>OIAB01000006.1_pt1 | contig 118602 bp, 105 predicted proteins | sample 1580651 | NCBI WGS metagenome assembly OIAB01 (sample SAMEA3882540, study PRJEB24775) | human gut metagenome | biome: human-associated habitat; feature: intestine environment; material: feces | place: Netherlands | collected 2009/2010
TTTTAAAATTATGGTGCAAAGGTAAGAACTTTTACGATAAAGGGCAAGGTATAAATGCGGAGCCGCTTACACGCCCCTGGTAAGCGGCTCCGCTTGCCGATGTTCCCGAAATTACGTCACGACGTAGCATCTGAGGCGTCACGACGTAGCAATCGGCGCGTCACGACGCAGTAACAGATACGTCGCGACGTAATTCCGGCTACATCCTGCTCACATCAAGTAAGCCTCATTTGAGCTTTAAATAAGCCTCTTTAACCGTTCAAGTAAGCCTCACTTGAACTTCAAATAAACCTCAGTTAAACGTTACGTAAGGCTCACTTGCAAGCCTGAATTACACAATTAAAGGCAATATTATAGAAGAAACACTAGTGAAAACGTTTACGTTAGATTTTTCAATTATTTTGTTCGTTGTGTGAGATTTTTCACTACTTTTGTAGCAGAAATCAAAAGATTATTATCAAAAATCTAAGATTTCTTATGATCTATTGAGAATCAAACACGACTACAACTAATCGCAAATAAGTTCAATTAGACCAAAACTTAACAAGATATAATAATAACCTACAAAACAAACATCGTTATGTATCAACAACTGAAACGTGCCAGCATGGCACTGACCTTGAGTTCGGTTTGTTTCCTCGCTTTTGCGCAGAAAACAATCCAAGGTACCGTTAAGGATGCTAATGGCGACCCAATGATTGGTGTAACCATTACTGACCAGAATGGCAAGGCAGGTGGCATCACCGACCTTGACGGTAAGTTTACCATTCAGAACGCAGACCCTAATGCGGTCTTGACTTTCAGCTACATCGGCTGCAAGCCTAAGAAAGTAAAAGTAGGAAGTCAGAAAACATGGAACATCGTACTTGAAGATGACAATGCAGCCCTTGACGAGGTCGTTGTCGTTGGTTATGGTACTATGCGTAAACGCGACGTAACTGGTTCTATCGCATCTGTCAACTCAGAAAAGATAGCCGCTCGTGGTACTACCAATCTTGCAGAGTCTCTGCAGGGTTCTGTTCCTGGTGTCAACATCACCCAGTCTGGTAGCCGCGCAGGTGCAGGCTTCAATATTCAGGTTCGTGGACAGGCTTCTATCAACAAGCAGGCACAGCCATTGTATGTTATCGATGGTGTAGTTTGCGACAACATGGACTTCCTCAATCCTGATGATATCGACCGCATCGACGTATTGAAAGATGCATCTTCTACCGCCATCTATGGTTCCCGTGCCTCTGCCGGTGTCATCATGATTACCACCAAGGGCAGCAAGGGTGCAGACAAGGCACAGAAGGCAACCATCTCTTATGACGGATATTATGGTATCAAGAAGTTGGTGCGCATGCCTGAGTTTATGGATGCCAAAGAGTTTATGGATTATCGTTTTGCCAGATATACCACGCTCGACGGTAAGAGCTACGATGGCTCAAGCCGCAAGGGTGTTGATGCCGAAGGACATCCACACTATATCATCAAGAATACCGACTTGAATTCTGCCTTCCTTGCCCGCAAGGGAGCAACCAGCTACAAAGACTCCAAAATTTATGAGCTGATGATGGATCCAAGTTTCGACGGTTACGACTGGAAGAAGATGGTTACCCGCACTGCCGCCCAGCAGAACCACTTTATCAGTGCTGCCGGTGCTACAGATAAGATCAACTACCGTGTAGGTATGGGTTATCAGGGAGAAGAGAACGTATTCAAAGGCAACGACTATGAGCGTTTTAACTTCAAGGGAGCAATGGATGCCAAGCTCTCCAAGATATTCGAGGCAGGTTTCTCTACCAACATGTCAATGAGCCGCACCCAGGACATATGTACTGATGGTACTTATTCTCCATACGTGAATGCATTCTATTTTAACCCATTCGTATCTCCAACAGATGCAGATGGCAACCTGATTCCTAACCCGGGAGCAAAGGCAGCCTTTGGTTCAGATGCAAATTTTACATCTACATATAACCCGCTCATCGATTTGAATGACGGCAACTACACCAATGAGACCAAGATGTACCGACTGATGGGTAACTTCTACCTGCGTGCCAACATCATCAAGGGATTGAAGTTTACAACCACCTTCTCTCCTAACTACTCTCACAAGCGCCAGGGCATCTTCTATGCAACAGGTCTAAACGAGGGTAACGACGTAGGTTCAACTTACTACCAGAAGAACAAGACAAACTTCGGATCCGTTGCCAATACAACCCGTGTAGACTGGACGTGGGACAACCAGTTTGACTACAACCGCACATTTGGCGACCACACCATTGGTGCCATGGCACTGTTCTCACTCTACAAGAGCAATACAGAATACCAGTATGAAGAAGGCAAGGGTATCGCCAGCGACCATACTACATTCCACAACCTGGGAACAGCCAGCGGCGACAAGAAGCTCTCCACTTCTTATACTGAGTCATCATTGGAGTCATTTGCTTTCCGTGCCAACTATTCCTACAAGGGCCGTTACATGGCTACAGCTACACTTCGTACCGATGGTAGTTCACGCTTCGCAGACGGCAACCGATGGGGCTGGTTCCCTTCTGTAGCTGCAGCATGGCGTATCTCTGATGAAGCTTGGATGAAGCAGTTCAACAACTGGTTAGACAATGCTAAACTCCGTCTGTCATATGGTGTTACCGGTAACAACAATGTGGGTGACTATGTAACTATCGCTTCTGCTACAGGTCCATCTTATGTAACCATAGATGGCAAAGAGGTACAGGGTTATTATCCTAACGGATTGGTAAATACAGAACTCATCTGGGAGAAGGTAAAGGAGTTTGATGTAGGTCTCGACCTGAGTTTCCTGAAAAACCGAATCAATGTAACAGCCGACTTCTACAACCGTCTTTCTGATGGTCAGATTATGTCACGTTCAGTGCCTATCGAAACTGGTGAGAAGACTTCAACCTTCAATGTAGGTTCTGTCCAGAACAGAGGTATTGAACTCGGTTTGAACTTTAACATCATCAACAAGAAAGACTTCTCCTGGAGTGCGAATGTAAATTTCGCCCGCAACTGGAACAAGATTAAGGAGTTGAGTAATGGTAAGGTTGATGAGGTAGCCAACAACTGGTTTATCGGCGAACCACTGAACGTACTCCGTGACTATACCCATACCGATGTCATCACCGACAAGGGTGTAACCATGCACACCATGAATGGTGACAAGCACTATACCCTGAAGGAATTCTACGAGAAGTATGGCACTAAGTATAAGTGGTATGAAGGTCAGATGGCAGTAAACGACTGGAACGATGACGGTAAGATTGACGACAACGATAAGCAGATTTATGGCTGCACAGACCCTCGCTGGACAGGTAGTTTCTCTACCAATGTTTACTTCAAGGGCTTCGACTTCTCCATCATGTTCTATACCAAGAGCGGATTCTGGTCACGCAGCTACTTCCATGAGAAGTATATGAAGTATGGCGACCGTGGTAATGCCCACATGCAACTGGACTACTACATACCAAAGGGAGCACCAATCATCGATCATGCAACAGGTGAGATTACAACCGCCACAGAGACCCACTACGGAAAGTATCCTTATCCAAACAACAGCGATACTTCGATGGGTGGTTACTTCGGTGACAAGGGTTCAGCCAAGGGAGAAGGTTTCCAGTATCAGAAGACCTCTTTCACCAAGGTTAAGAACATCACCCTGGGTTACACATTGCCTAAGAGCGTAGTAAACAAGGCAGGTATCAGAAATCTCCGTGTTTATGTAAACGTTCTGAACCCATTCTGCTTCACCAACTACAAGGGCTTCGACCCAGAGTGGGCATCACAGAATCTGCAGAATGGCGGTCCATCATCTGTAACCTACCAGTTTGGTGTAAATCTTAAGTTCTAATCTCATTAAATGAAGTAAACAATTATGAAAAAGATATTATATAGCGTAGCATTGGCGGCCTGCTGCATGGGAACCATGACAAGTTGCAGCGACTTCCTGGATGCCAGCAACAAGTCGAATGTAACTGCTAAACAGAGTTTTGCGACAAAAGAGGGATTAAACAACCTCGTCAATAATGCCTATCAGCATCTGCAAAACGTTTATGCAGCTCCTCTGTTCACTAGCTGTTTCTCAGCAGGTACAGACATGTATGCCGATGCCCGTAACAAGATGAACGAGGCATTGAACACTTACGAGACCTTGACTCCAGAAAATACGGATATCAAGAATCTCTATACTTACCTCTATTCAGGTATACGTGCAGCCAACTCTGTATCATATTATGCACAGACAGCCCAAGTTGATGAAAAGACTAAGGGGCAGCTTGTAGGCGAAGCCCGTGTATTGGCTGCTTACGAGTATTATCTCCTGGTAAACAACTTCGGTGGTGTGCCTATCATGAAGGACTTCCTCACCACAGCAGACACAGGATATCCTAAGTCTTCTGCTACAGATGTATATGCCTATATCATCAGCGAACTCGAAGATGTTATCAGCAAGAATGTGCTCCAGGCTTCAACAGCTACCAAGGGTGGCGGCAGAATCAGCCAGGAAACAGCCAAGGCGATCCTTGCCAAGACCTACCTTTCTGCAGCATGGGACCTCAACAAGCAGGAATACTTCTCCAAGGCTGCTGCTCTTGCCGATGAGGTGATTGCAGGCAGAAGACTGACTACCCCATTTGCCAAACTCTGGAAAGCAGACGGATCGGGCGATGACAACGAAGAGTTCCTTTGGGATGTGGAATATGATTTGGCTACAGCCAACAATACAACATCAGGTGGTACTGAATGGAGCGGTTACTACTGCAACTATCTGGGTGGAAACGAGGATAACATCAAGGCTACAACCTCCAGCTATGTACCAACCCTCTATGCCTTGCATTGTTTCAAGAAGGGAGACCAGCGTTACGATGCTACCTTCATGAAGGAATTGCCAGATATAAACAAGGGAAATGCTGCAAATACCGGTTACTGGACCTGGTACAAGAATGGTGAGAGTCTGGTAGGTAAGCCAGTAACGCGATACTATTCTGCATGGTATGAAACAGATGCAGACTTTGAAGTATGGAAGGCTAAAGACCCAACAAACAGAACGAATACCTACCGCATTCCTATGGATTCACAAACCAAGGAAGCACAGAATATGGATGGCAAAGATATGGACTACTACGACAACCAGCAACTGGTATATGGTTCCAGTCCATGCAAGAAGTTTGACGACAGCAAAACTGCTACTACAGAGAAGAACACCTGCTATCGCGACATCCATATCATCACTTTGCCAGAGATGTATCTCGTAGCAGCTGAGGCTTATCTGAAGGCTGGTGTTAATAAAAAGGCATTAGCACGACTCAACGAGGTTCACCAACGCGCTGGCCTTCCTGCACTTACAGGAACTATCACTATTGATGACATCCTTGATGAGAATGCATGCGAGAACTTCGGCAATGAGGCACGCTGGATGGATTTGCGCAGAACCCAGACTCTGGTTGACCGCTGCAACAAATATAACCACGAAATAGAAGGCAAGGCTGCCCAGTATATCGGCAAGAAGCTTCTTCGCCCTATCCCACAGGCTGCAATTGATGCCAATGACCAACTGACATTAGCCGACCAGAATCCTGGTTACTAATCAAAGTCATTATGTTGAAAAGAAAACCTATCAGGACATACGTTAATCATTAGGTTTAAGACCGTATTCTAGGGAGATAATTCCTGATGGATACGGTCTTTCTTTTGGTTCTATCGGCAAGGTATACGTAATCGTTTTCGTAGTTTTTCGCCCACTATCTGCATGTGATAAGCAAAAATGTCGTAACTTTGCAGAAAATCTTATAGAAAAGAAAATAATAAAATAAATAAACCTAAGAAGAAATGAAGAAATCAATCATTAAGACAGTCGTGCTGGCTGCGCTTATGGCTCTGCCAATGTTCGCTAAAGCACAAACTTTCGCTGGTATCACAGCCGAGCAGATTGCACAGAACACTCCTGAAGGATGGACTGCCGTAGAACTGCCACAGTTGCCAGCCATCACATCTGCCAACACGTTCAACATCAAGGATTATGGTGCCTCTACATCTGCTGCAGACAACACCAAGGCTATCCAGAGAGCACTTGATGCTGTGCCTTCTACCGGTGGTATGGTCGTGATTCCTGCCGGTACATGGATGTTTGGTAGTACAGACCAGATGACAAGCAAGACCGAGGTACTCAGCATCAAGTCAAAGACTGTGCTCCACCTTTGCGCAGGAGCGACTCTGAAACTCGTTGAATATGGTAAGGCACCTAACAACAAAACGCTCTTTATCGGTTGTAAGAACAAGAACCAGAGCGACATCGTTATAGAGGGCGAAGGTGAAACTTCTATTATCGATGGACAGGGAACCCGCTGGTGGAAGGCTCGCGACAACAAGGAGACTTTCAATCCTGGAGCCATGATCCGATTCGAGAAAGGCAGCCGATTCCTGATTCGCAATCTCAAGGTTCAGAATACTCCGGGTGTCAACATCACCTTGAGTAACAGCAATGGTGCGAACCATGGTACCATTCATGATGTAACCATCTATAACCCTTCTTCTGAAACCAAGACTGAACAGCCTTCTCATAACACAGATGGTATCTCGATCTGGGGACACCACATGAACATCTATAACTGCAACATCAGTACAGGTGATGATAACGTAGTTTGCGACAATGATGCACAGTACATCCATGTTTGGAACTGCGACTTTGGTACAGGACATGGTGCTTCTATCGGTAGTTTCACCAAAAACATCAAGCATGTATGGTTCGACAACATCACCATGAATGGCACAACTGCTGGTATCCGCATGAAGACGGGTATCAACAGTGACGGTACGCTGCGTGGCGGTGGCGAGGAGGACTGGAAGTTCACCAACTTCACCATGACCAAGGTGAAGAACCCATTCTCTATCGACTGCTTCTACGACAAGAACTACAACAGCGATCCTGCCGTAGATAAGGCAAATGCCAGAGCTCTTGATAGTACTACCCCAACCTACAACGGCATTCTGCTTCAGAACGTGAAGACAACAGATGTTTGCGATGGCAAAGCCATCTTCCTGATTGGCCGTCCTGAGAGTCATATCAAGAATGTAACACTCGACAATGTGCAGATTTCGGCAAAGACGGGTATCGATATCCGCTTCGTAGATAATCTCGTGTTCAAGAACAACTCTAAGATTACATGCCAGTCTGGCAAACTCTGGATTCGCCAGTACGATTCTATAGTAGATGACCAGTGTGATGCTACAGGGGCAGGTACAAATCCCACTCCCAATCCAGGTGAGACAACAGAAGTAAGCTATATTCTGGATGCATCAACCAGCACTTCTTCAACCGCAGATCCATCACCATGGACGTTTAATAACGGTTGCAGCATAGAGAGCAGCAAAGGTTACGCTACAGCTAAAAGCAAAACCATCAAGTACAGCAAGGGCGTACAGTTTACCATCAACCTGCCTGAGAATATTACCATTACATCGGCTATATTTGCAGGATATGCAAATGAAGACAACAAAACCTGCTATCTCAGCGAACTGAACGGAACAACCTTTGCCAGCGATAAATACGTATTCCCTAGCCGTTTAACCCAAACGGATACGAGCACAAAGTTTGATATTACACTTGCCACTCCTGCTACTGGCGTTCTTACCTTCACACCACAAGGGACACAAGCCGCTTGGGTTATCACTCTAAAAGGTGTAAAAGTAACCAGTTCAGGTATCAACAATGTTGTTTTAACCGCCAAGGTAAACAATAACAACATTTACGACCTCAGCGGTCGCATGGTGAAACTCAATGCCAAGGCAGAAGACCTGAAAAGTCTCAAAAAAGGGATCTATATCTACAACAACAAGAAATACGTAGCTAAATAATTCATTTTAACATCGATAACAATGAAAATAAAATCGCATTCACTCCTGTGCATTCTCGCCATCATCGCATTGAGTTCTCCGCTCTCTGCACTGAGCGTGAATGCTCAGAAGGCGGTATCCAAGACATGGAATCCGAACCTGAAGAACGGAATGTACCGCAACCCGGTTATTGACGCCGACTACTCAGACCCTGACGTATGCCGTGTGGGCAACGACTACTATATGACCTCCTCTTCCTTTCAATGTTTCCCAGGCTTGCAGATTCTGCACAGCACCGACCTGGTAAACTGGGAGATTATAGGCGCTGCCCTACTCGATGACTATCCGGTTTTGCCTGAATACCAGGGCACCGAACTGGATTGGCGCAAGAAGGTTCAGCATGGTAACTACGTGTGGGCACCCTCTATCCGCTATCATGACGGATGGTTCTATATCTACTGTGGCGATCCTGACCAGGGACTCTTTATGACCAAGACACAAGATCCACGCGGGCCTTGGGAGCCTATCACCTGGGTGATGAAGGGAAAAGGTCTTATCGACTGCTGCCCTCTCTGGGATGAAGACGGCAAGGCTTATCTTTCACATGGATGCGCCGGTTCAAGAGCCGGTATAAAGTCAGTGCTCTTCGTAGCTCCGTTGTCACCTGACGGCACCAAGGTTATCGGTCCTTCACGCATCGTATATGATGGTCATGAAGACCAGCCAACCATCGAGGGTACTAAATTCTACAAGCGCAACGGATATTATTATATCATGAGTCCTGCGGGCGGAGTGAAGTATGGCTGGCAGGTAGAACTGCGTTCCAAGAATCCATACGGTCCTTACGAGGAGTATGTGGGTATGGCACAAGGAAAGAACAAGAAGGTAAACGGCCCTCACCAGGGTGCATGGGTAGATACCCAGAACGGCGAAGACTGGTTCCTCCACTTCCAGGATAAGCACGCTTATGGTCGTGTGGTTCATCTGCAACCAGCCAAATGGGTGAACGACTGGCTCGTCATCGGTGACGACAAGGATGGCGATGGCTGCGGTGACCCTGTTCAGCAATGGAAGAAGCCAAACCTGCCATCAAGCGGTAACTTCCAGCCTAAGGAATCGGATGATTTCAACAGCGTAGATTTAGGTCTGCAATGGCAGTGGAACGGTCCTTACAGTCAGTACTGGTACTTCTGTGATGCCAAGAACTCCAAGTTGCGTCTCTATGGTGTGCAGCAGGCTGAAGATGTAAAGAACCTGTATGATTTGCCAAACCTTCTGCTCCAGAAACTCCCTACCGAGAACTTTACTGCTACTGCCAAGGTGAAGTTCATACCTAACCGCACCGAGGCTTATAAGGAGAAAGATAAGGTACTGGGCGAAAGCGCCGGCATGATCATACAAGGCATGGACTATGCGGCACTCAAGTTTGTTGATACCAAGGAAGAGGGTGTTGTATTGCAATATGTAACCTGCGAGAAGGCTGAGAAGGGAAAGACTGAGAAGGTGGTAAAGCAAGTGGCCGTCAAGACCAGCAAGCAGCCTCAACCTTACACCGTGAAGTATGCCGTAGATGATATTCCTTCTTCCCGCATCGCTACCCAGGATGTATGGCTCCGCGTGAAGGTTCATAGCGAAGGCATCGCCAACCAGATACAGGCTATCGCTGAATGGAGCTACAGTCTGGATGGTAAGAAATTCACCAAGATAGGCAATCCTTTCACTGTGCGTGAAGGCAAGTGGATTGGTGCCAAGCTCGGTTTCTTCAACACCCGCACAACCAAGAAGAACGATGCTGCCTTCTTCGACGTAGACTGGATTCATTTCGAAAAATAACGCTTTCCAGCTAACGCGTTATTTCAGAGAATATTTTGGGAAACAAAAAATCCCCCTCATTGCAAATCAATGCAGCGAGGGAGATTAATCTTTATGAGTAATCTAAAAATTCTAATCTTTCTTTTCTTCTGTAGGCTCTGCCTTTGTTGTTTTCTTGGCAGGAGCAGCCTTAGCAGGCTTCTCGCCATGGTGCTTCTCAGCCTCCTTCTCTATCTTTTCAATCTTAGCCTGAAGACGGACAATCTCCTTGTCCTTCATCTCAAGCTCTTCATCCTGATTCTTGATGGTAGTAAGCAGACTCTCAAGCTGATCGTTATCAACATCAGTAGGATAGAGGTCGTTTACTCGGGTGATGAAGTCGCCAAGAATGTTCATATAGTTAGTGAAAGCATCGAAAGGACTTGAATAGATACCTCTGTCAAGACCCACATTGCTTGGCTTGGTAGTCATGAAGCGGAAGTTGTTACTTGCCTGCAGGTAATCCCAGTCCTGATTGATACGCGGATCGTTGGCGATACGTACACGGTCTGCCACACTGTAAAGCTTGTTGAAAGCCTCACGCTGCATCGGGTTACCCAACCACGAACTTACATCACGCTCCTCGTCTACCCAACTCAAGGTATCAGGCACATTCACCTCGCCTACCGACTTGATCTTCTTACAGATTTCACTAGGTGTTGAGAAGGTGATGCCACGGTCCTTGGCACACTGAGGCAAAGCCTTCATAAACTCGAGGATGTTGCTTGACAGAGGCTGGGCAATACCAAGAGCAGAAAGCTCCATGAAGATATTGATAACCTGCTCCTCCTCTGGGAAGGCAGCAATCTGGTTCATATAGTTGTCGGCAAAGAGTGGATAACCGTCCCAATCGCTGTTGCTGAAGCGCAGAGAGATATCATCGCTCAGGTTCACATCGCGCAAAAGGAGCTTCAACTTAGGGTTCAGGGCGCAATGGTAAACATAGTGAGGAGACTTCCAGCCGAGCACGTGCTTGGCACCCTCGGTGAGCATACCAATGAATCCCATGTTGGCAACATCGTTACCGATATCATCGCTATAGATGAGCGAAGAGTTGCGCAATACGGCAGGTTTCTTTCCGAAATATTCCTCTATCTTAGTAGACTGGCGCATCACCTCATCCTTGAAACTTGCCTCATTAACCAGAGAAGCAAGTCCGTGAGAGTAAGGTTCAGCCAGGAACTCTACACAACCCGTATTGTTGAGCTGCTGAAGCTTCTCCAGCACCTGAGGAGCATGAAGTTCCAACTGCTCCATACCCACACCCGAAAGCGAAAAAGCTATCTTGAAATACTTGCCGTTCTTTTCAATCATCTCCTGAAGGGCATTCAAGGCTGGCATATAAGAGCGCTCAGCAATCTCGTTGATGCTACGGTCGTTCTCGTAGTCATCATAGTAATAATGGTCGGTACCGATGTCGAAGAAGCGGTAGCGTTTCAGATGGGTAATCTGATGTATCTCGAAATATAAACAAATTGTTTTCATAAAATTTGAAATTTGAACGTTTAACTTGTAAGATGAGTAAAGCCTCAAAATTATTCATTCTTCGTTCTTCACTCTTCACTTAACCTACTTCCACCCTAAGGTTTTGAGGTACAGGTCTTTGATGCGGGCTCCCACTTTCTCCCAGGTAATCTGGTCTACTTCTTTCTTGCCTTCCTCTGAGAGATAATCGAAAAGACTCTCGTTGTGACAGATGCTGTAGATGGCATCAGCAAGGGCATGGATATCCCAGTAGTCTACCTTGATACAGTTGGACAGAATTTCTCCACATCCACTCTGCTTGGAGATAATGGTTGGTGTGCCGCACTGCATAGCTTCCAAAGGTGAGATACCGAACGGCTCGCTCACAGATGGCATCACGTAGACATCACTGTCTTTCAGACATTCATAAACCTGTTTGCCGCGCATAAAGCCAGGGAAGTGGAACCGGTCGGCAATGCCTCTTTCGGCAGCGAGATAAATCATCTGATCCATCATATCGCCCGAACCTGCCATACAGAAACGCACATTGCGGGTACGGTGCAATACCATGTTAGCAGCCTCTACGAAATATTCAGGTCCCTTCTGCATGGTAAGACGTCCCAGGAAGGTTACTACCTTCTCCTTGCCCTTATGATTTGGGCGTGGAATATCCTGCCACTCCTGCTTCAATGGGTATACGGCATTGTGCATGGCGAAACACTTGCGTGGATCCTGGTGATACTGGTGAATCACCGTCTGGCGGGTCAGTTCGGATACACACATGATGCAGTCGGCATTATCCATACCGTCTTTCTCGATAGCGTAAACGGTAGGGTTCACCTTTCCACGGCTACGGTCGAAATCAGTAGCATGAACGTGGATGCACAATGGTTTGCCACTCACGCGCTTGGCATGAATTCCGGCAGGGAATGTAAGCCAGTCGTGAGCATGGATAATATCAAATTCTTCAGAACGGGCTACAACTCCGGCAATGATGCTATAGTTGTTGATCTCGTCATGAAGATTTGACGGATAACCACCGGCAAAGTTCATACAGCCGAGGTCATTTACATGCATATAGTTAAAATCGGCATAGATGTGGTCACGGTAGCGGAAATAATCGTCCGGATTCATGATATTGCCTACGCGCTGCTGCACATAGTCGTGATTTACATCTCGCCAGGCGATAGGCACACTGTTCATTGCCACAATCTTGCAGGCACTGCGGTCCTCATCACCGAAAGGATGAGGCAGACACAATGTGATATCAACATCGCCCTGGGCATGAAGTCCCTGGGAGATACCAAAGTTGGCAGTTGCCAAACCACCAAATACGTGAGGAGGATACTCCCATCCAAACATTAAAACTTTCATATAGCAGTCCTCCTATTATTAATATTGATATTTTTCAAGTAACTCGAGCGCACGCAGAATCTCAGCCACATTCATGGCGAAAGAGATGGCACCACGACCTGCGAATGGAGGGTTTCCATCGAAGAGTTCGCTGATGGTACCGAGACAGTGGGAAGACATTTCGCCCTCATAACCTACCATCTGGCGTTCGATAAAGCTCAAACGGGTACGCTTATAGAGTTTCAGACTTGCCTCCATATAGAAGCCACCGAGCCATGGCCATGCCGTACCCTGATGGTAAGCATAGTCGCGCTGGGTCTGCGGACCTACATAAACAGGATTATATCCACCGCTCTTTGGCGAGAGTGAACGCAATCCCTTAGGAGTAAGGAGTTCGCGTGTACAGATATCAAGAACCTGCTTCTTCTGGTCTTGCGACAATGGAGAATAATCGAAAGCCACTGCAAATATCATGTTCGGGCGAACGCTCCAGTCCATCATATTTCCATCAACATAATCGTAGAGATAGCCATATTCATTGAGGAAGGTATCGAGGAATGCCTGCTTGGTCTGCTCAGCCAGAGTCAGGAGTTTCTGCTGGCTGTCTTCTTCGCCAACTATTCCAGCGAGAGAAGCACAGAAGCACAAAGCGTTATACCACAAAGCATTAAACTCTACGATATATCCGGTACGTGGAACTACTGGTCTGCCGTTGGCAGTAGAGTTCATCCAGGTAACAGCCTTGTCCTTACCATCGGTATAGAGCAATCCGTTCTCTTCGAGCTTCAGGTTCGGATGCTTGTTACCCTGGATAAAGCTGATAACATCCTTGATAAACTGTCCATACTTCTTGAAGCATTCTTCCTTGCTGGTTTCCTTGGCATACTGCTGCAAAGCCCAGATAGCCCACAATGGCACGTCAGGCTGCTCTATCTCAGCAATATGAACGCTGACCGGCTTGCCTTCCATAAACTCGTAGTATCCCTTCATGGCAGTCTTCATCACCAGTTCGAAGTAGTCATCTTCCTCGATAGAGAGGGTGAGACCCGGAAGAGCGATGAATGTATCGCGTGCTCTGCACTTGAACCAAGGGTAACCTGCCAGGATATAACGGTCACCGTTCTTTTCACGACGATGGAACTGATGAGCCGCATTGACCAGACAGTGGAAGAAATTGTCACGAGGCGAACGCTCATCCACTTCCTTGTCGAAGAGCTTCTTCAGGCTGACCGCCTTGATTTCTGATGTAGAAGCAGCAAAGACGATGGTTTCGCCTTTCTTGATATCCATTTCAAAATAGCCAGGAACATAGAGGTCTTCGTTAGAAGCATAACCTCTCTCTTGCTCCTTTGGATATTCCACGCCACGATACCAATCTGGACAGAATTTAAACTCGTTCTTCTTGGAGAACTGCATGTAGAGATCAGGATAACCTGCATACATACAGGTCTTGATGCCATGATCTACCTCAGCATAATCACGAGACGCGGTAGCATTCTCATGAGTAAACTGACGGACACTGCGGAAAGCCAGAAAAGGACGGAAACGAAGGGTTGTAGCCGAATGGCCGTCTACCAGAGTATAGCGAATTAGAATGCGATTCTCATAATGCTGGAATACAACTTCCTTTTTCAGGATAACACCACCTACGCGATAAAGGGTAGTTGGCACTTTATCACAATCAAACTCACGAATGTACTTGTGGCCCATCGGACTGTAGTTGTTGCCCTGGTACTTGTGCAAGCCGAGGTTAAACTCAGCTCCATGCTGAATCACCGTAACATCCAGCGAACTCAAGAGCACATGATTCTCATCGTCCAGTTCTGGAACCGGCACGACAAGTAATCCGTGATACTTGCGGGTATTACAGTCTACAATCGTTGAGCACGAATATGCACCCGAGCGATTTGTTCTCAACAACTCCTTAGGCAACGACTCTTGAAGATTCACCATAAGGGCCTTTTCGAATTTTAGATAACTCATAGATCTATATTAAGGTTCTATATTTTTGTTGACTAAATTAATTGCTTTCAAAGGTAACACTTTTTTGTGGTATAACAAAGTTTTTTGTATGCCATTTTTAGAAAAAATTGCCTTTTTATGTTTTAAAACATATTTTTAGACAAAAATGCTTGATTATTTCGAGAAAAAGCATTACTTTTGCACTCAGTTTTCAGTTTAAAAGATTTGTACACATGGCAGCTAGAGGAAAATACGATAAAGAAAATATAGCAATGCTGATTGCTAAGCTATGGGGAGGCATCACTGATGACCAGTTCGATTTACTGAAAGAACATCTGGAAACCAAGAAGTATAAGAAGAACGAAATCATCTACAAGAACGAGGGTACTCCCGAATATGCACTATGTCTCATAGCGGGAAAAGTGAAGATATACAAAGAAGGTATCGGTGGCAAGAGCCAGATTATCCGTGTTATCAAACCGATTGAATTTTTTGGTTTCAGAGCCTATTTTGCGGATGAGATATACAAGACGGCAGCCATGTCGCTGGAAAACTGCGTCGTTGCCCAGTTCCCGCTGGCAGTTCTCATGAAACTGCTCTCCAAGAGTTTCAACATCGGCTTCTTCTTTATCAAATATCTCAGTGTGGAAATAGGTAAATCGGACGACCGTACCGTGAACCTCACCCAGAAACATATCCGTGCCCGACTTGCCGAGGGTCTGATATTTCTGAAAGACTCTTATGGGTTAGAAAAAGACGGAAAAACTCTTGACATCCGATTGAGTCGTGAAGATCTGGCAAATCTCTGTAATATGACAACGAGCAATGCCATCCGTACGCTCTCAGCCTTTACGGCAGAAGAAATCATAAATACTGAAGGAAGGAAAATCAAAATCTTACAGGAAGAAAAAATCATAAAAATAGCAGAACTCGGATAAAGTTCTGCTATTTTTTATTTATATGTTTTACATTATACGTTTTTCTTGATACATTTCATTTATTACGGGCATATTGGTTATACGGGTATCAGGAAGTTGATAACCTCCTGAATTACAGTAATCTGGAATGAACCTACCGGTGTATTCATCAATCTGCCATCAATACCTATCAGGGCATGCTGGGCATCGAGCACCTCTACCTCTCGGGTACGGTAAGGATGCACACTCTTATGGTTGAGGAACTTACCTTTCACAAAAAGATAGATTCCCTCGAAGAGCTGGGTTGTCTTAGGATGAGATACCACCGACACATCGAGCAGTCCGTTATATGGCACAGCATTCGGGGTCTGTCCATATCCAGTTCCATTGCCTATACACATCGTCATCACTCTACGCTTGATAACATCCGAATTGATTTTCACATGCATCTTATAGTCCAGACGCTGGAATATCATCAGGATGAAGGAACAGAGAAACGACAGGGTACGTGAACCGAAGATATGATGGGTTTTTCGTCTCAGGTTCATGATGGCGGCAATGAGTCCGATATTGATACAGTTGAGGAAATAGCGACGGCATTTCTCCCCCTTCTTGTTCACATAGCGGATACAACCGAGGTCAATCTTTCTGATACGACGTTTTTTCAGCGACGCCACCGTCTTCTCGATATCGCTGTCGCTGAATCCCCAGAAGTGGGCAAAGTCGTTCATCAGTCCGTTAGGAATAACACCCAGTGCCACCTCTTCTCTTTCTTTCGGATCTATCTGCATCAGACAGTTTACGGCATCATTGAGCGCAGAATCTCCACCAACGATGACAATGGTCTTATAACCATTGTTGATAAACATTCTGATGAGCCGTTCTACGCTCTTCTGATTCTCGCTCTGCACAAAGTCGTAATCCACGCCCTGCTGCTTGAGCACCTTCTCTATTTTTTCCCAGCGCTTGTTACTTCGCCAGCCTCCTCTAGGGCAATAAAGCAGCCCCCATTTATTCTCGTTTACCATTGTCTCTTCTTTGTAATTTGAAAGTTGTAGAAATATTACTTCCGCCTAGCCACCGTTGCATCCGATTCCATCGGATGCCAGCCCAAGCCAGATTCCAGGCTGCAGCCTAGCTCCTCATCAGCTCCAAAACCGTCTCCACCTTTTTCTCCATTGGCTGCAATGCATCTACCCAATGGATAGTAAAGCCTCTGCGCTCCATACCTCTGAACCACGTCATCTGCCTTTTGGCAAACTGATGGATTGCTATTTCCAGACCGCGATACATCTCATCGTATGAAGTCTTACCGATCACATATTCTGTAATAAACTTATATTCCAAACCATAATAGATGAGATTTTCGGCAGGAATACCACGATTTAGCAGTCCCTTGATTTCATCTACCATTCCCTCATCCAATCGCAGTTTCAGTCTACGTGAAATTTTCTCCCTTCTTGCGTCCCGGTCTATGCTGACACCGATAATCAGCGAATCAACCGCAGGGAGTTCACGTTCGGGCATCGGATGCTCCAGATTATAGCTTTCAATCTCTATCGCCCGGATAGCTCGCTGTGCTGTATCCACGTCTGTGCGATTGTGCATATTAGAACCAGTTTTCGCCTTCAGCTCTTTCAGTATCCGCGTAAGTTCCTCTAAACTCTTATGAGCCAATGACTCACGGAGTTCCGGGTTCTGCGGAACAGGTGAGAGATGATAACCTTTCAGCACCGACTCAATATAGAGTCCTGTACCTCCACATAATATCGGAAATGCCCCTCTCTTCTGAATATCCTGATAGGCATCATAAAAATCCTGCTGATATTCAAAGAGATTATATTTCGTACCAGGCTCACAGATGTCAATAAGGTGATAAGGTATCTGCTTGCCATGGATGGTATAGTCAGCCAGATCCTTACCCGTACCTATATCCATGCCGCGATATACCTGCCGGCTGTCAGCACTAATGATTTCAGCGCCCTTGGCAGGGGTACCCGACAAATGGGCACCCAGGCTATTAATCCTGGCTGCAAGAGCGGCAGCAAGACTCGTCTTACCACTCGCCGTAGGTCCCAATATGGTCATCATCGAATATTTCATGCCGCAAAGTTAAATGAAATTATTGAGAAAACAAAATAAAATGAAAAGAAATTCTCACTTATAAAAACAAAACGCCGTCCAGCATTGAAAAAATACTGGACGGCCATATACTTAATCGTTAAGAGGCAAAGAATTAACCGTTGTGCTTCTTCATGATCTTGATCAACTCAACAACCTTGTGTGAGTAACCAATCTCGTTGTCATACCAAGAAACAACCTTAACGAAGTTGTCTGTCAAATAAACACCTGCGTTAGCGTCGAAGATAGATGTCAAAGCGCAACCCAAGAAGTCAGAAGAAACAACAGCATCCTCTGTGTAACCGAGTACACCCTTCAACTCACCCTCAGAAGCAGCCTTCATAGCAGCGCAGATAGCCTCCTTAGAAGCAGCCTTCTTCAAGTTAACTGTCAAGTCAACAACAGATACGTCCAAAGTAGGAACACGCATAGAGATACCTGTCAACTTACCGTTCAACTCAGGGATAACCTTACCTACAGCCTTAGCAGCACCTGTAGAAGAAGGGATGATGTTGCCAGCAGCTGCACGGCCACCACGCCAGTCCTTCATAGATGGACCGTCAACAGTCTTCTGTGTAGCAGTTGTAGAGTGAACAGTTGTCATCAAACCTGTCTCGATACCGAAGTTATCGTTCAATACCTTAGCGATAGGAGCCAAGCAGTTTGTTGTACAAGAAGCGTTAGAAACGATCTTCTGACCATTGTACTTGTCAGTGTTAACACCGCAAACGAACATATCAGCCTGGTTACCGTTAGCGTCAGCCTTAGAAGGAGCAGAAAGTACTACGTACTTAGCACCAGCCTTCAAGTGCTTCTCAGCCTTATCGTAAGCGAGGAAGAGACCTGTAGACTCAACTACGTACTCAGCACCAACCTCATCCCACTTCAAGTTCTCTGGGTCACGCTCAGCAGTAACACGGATGTGGTTACCGTTTACGATCAACTCGCTCTTCTCAACGTCAGCCTCGATAGTACCGTCAAACTGACCGTGCATTGTATCATACTTCAACATGTAAGCCATGTAATCAACAGGGCACAAATCATTGATAGCTACTACCTGTACTTCCTTTGCGTTCTCAGCCTCAACTGTAGAACGGAATACGAAACGACCGATACGGCCAAATCCGTTAATACCAATCTTAATCATTGTTCTTAATATTTAAATTAAAAGTTTAATAAAAATTACCTTTTTTAACTGCTTTCGAGCGTTCATCTGATGCTGAAACATTCAAAATTTTACGCCTTAGAGCATTTTTCTTCTTTTCGAGCGCAAAGTTACTAATTTTTTTCTAACTTTGCAACCAGAATGAGTATTAAATAAGTTAAAAAAGAATAGTAGAGTTTTAATATTGGCATTATTTTCACTCATTACATGCCATACTGACAACTCCATATTGCAAAAAGCAAAGAAAAAACTCTGCATTCTATACCTTATTATATATATAAGAAAAGAGAAAAAGAAAAACAATCAAACTATAGTTTTAATTAAAAAGATAAAAGTATGAGTAAATTTTTGAATGAATTCAAGGAATTCGCCATGCGTGGCAATGTGCTCGACATGGCTGTCGGTGTTATCATCGGTGGTGCCTTTGGCAAAATCGTAAGCTCCGTTGTAGATGATGTCATCATGCCTCCTATAGGATGGCTGATTGGCGGCGTGAATTTCGCCGACCTCAAATTCACCCTCCCTACCGTCAATGTAGGAGGTGAGGAACTGAAGGCGGCTACCATCAACTACGGTAACTTCCTCCAGACCTGTTTCGACTTCCTCATCGTTGCCTTCTGTATCTTCATGCTCATCAAGGTGGTGAACAAGATTTCCAAGAAGAAGGAAGAGGAAAAAACGGCAGAAGCTCCTAAGGCTCCGGTGCCAAGCAATGAAGAAAAACTCCTCATGGAAATACGTGATCTCCTGAAGAACCAGAAATAAGAATAAAAAAAAGTCGCCCTCTTTGAAGGCGACTTTTTTATTCTGTTTATTCCCACTCAATTGTCGAAGGTGGTTTTGAAGAGATGTCATAACATACACGGTTTACACCCTTCACCTTATTAATAATCTCATTACTTACCTTAGCCATGAAATCATAAGGAAGATGTGCCCAGTCAGCAGTCATCGCATCAGTACTGGTTACAGCACGCAAGGCAACCGGGTGCTCGTATGTACGCTCATCACCCATCACACCTACTGAACGGACAGTAGAAAGCAATACGGTACCAGCCTGCCAGATCTGATCGTAGAGAGAAACCTCGATCTCGCCATTCTGCATGTCAGCAGGAACACCGGCAGCCAGGACGCGACGAGCTTCCTCACCACTCAACTTCACTTTATACTCACGCAAGCCACGGATATAGATATCGTCAGCATCCTGAAGGATACGTACCTTCTCAGGAGTGATATCGCCCAAGATACGGACAGCCAAACCAGGACCTGGGAATGGGTGACGAGTAATCAGGTGCTCTGGCATACCCATAGAGCGACCTACACGGCGAACCTCATCCTTGAACAGCCACTTCAAAGGCTCACACAACTGAAGGTTCATCTCCTTAGGAAGACCACCTACGTTGTGATGACTCTTGATCACCTTACCGGTGATATTCAAGCTCTCGATACGGTCAGGATAGATGGTACCCTGAGCCAACCACTTGGCACCAGTCTGCTTTTTAGCCTCAGCATTGAAAACCTCCACGAAGTCGCGGCCGATAATCTTACGTTTCTTCTCAGGGTCAGTAACACCAGCCAGGTCAGCAAAGAACTTCTCTGATGCATCCACGCCGATTACGTTCAAGCCCAAGCACTTGTAATCTTCCATCACGTCACGGAACTCATTCTTGCGCAACATACCATGATCTACGAAGATACAGGTAAGGTTCTTACCGATAGCCTTGTTCAGGAGAACGGCAGCCACACTGGAGTCAACACCGCCAGAAAGACCGAGGATAACCTTATCGTCGCCCAACTGTTCCTTCAACTCAGCAACTGTTGTCTCAACAAAAGAGTCAGCACTCCAGTCCTGCTTACTTCCGCAGATATCAACCACGAAGTTCTTCAAGAGCTGTGTACCCTGCAAAGAGTGGAACACCTCTGGGTGGAACTGTACTGCCCATACAGGCTGTTTGGTAGAAGCATAAGCAGCATACTTCACATTAGCAGTAGAAGCGATGCACTTGTAATCATCAGGGATAGCAGTGATGGTATCACCATGGCTCATCCAAACCTGAGAGTTCTCGATGAATCCCTTGAACAAAGGATTCTCCTTATCGAAATGCTCCAAGTTGGCACGACCATACTCACGGCTGTCAGCAGCCTCCACCTTACCGCCCTGGGCGTAAGAGAGGAACTGAGCACCGTAGCAGATGCCGAGTACAGGAATGCGGCCGATAAACTGGCTCAGATCTACCTTGAAAGCTTCCGGATCATGAACGGAATAAGGGCTACCGCTCAAGATGACACCAATGACTGATGGGTCATCCTTTGGAAACTTGTTGTAAGGCATGATCTCGCAGAAGGTATCGAGTTCACGGACACGACGGCCGATGAGCTGTGTGGTCTGTGAACCGAAATCCAAAATAATAATCTTCTGTTGCATAATATCTAATTTTAATTTACAGTTTACAATTTATAGTTTATAGTAATCTTGCTATACGGCATAGCCGCTATTAACTATAAACTAATTAACTAATGATTTCAGGAATGCTTCCGCCTCTTTCAGCGTCTCCTGCTTTCCCACATCCATCAGCTTGAGGTCGTTCTTTACATATCCCTCTATGCGCACCTTGTCGCAATGCTTCAGATAGAAGTCCATGATAGGGAACTTGTCCGGTTCCTCCTCCATCAATGGAAAGAGCGATGGAGCAACCATGTGGATGCCCGAGAAAGCATACATCTTATAATCTTTGGGATTGAGATCAGGATAAGGACTCTTCACCTCGCCCGTTTCTATATTCGTCCATCCCACCAGTCGCATACTGTCATCAAAGAGCAAATAGCGCTTGGTCTTGCGTTCGCTCACCATCAGGCGGGCAGCAATCATATCCCTGCTCTCCATCTGGTAGAATTTCTTCAGATCTACATTACTCAGAATATCCACGTTGTGGATAAGAATAGGCTCTGACTGGTTGAAGAGCGGCCATGCCTTCCGGATACCTCCACCCGTTTCGAGCAGCTTTTCACTCTCATCACTGATACGGATGTCCATACCGAAGTTGTCATGTGCTCTGAGATAATCGATAATTTGTTGGGAGAAATGATGCACGTTCACTACAATGCGAGTGAAACCGGCATCCTTCAACTGAAAGATGACACGTTTGAGCAAAGGTTCTCCCCCGACACTTACCAGAGCCTTCGGAATGCGGTCGGTAAGTGGCTTAAGGCGAGTGCCCAAACCTGCTGCGAATATCATTGCTTGCATCATTGCTAAATAGCTATTTTAAAATGTGCGTGCAAATTTACTAACTTTTTGCGAGATAGCCAAATTTGCACGCTATTTTCTATTGTTTTGCCGGCAAAACCTGTTCAATATGCTGTTCACGATGACAAATCTGCACTTCTACACCAAACTTCCGGTGAATATGTTCGGCAAGATGCTGCGCAGAATATACACTGCGATGCTGACCGCCTGTACATCCGAAACAGAACATCAGAGAGGTGAAACCACGCTGCATGTAGCGGTTTACATGATGGTCGGCAAGTGCATAAACATGATCCAGGAACTTCAATATCTCACCATCATCCTCCAGGAATCGGATAACAGGCTCATCCAGACCCGTCAACTTCTTATAAGGCTCGTATCTGCCAGGGTTATGGGTACTTCTGCAGTCGAAGACATAACCTCCACCATTGCCCGACGGATCCTCTGGAATGCCCTTACGGAAGGAAAAACTATACACTCTTACCACCAGCGGTCCCTTACCATCATATTTAGAATAGGTGGCAGGTCCGTCCTGCGGATGCGCACGATAGATATTATTGTCGGTAGTCTTATAGCCGTCTGCACGACTCAGCGCCACACTCTCTATCACCTTGAACTGTGGCAATTCGGTCAGCCTTCTCAACATATCCATCATATAAGGATAAGGGAAGACCTTGTCACCCATCTTCAGAAGATCTCGCAGATTCTGGATAGCTGGCGGAATACTATCGATGAAATGCTTCTTGCGTTCGAAATAGCCACGGAATCCGTAGGCGCCCAAAACCTGTAAGGTACGGAAGAGCACAAAAAGACTCAACCGGTTTACAAAATGGCGCACCGATGGTACCTCGGTATAATGCTTCAATGACTGGTAGTATTCCCAAACCAGTTCTCTGCGCAGTTTGAACGGATACTTAGCAGATGCCTGCCAGAGGAATGAGGCGAGGTCATAATAGAACGGTCCTTTTCTACCGCCCTGAAAATCAATAAAGTATGGATTCCCCTTATCATCCAGCATGATGTTGCGCGCCTGAAAATCGCGATAAAGGAAACAATCCATCGGTTCTGATGTCAGATCCTTGGCAAAAAGCCGGAAGTTGGCTTCGAGCTTCAGTTCGTGAAAATCCAAATCGGTAGGCTTCAGAAAACAATACTTGAAGTAGTTGAGGTCGAAGAGCACACTGTCTACATCGAATTCTGGCTGCGGATAGCAGTTCTGCCATTCCAATCCTCTTGCACCGCGAATCTGGATATTCGGAAGTTCACGAATGGTTTTCTTAAGGAGTTCCTTCTCTTTCTGATTGTAACGTCCGCCCGCATCTCGTCCGCCCTTGATGGCATCGAAAAGCGAAGTACCGCCAAGGTCTGTCTGAAGATAGCAGAGTTCATCATCGCTCACCGCCAGAATCTGGGGAACAGGCAACTGTCTGAGCTGGAAATGCTGAGCCAGATATACAAAGGCATGATCCTCATCACGACTGGTTCCTATCACACCAATTACCGTATCACCATCATGCCCAATGATACGGAAATACTGCCGGTTACTCCCCTGCCCTGCCAATTTTATGACATCAGCCGGTTCTTCACCCGCCCATTTCTTATATAGATCAATCAGCTTTTCCATCATTATTCAGTTTACGTCGTTTCCGATCATCATCAATCTTCTGTGCGAAGTTATCTCCGATAAAGAGAAGCAATAAGATACCCAGCGTAGTAAGGAACGAGTTTGTAGTAGTCATTCCCAACTCTGCCTTTGTAATATAAATGAGTCCTCCGATAACAATCAGAAAGACCACTGCTTTTTTCCAATCAATATAGTTCATGCTATGAATTTTCTATTATGCTGCAAAATTACACAATTAAATTGAGAAAACAAAATAAAAACAAAAAAAAATCGGATGTCTCACGACAACCGATTTCCAAAAACAAACTACTTAAAAACTAATCTACTAAAACAAATCAAAAAAATATCTTTGCCATCCCTTCGGATGATACTTTCTTTTATTTACGATGCAAAGTTACAAAAAAAGATTATTCGAACCAAATAATTTTGCTATTTTTTGCATCTTTATGACTAAAAAAACAAAAAATAGGGATAATTCTCTGAGAATCACCCCTATTTGATATTTTCGCTTTGCAAACTCGCAGTCTTACGATGTGCTTTATTTGCGCAAATTATTCATCTAATTACATCATACCACCCATACCAGGTGCTGCAGCTGGTGCAACTGGTGCAGGCTCTGGTTTGTCAACCAACACACACTCTGTTGTCAGGAACAAGCCTGCAATAGAAGCAGCATTCTCCAAAGCTACACGCTCTACCTTGGCAGGATCTACGATACCAGCCTGACGCATATCTTCGTAAACGTTCTTACGGGCATTGTAACCGAAGTCACCATCGCCCTCGCGTACCTTATTTACTACTACAGAACCCTCGCCACCGGCATTGGCAACAATCTGACGGAGAGGTTCCTCAATAGCACGCTCTACGATACGGATACCTGTTGTCTCGTCAGCGTTATCACCCTTCATATCCTTCAATGCTTCGAGAGCACGGATATAAGTAGTTCCACCACCAGCAACAATACCTTCCTCGATAGCGGCACGGGTAGCGCAGAGTGCATCATCAACACGATCCTTCTTCTCCTTCATCTCAACCTCAGAGTTGGCACCTACATAAAGGACAGCTACACCACCGGCGAGCTTAGCCAGACGCTCCTGAAGTTTCTCCTTATCATATGAAGACTTGGTATTCTCAATTTCGTTCTTGATCTGAGCTACGCGATCCTGGATATTAGCCTTCTCGCCATGACCATTAACGATAGTTGTATTGTCCTTGTTGACGGTAACCTTGTCTGCTGAACCCAGCATATCCAAAGTTGCCTGCTCCAACTTCAAGCCCTTCTCCTCAGAGATAACAACACCGCCTGTCAATACTGCGATATCCTCCAACATGGCCTTGCGACGGTCACCGAAGCCTGGAGCCTTCACAGCGCAAATTTTCAAACCGCCACGCAAACGGTTAACTACCAAAGTAGTCAAAGCCTCAGAATCAACATCCTCAGCGATAACCAACAAAGGACGACCACTCTCAGCAGCAGGCTGGAGAATTGGCAAGAACTCCTTCAAGTTAGAAATCTTCTTATCATAAAGAAGGATGTATGGGTTATCCATTACACACTCCATCTTGTCTGCATCAGTCATGAAGTAACCGCTCAAATAACCACGGTCAAACTGCATACCCTCAACAACACCGATGTTGGTATCACGGCTCTTGCTCTCCTCGATAGTGATGACACCATCCTTAGAAACCTTGCGCATTGCGTCAGCCAAGAGCTTACCAATCTCAGCATCATTGTTGGCAGAAACAGTAGCCACCTGCTCAATCTTATCGTAGTTGTCGTCTACCTGTTCAGCATGTTCCTTGATGAAGGCAACAACAGCAGCCACAGCCTTGTCGATACCACGCTTCAAGTCCATTGGGTTTGCACCTGCAGTAACGTTCTTCAAGCCCTCTGTTACGATAGCCTGAGTCAGGATAGTAGCAGTTGTTGTACCATCACCGGCATCATCACCAGTCTTACTAGCAACGCTCTTAACAAGCTGAGCACCAGTATTTTCGAATTTATTCTCTAACTCTACTTCCTTAGCCACGGTAACACCATCCTTAGTAATCTGAGGAGCACCAAACTTCTTTTCGATTACCACGTTGCGGCCCTTAGGACCGAGAGTTACCTTTACTGCATTTGCCAACTGATCAACACCCTTCTTCAAGAGGTCGCGGGCATCCATATTATATTTAATATCTTTAGCCATAATATATTCTTTCTAATAATGTTTAAATAAATATCAGCAAAAAGTTTTTACCTTTTTACTTTTTTACCTTTAAGAATTACTCTTCTACAACAGCGAGTACATCGCTCTGACGCATCATGATATATTTAGTACCATCGAATTCGAGTTCTGTGCCAGCGTACTTACCATAGAGTACGGTATCACCTTCTTTGAGAATCATCTCTTCGTCTTTCGTACCCTTACCTGTAGCAACGACCTTACCACGCTGTGGTTTCTCTTTTGCTGTATCAGGGATAATAATTCCACCTACTTTTTCTTCAGCTGGTGCAGGAAGTACCAGCACTCTGTCTGCTAATGGTTTAATGTTCATGATTCTATAATATTTTAATTGTTATACATATTTTGCCAACAGGTATTGCTACCCGTCACCCTGCCAGTATACGAAAAACGTGCCAAAGCATCCATACTGACACTTTGACACGTTCAAATACTGACATTATATCACAAAAGCTTGTGTTTTATTTCATTTTCCATTGATAATCGAATCTTTCAATATCCTCCTCAACCAGTGGATTACCATTCTGAACTTCGATGAAAGTCAGCTGTGTTATCGCCTTGATGGCATGATAATGCTCCAGAGGAATCACCACGGTATCACCAGCCTTCACATGTTTCTCCTCACCATCAAGTACAAAGATGCCCTCACCTTCTACGAATGTCCACACCTCTGAACGATGGTGATGAAGCTGATAACTGATATTCTTACCTGGCTTCAAGGTAATACTCTTGGTGAGCGAATGATTGCCGTCAGCATACTCAGAATCGTCAATCACCCGATAAGTACCCCACCTTCTTTCCTCATACATCGGACGCGGAGTAAGATGTTCTACCGCCTTCTTGATGTCCTCGGAATATTTCTTTGCACAGACGAAGATGCCATCAGGACTCGCTGCAACAACAGCATCCTTCAAGCCATCCACATACAGAGGCAACTGGAGTTCGTTGATGACATGCGTATTCTCGCAATGACTTCCCATCACCGCATTACCGATGCTGGCATGGTGCAGCTCATCAGTGAGTGTATTCCAGGTACCCAGGTCCTTCCATTCACCATTAAACGGTACTACCGCTACCGATTCAGCCTTCTCCGCCACCTCGTAGTCGAAAGAGATTTTTGGAAATTCGCTATATCTTGCACGAGTATCTTCAAAGTTCTCACTCTGCATATACTTACGTACAATCTGCATCATATAGCCCAAACGGAAAGCGAAGACACCACCATTCCAGTAAGCACCCTCCTCCAGGAGTTTCTCTGCTGTAGGCACATCCGGTTTTTCGGTAAATCTCTTCACTATCTGATACTTCTCTCCTTCAGCAAAAGGAACCACATAACCATATTTTGCACTTGGATAAGTAGGTTTGATACCCATCAGCACGAGGTCGGCGACGTTTTTCTCCACACATTCCACCATACGGGCTATAGTATGGAAATATTCCAACTCGGTATAAGGATCACAAGGCATAATAACCACAACCTCGTCATCCTCACATTTCTTCTTCAGTTTCAGATAACTTGCAGCTAAAGCGATAGCAGGGAAAGTATCCCGCCTCTCCGGTTCGGTAACCACAGAAACCCGCTCTCCCAGCTGGTTCTGGATGATATCCAGCTGACTGGCGTTTGTAGCAAGCGTAATATCGTTGGTCAGATTTGCTTCCTGAGCTTGACGTACCACGCGCTGAACCATACTTTCCATCTCCCCGTTCTCCTTTTCGAGCAATGGCAAGAACTGTTTGCTTCTAGCATTATTGCTAAGTGGCCAGAGCCTTTTCCCCGAGCCACCCGATAACAAAATTAATTGCATATTATTACTATTTAAATCGTTTATTGTTCATACTTAAGATTTCACAAATTAACAATGAGAGACAGTATCACATCAGGAGTTTACCCCCCAGTACCAACAGGTCTCAAAGAAGAATCATCCGTGATAATCCGGCTGCAAAAGTACGTTTTTCTTTTGAGACCACCAAGCAATTTCTAAAAAAACTACCTATTCATATAAAAATATCTAGATATGCGCAAGAAAGTAAAAAGGAAGAAAAAACATCATTTAAACAGATTAAAAACAAGAAAAGCTGGTTCAAGTTGGTTCAAGTTGGTCTATTTAAGGGGGACAAAACGAAATGTGTAAATTAGCACTGACCCCTAAATCAGAGTAACGACCTAATATAGATAGAGTTAGAGAGAAATAGAGGGAGGACAGGATGAAAAACGAAATGTGACATTCACCTAACATTCATGTAACATTCAACGAGCATTTGAAGGGTGTTCAAAGGGATAATGTAACATAGGAGGCGATAAGAGGGCTTTTTAAGGGGTTGGATGGGTACTTTATCACCCATTATCGTGCAAACGGCTCCTGAAGGCTCCTATCGCCTTCTATTGGCTTCATGGAGGGCTTCTTCCCTGGTTTGACAACTGTTCGATGGGGAGAGACAAACGGAGAAAAACAGAGAATATCATAGAAAAACGGAGAAAAATAGAGATTGCTTTTTATGGTGGTTAACTTCCAAATAATAAATATTTAGAAGATTTCTTTTATTTTATTCTTCCATATAATTATTATTTAGTATCTTTGCAACCGAATAAAGAATAGAATATACGACAAAATTATAAAGCTATGACGAAGGTAATACATGTACACCTGCTTGCAGGTAGGAAGAACTACTATTTTGGCTCTATATCGGCCATATTTGACGTTTTAACGCCCGATCAGATAGGCTATACTAAGAACAGCCTGTTGCATGCAGGATTGAGCGATGGAGGCTGTTTGATCAATGGTAAATCAATGATTATTCAGAGCCATTTGATACGTTCCGGATGCAAAGAATAAAACGGCTAAAACGCTTATTTAAAAGCACTTAAACGGCTTGCAGGCTATTTTTTGAATAGTTTGTAAGCCGTTTTTTCGTTTTATACTAAAAATAATGGCTCATATTTGGATAAATCATTGTTTAGGGTGACACTTAGGGTGACATTTAGGGTGACACTATTGGAGGTAGGAAAAACGAAAAGTTTTATTTAGAGTGACAATTAGGGTGACAAATTATAATGTAAAAATATTATTTATAGTTAAGAAACGGGTGTGATTGCGTTGAAAAAATAGCTTTTTATGGTCTTTTTATTGTGCAAAAAACAATATATTTCCCCATATTTAAGGGGCAAAAAACAAGTGAAAGTCCTGTTTTTAAAGGACTTCCACATATTTATATATATAATAGGCTTATATTTTAGAAGAAACGACGTATGCAGCCGACAACTTCAAAGACTTGGCGTATGCGTGATATATCAAATTCCTGTTCATCAAACTCAGTTTGATTTATTGGCACAAATTTGAGCTTGCCGGGTGCTGAAGCCTTCCTTAGGATTTTAACCGTTCTGAAAGTATCCAAGACAACAGCATACATTTCCCCATATTGTATATCTTCTATGCCGCATTTACGTAAAGCTATAATATCTCCTTGCGATATTGTAGGTTCCATAGAGTGACCTGTTATGTTACACCACATTTCTGCTCTTGGGCATATATTAGAGATAATATTAAAGGCTGGGATACTTGTTTGATCATTCTCTTGCATGGCAAAACCGCCAAGAAAATCCACGTCATAATAAGGTATTCCTTTCTGTGGATCTGTACTGATTGTTGCAGATTCATTATGGAACATATCGCCTTGACCAGTCAACAGCCAATTTGCAGAAATACCAAACGTTAGTACAAGATTCTGTATTGCTGTAGTTCCTACAGCACTTCTACCTTTAGAAATTTCCGTGACCATAGAAGGACTTATGCCTATTTTTAAGGCAAAATCCTTTCTGTCAGTTATCTTATTTTCATTTAATAGTCGCTCAAAAGCCTCAATAAATCGGCTTGAAATATCATTTTTTGTACTCATAATACAGAATATTGAATTTTTTATGCCAAAATATTTGGCGGTTAATACAGAATTTTGTATCTTTGCAGCGTGTTTGTTAATTGAACACGCCGCCAAAGATACAAATTATTGGCGAGATACGGATAAAATATTAAGATTTTAACATAAAGAAGATATGAATAAACGAATAATTGTAGAACGAGGTGTAGGCAAGAAGATTGCTTCCCTCATGGGTATAACAACTGAAATGGTTAGCAAATCGCTCAACTACAAAAAGGATTCCCATCTGGCAAGAAAGGTAAGATACATGGCCATTAAGGATTTTGGTGGAGAAATAGTTGGTGATAAGTAGAATATTAAAAGGCTGGAATTATGAAAGAGGCATTGAATATGATATTCGGCAAGGAATGGAAATGGTTCCTGAACCTTGCTCCTCAAATGAAGCTTAGACTCATCTGGTTTGTGGTTAGCTTCTGTTTAGCTTGTGCGCTTTCCATTGAAAGCAGCAGCGTTTTAAGTGTAATAGCCGTGGCTATAAACTTTTGTGCCAGCAGCATCGCTTTAAGAGGTGTTCCTGGTGATGGACTTGAAGAATAAGGATTGACTATCCAAAGATAAATAAATTCAATAAGGAATGGAGTATTACAATAAAATATTGTGTGTTACCTTCGATGAGTTGACTGGTGGTGACTATCCTGTCATCAAAAGTGTTACTCTTAGACAAAATGTTTGTCGTGGCAATATTCAATGTGCTCGCCAAGGCAAGGGTGAAGGTAACTATGCTCTGTATGTGTACGCCTCCCTTCCCAAGAAGTACAGAATGAGATTTGAGGAGAAATATGGAGATCCGAATGAAATCCTGGAACGTCTGGAGCTGAAGGACTACATGCAGGTGGATGAGGAAGCCCGTAGGTTTTATGAAGCGTTTGAATATGATTTGAACGGTGTTCAAACGAGGCTTTCACAGAAGCTGATAGATGAATATACTCAGAATGCCAGTGTGCTGAAAATGCTCCAAGAGCGAATGAACGAGCTTCAAGCTACGACACACGCCCTGGGTGGAGGAAGAAGAAACGACCTTTGGGGCATCGTCTTCAAGCAAAGCGAGAAACTGAGGGAGAACTTCGGTCACACCCTTCCCAAGAACCTTGCCAGGCTCAAGGTGAAGATGAGTACCTTCAAGAAGGAGGGCTATCCATCGCTGATAAGCGGCAAGATTGGCAACAAGAACACCTTGAAGATAACAGAGGAAGCTGGCAGAAGGCTCATTGCTCTGAAAAGAAGCAGGGTTCCCGTGCTGAACGACTCGCAGATCTTCGAGCGATTCAATGAGGAGTGTGAGAGCCGTGGATGGAAGCCTCTGAAAAGCATCAGCGGCATGAAGGCGTGGTTTAACAGTGCAGCCATTCAGCCATTGTGGTATGATGCCGTATTCGGTGAGCATAAATCACACCAGCTGTTTGACCGCAGACACAAGACGGAACTTCCTCAGATGAGGGATGCACTCTGGTATGGTGACGGTACGAAGCTGAACCTCTACTACAAGGATGAGGACGGCAAGGTAAGAACCACCAGCGTATATGAGGTAATAGACGCTTACTCTGAATGCCTCCTTGGTTTCTGCATCAGCGACAGCGAGGACTATGAAGCCCAATATCTGAGTTACCGAATGGCCATCCAGGTGAGCGGACACAAGCCCTACGAAATCGTATATGATAACCAGGGTGGTCACAAGAAACTGGAGAACCAGGAGTTCTTCAGGAAGCTCTGCCACATTCATCGTACCACGACCCCATACAATGGAGCCAGCAAGACTATCGAGAACCTCTTCTACAGATTGCAGAGCCAGGTACTTCACCAGGAATGGAACTTCACCGGACAGAACGTTACCACTAAGAAGGACATCAGCCATCCGAACCTGGAGTTCATCGAGGCAAACAGGGCGAACCTTCCAACGCTCCAGGAACTGAAAGCTCTGTATGTAGAGTTCAGAAAGAAATGGAACGAAATGGCACATCCTGCCACGGGTGAGAGAAGAATCGACATGTATGAAAAGAGCGTGAATCCGGAGACACCAGCGGTGACACCGAATGACATGGTGGAAATGTTCTGGATTCAATGCGACCGCATGAGCACCTTCACATCCAGCGGAATCGAGATAACCGTCAAGGGCAAGAAACGAACCTACGAGGTAATGAGTGAACCAGGAGTGCCGGACATTGAATGGAGAAGGAAGCACACCTATCAGAAGTTTGTGGTGAAATATGATCCATACGACTTCACAAGCATCCGACTCTACTGGAAGGACAAAGCAGGACAGCTTAGATTTGAGAGAGTGGCGGAACCTTACCTCGTTATCCATCGAGCCAAGCAGGAACAGACCAAGGAAGAGGCACTTTTCATCAGGCAGCAGCGTGAGGCAACCGAACAGAGCCGTGTTGAGAGGCAGGTGGAGGCTAGGAAGCTGGAGTTTGACGAAGGTGTTGCACCAGAGCAGCATGGTTTGCGCACTCCTGACCTGAAGGGAATGAGCAAGGAAATGCAGAGACAGATAGACCGACGTGTACGCAAGTACAGAGGTCAGCCGGAGGAGTTGAGCATCGGCAAGGTTACCAAGAAGATAAGCAACATGGACTGGAGCCAGGAGTGCAAGTTTATGGAGTTTGACGATGTGAAGACCCTTGGAAAGACATAACAAACATTTTAAAATAAAGAAAGGAACTGAATCATGGAGTTAACAAACAAAGACAAACAACAGATAGCGAACAGACTGAGATTGTATGTTGCCAAGTTCGCAAGCCAGAACAAGGCCGTGGCAAGTATGAAGGGCACGAGTGCCGGAACCGTGAGCAACATCCTCAACGGCAAGTGGGACAACATCAGCGAGGACATGTGGCGCAAGGTGAGTGACCAGGTGGGACTGGTGAACGGCAGCGAGAAGGACTGGCAGGTGGTGGAGACACACGCCTTTCACGAGATTACCATCGCCCTGAAGGATGCACAGACCTTCAAGAACGTGACCTGGGTTGTGGGTGAAGCCGGATGCGGCAAGACCACCACGGCAAGAATCTTCGGTGAAGAGAACCGTGAGGTATATTACATCCTCTGTTCTGAAGACCTGCACAAGGGTGACTTCGTAAGGGAGATAGCCCACAAGATGGGTATCAGAACCGACGGGTTCACGGTGAGAGAGCTTTGGATTACCATCCAGAACGAGCTGATCAAGATGGATGCTCCACTGCTGGTGTTTGATGAAGCGGACAAACTCATAGAGAGTGTCTTCCAGTACTTCATCAGCCTCTACAACAAGATTGAGGACAAATGTGGCGTGGTGTTCCTCTCCACTGACTACATCAAGACACGCATTGACCGTGGTCTGAGATGCAAGAAACGTGGCTACAAGGAGTTCTACAGTCGCATTGGTAGGAAGTACTTCGAGCTGGATGATACCACGCCACACGATGTTTATGCCATCTGTGTGGCCAACGGACTGACCGACGAGAAGGACATCAACGAGGTGATTGCAGAATCGAACTCCTGTGAGTACGACTTGCGAAGAGTGAAGAAGAGCATTCATAGAATCAAGAGAATTAAAGCTATCAGAAAATGACAAGAGCATTGACGGTGAAGGAAGTGTTGAAGCAGAAGAAGAAAACATTTGCCTTCAAGGGAAAATGGAAGGATGCCTTCGGTGAACCGGAACGTACAGGAGTCTGGTTCATCTGGGGCAAGAGTGGAAACGGAAAGACAAGCTTTGTGATGCAGCTCTGCAAGCAGCTCTGTGAGTTTGACCGTGTGGCATACAACAGCCTGGAGGAAGGTGACTCGCTGACCATGCAGAACACCTTGAAGCGATATGGCATGAACGAGGTTAACAAATCGTTCTACCTGCTGAACGGTGAGAACATGAGGGAGCTGAGTGACCGACTGGATAAGCGCAAGAGCGTGAACATCGTGGTGATAGACTCCTTCCAGTACACACAGATGAACTACAAGGAGTATATCCGTTTCAAGGAGGCTCACAGGGACAAACTCATCATCTTCATCAGTCATGCTGCCGGAACCGCCCCACGAGGCAGTGCTGCTCAGAGCGTGATGTATGATGCCACCCTGAAGATATGGGTGGAGGGTTTCAAGGCTTTCTCAAAAGGTCGCTTCATCGGAGAGAAGGGTAACTATACCATCTGGGAGGAAGGAGCCAACAAATATTGGGGTGAGGAATAAAAAGGAATGAAAAGGAATGGAAAAGGAATATAAAGAAGGTGACACCATCTATATCCTGATGGAAGGCATCATGGCAAGCACACTGATGGATGACTGGGTAAAACATAACTATGGATGTGACATGCTCGTTCACCGTTCGAAGAAGCATCCGGGCTGTGTCGTCATCGAGACCAAGAGTCTGGTATGGGCAAACAGAATCATCAAGTGGTATCAATACAAGGAAGTAACTTATCAAACCAAGTGATTATGGAGGAAGTTATCAATAAGATCATGGAGTTCATCAAGAAGAATACTGAGGACTTCACCTATATGGACCAGCAGCTGATTTATGATGATCTGGCCGGCAAGCTGTCAGACATGTCGGTTGATGCGTTGAAAAGCGAGTATATAAACAATAATTTAATGGAAACTGAAAATGAGTAGAGTTAGAAGAATGATTGAGTTGAAGCCAGACATGAATGGCGAGACTCGTGAGACATTGGTGAGTGTGGGTCATCGCTGTGAGTTCTGCCAGGGCAACGGCTGGTACTGGGGAGCGGATGACATGGGGCAAGGTATCAAGGTAACCTGCCCGAAGTGTAAAGGCAAGGGTGAACTTGATGCAGTCATCAACATTACCTGGAAGCCAACCTGTAAAGATTAGGGCTTATGGAACAGCAAGTGACTAATTTCGCACGGTTCTACTCCATCTTGAAGCGTGTACCGAAAATCGGCGACGATGAGTTCTTCAAGAAAGAAATGGTTTACATAGCCACCGGAGGCAGAACAGAGAGTTTGAAGGAAATCACACGAAAAGAGTATGATGACCTTTGCAACCTCCTGGAGAAACGTTTCCCTGAAAAGAGAGACATCTATGTGGAGCAGCGCAGAAAGAAGCGCAGTTGCTGCCTGAAGCTCTTGCAGAAGATTGGGGTTGACACCACCAGCTGGGCAGCCATCAACGACTACTGCAAGAGTCCGAAGATAGCAGGTAAGGTGTTTGCAGAACTTGACATCGAGGAATTGCAGCAGCTATCCAAGAAACTGAGAATGATTCTTAAAAAGAAAGAAGAATAACTATTAATTTTTATAAGATTATGAATACAGAAGAATTTTTGAACGGCCTCAGTGCCGAGCAGCAGGAGGAACTCCTGAAGACGTTGGCTGCCAAGAAGCAGCAGAGTGAACTTGACAAGCGCAATGCCTATGAGGGCATCCGTGACAACTTTGCCAAGAGCGTGAAAGACAAGGTGGTGGAACTCTCATTGAGAGTGAAGGATTTCCGTGACTGGCTCGACAAGGAGGGCGAGGGCTTCAAGGAGGTGATGGCCGAGTATGGCAAGCTTCGCAACAAGGACCAGCGTGGCTACACCCTCGTGGTGGGTGACTTCAAGTTTGAGGTGAAGAGCCAGGATGTGAAGGGATTCGACGAGCGTGCCGAACTGGCTGCCCAGAGACTGATGGATTTCCTTGGTGCTTACATCGAGAAGAGCGAGAAGGGCAAGGATGATCCGATGTACCAGCTCTGCATGAACCTGCTTGAGCGCAACCGCAATGGTAAGCTCAACTATACGAGTATCAGCAAGCTCTATCAGCTGGAAGGCAAGTTCAACGATGAGGAATACACCAGCATCATGAACCTGTTCCGTGAGAGCAACGTAGCCAAGGAGACGGTGGTAAGCTATTACTTCAGCATCCGTGGTGAAGATGGCGTTTGGCGCAAGATTGAACCATCTTTCTGCCGCTTGTAGCAGAAGTGTTTAATTATTAAACAGAAAATGAGGCATCCTGAAAAGAATGCCTCTTTTTTTATGCCCATATTTGGAATATTTTTGTTATTTTTGCAGCCATGGCAAAGGGAAGAGACAAAGAACTGGTCAATACCAGGAACATCCGTATTTATGAGCGTTACTATTTCTGGACTGAGGTGAAGAGACTTCGCTTCGATGACGCTTTGAAGAGATTGAGCACGGAAGAGTTCTTTCTCTCGGAAAGCCGTATCATGCAAATCATCAGGGATATGATCCAGGCTGGCGTGACCGTGGATGGCAAGAAAATAGAGAAACCTTTGTTCACCGGCTTCAAGTTGAAGCCTCGCTCTACATCCTCTTCATTGAAATCGTCACCTTACGTGGAGGGGCAACTGTTTGCGTGTCCTTGATGGCATCGGTCGCCACAACCGAATAGACCATTTCATAGACCTTGATGCCATGATTGGCGGTGTAGAACTTGGATGTTTCCCTCACAAGTGCCCCATCTTCCTTTGGTCGATAACCTTGCAAGAGACGGTGAAGCTCTTCCACCATCGCAGCCCTTTCTTTTATGGCCTCCATCGTTCCACTGTCATAGTGGGTGTCATCATAGCAGTCGATGAGCAACTGAACGTTGACCTTGATGGTTCCCTTTTGGCTTCTGTCTGCCAAGTTGCTCCAGGTCGCCTCCTGTAGGTCGATGAGCACGGCTGGAAAAGTTATTGGGTACATGTCGGTATTGGTGTTATCGATGTTTTCCAACTGCCCATAGTTTTCATCAACGAGGGAAAGCCCTGGCATTCCTTCCTTGACATGATTAATGATTTGATAAAGAAATAATTCCATCCTTGATTTTCTCCAATGATTCGTTTATAGTTTTGTTTACCTTCACCTGTAGCTCCTTGGAGTCGCCCATGAACTGACGTTGTGGAATGTGAGCCTTCACGGTGATCTTGTCTTTCTTTGTCAATGCGAGGCACTTCCACAAGCGTGCCTCTTCTGGGAGATCCTTTGGGAGCTTACCCTTCCCCTTGACACCAGCGAGCGAGTAAGCCATGTGCCATGCGAAGCGCCTCATCTTGGGCGAGACCGTAGGGTGTGTGGTGATGTCGCCACCATCGTTGTGGATGGCAGCGTATGGGACAGGGTTCTCTATTGTCACCTCACCCAACCCTGGCTTGCTCTGTATGGAACTCATCAGATGGTTTCTTCTGGAGGTTAGTGGGCCATACTTGGCATCGGGACCACCTTGTTTCTGCCTGAGGGTCTTTTTCCAAGGGTGCAGCCCATCGTCAAGCCAACCACCGTCACGGAAATTTTGCTTGAAGTGGTTCACGGCTATCACTCCCACCTTGCGAGGGAGGCGGTCGTTCACTTCCTTCATTATGTCCTCCTTGGCCTTTTCAACCAATTTTTCTATGTTTTTTGCATCCATAGGAAAAGTTTTTTATTATTTTTACTTGCATTTCAAGGAAATATTGTATCTTTGCAGCGTCCCCATTCGCTCATATAGGCTGTCACGGCTTGAGGTTTGGGGATTTTTTATTTTTCCTTCAATGAATAAAATTGCTCATAGCCTTTTTTACATAGAGCCATTTTAACCTCGAAGGTCTTTCCCTCATACTCAAATTCATATTGCCTAAACTCAACGAAATGAAGAACATTTTGTTTCTTTTCTATGTTGGCAATGTTCTTTGGAAGGCTCATGTCCTTTCCCTCACCAAGCGGACTTACCCTAATGAATTTCATTTCTGATGGATTATTCCATATATAAATGGCAGCATCGACATCATAGTCATGGTGGCAATGTTTCAGAAGGGCGTTTCTTACTTTGTTGGTACGGTTCAAAGTTCCAGAAAGAACAGAGCTACATGGTTCTTTGTCAATCTTTGGCATGAGGTCTTGGTCTTTCACCTCTTGCTTGCGAGCAAAAGCCTTTTCCTCTATAGGTTGTTTTGCTTCCAATCTATTGATACAGCCGTCTATGAATGGACAATTAAAACAATCCTTGGCTCTATTAGAGAACAGTCTTTTAAGTCTATTCCTGAAAGAACCTTTTTTATAGAAATCGCAGTGTTTGCAGTCCTTTGGGAAGTATGGGTGATTGTCACTGAACGTGTGTCCATCCTTGCCAGTGTTGTTCTCCAGTCCCCTCTGAGGCTTTGTAGGCTCCATGTCCTTGGGACGGACCACTGGGGCATCAGTGGCTTCGAGCGAACACTTGCAGTTCCATCGGTCTCCTGGGTGGTGCTCATTCCAGAATGGATCATCCACTGGGAGTGTGAGCTTCATCTGCCAATAGGCACGGTGGCTACTCTCTGGCTCCTTGGAGGTGGTCGGCATCCATCTGAGGTTTGGCAAGATGTCCTTGTTTCGCTCAAACTCTCTCCAGTCGGCAGCAGCATGGGCACGTATGACGGCCGTGTCGTATTCCGTCTGTAGCCAAGAACCTACTTGGTGGCTACTGATTGCACTCACATCCTCCACCCACTTGCCAAAAGGTTTCAACTGTCCCTTGGAGTCATAAAGTTTTGCAGCCATCTCCTGGCCCATGGTGTGAACCTTGAAGGCAGCAAAGACCTCGTTGGAGTGTCTGAGAGCCTTGTAGAAGTATTCCTCATGGGTCGGTGGGGTCTTTGCCTTGGCAAGGCCTTCCACGGTTCCCTCGTTGATGACACGAAGCACCTCACGCCACATCACACCCTCGATGCTGTTTTCCGTGTCGAAGCCCTGGTAGATCTTTTTGATGAACTGGGCAAGGATGTCGGCATTGAAGCGGATTGCACCATCCACGTTGTCGAAATGGTGGTGTCCGCAATGGCATTGGTGGTCGCCATAATAGAGCGTATCAATCAGAAGTCGGTGTCCGCCCCGATAGTTGGGGCTACTCCGAAAAAACTCTTCAAACGGTCTTTGAACGCCTTTTTATCAGTGTTCAAAGGCTTCTTTTTCGGGTCTTTTCCCTCATCGTCTGGTTCATCATCCTCATGGTCTTTGTCCTTGCCCTGGAGGCTTTCACGAAAGGCTTGCTTCTGAACTTCGATGGCTTGCTTCTGTTGGTCGTAGTCCTTTGGCTTCTCGATGCCAAACGTCTCATAGAGCCAATCATCATCCATCGGCAGCCCCATTTCCTTCATCCCCTTCACGATGTTGAGCATGGACTGAGGCTCCGTCTTGTCCTTGTGGGCATAGACGAACTCACCACCCTCCACGTTGAAACCAAGGTTCTCGAAGATGGCCTTCATGTCATAGTTGAGGATGTCGAGCAGGAAATCACGGTCATCAGCGTTCATGTCATCCTCTTCCTCCTTGTGAACCGTTCCAAGGGCTTGCGTGCCAGTGTCCTTTGTGTCGGTGGTGAGGGTATTGCCCAGCACACGGATGGAAATCTTGCTGTCCCAATATTCCGCAAAGTTCTGGTAGAGGTCGGAAGAGCCAGTCTTGTTTCCTGCCTCTATCAGCTTCATCTCACTCTCATTCGGGTGGATGTACACGGCATTGCTACCTTGGTTTCTGGCATCGGCAATGATTTTCTTGCGAGCATCCTCGTCACCTGCATCATAGGTGTATTCACGGATGGGCATACCAAAGATGTTGCAGAACTTCGCCCAGTCGCTCATGTCGCCACGCTTGTAGAGCACGGCAGGAAGAAGTTCCGCAAAGATGCCCAATCCACGCTCAGTGCCGACAAAAAGGATATTGTCGAACTCTTCAATGTCGATGCCGTCCTGGTCGCCCTGGTGCTTCAAGAGCTTGTGGAAGACAGGATCATAGTGCTTTCGGTCTATGAGGTCATAGCGAATGTTACCATCATCATCCAAGTAGAACTGAACGAGGGTGAAGCCATAGAACTTCGACATGACAAGATCCCTTCGCAACTGTTTGAACCACGGTGAGCGAAGCTGGCGGCAAATATCCTCATCGGGCTTGCCGTCTCGCTGGAACTCAATGGGAATCTGTGTGACACCTCGAAGTCGCTTGTCGAGCACACCAGAGAGGTGGAGGTCAAGCTGGGCTGACTCATACATGTCGAACAACTTGACACGGTACGAAAAATCCACGCTCTTGGCACTCCTTACGGATTCCATGTAGTCCTTCATGTTGAACATGAAAAGCTCAGGCATCTGTAGGAACACGTCTGGAGGGCGGTTTCCCTCTACTTTTCTGAAACCACCCTGAACTATCTTGTTGGAACTACCACCATTTGGCTTGTATCCCAGTCTCTTCTTAAATTTCTTCATATCAATTCTTGTTTATAAAAGTGTCGGTCTTATCTCATCTGCCAAGATTTGCCATCTGGAATTGTCTGCAACTTGCTCATCGGGCAGCTTGGGAGCACCGTCGATGGTGATGTCTCCCTTCATCACGCCCTTCAACCACTCAATGGCACGGTCGTAGCGGTCTTGCCGTATCTTGGCCATCTTGTAGGGGTTGTGCTGGCAGAAGATGTGATAGACGGTGATGTCGATGGCAAACATCAGGATGAGCGGATTCCTTGCCTCTCCCTCAGCAGAGAAGATCTTGTCACAGTCGTATGTCTTGTTAAGGTAGCCTCTCATTTCAGAGACGGCCCTGTCCTCGCAAATCTCAATGATTTGTGGGTCGTATGTCGTGGACTCCGTGCGAAGAAGCGAGTCCAGAATCTCACGATGTATGGTTGCATCGTAGTCCGAAGTGTTGATGAAATTTGCCATGGTTACATTCTATATGGATTGTCCTCGTTTAATTCCTCGTATGATATGGTGACGGTCGGCTCCATTTCCACCACCTTGTTTTCAAGGATGGTGATTCCACCCTCTATGCAGTCGGGGCCGTCGGCATTGTATGGAAGGTGCATCTCGAAGAGCTTGAACTGGTTGATGAGTTCCTGCATGTGTGGGTTGTCACGCTCCTCCTCGTTGAATATCCACCCGCAGTTTCTGTCAATCGGCTCCAGGTTCGCCTCTATTCGGGTCGCCTTGTCCGTCTTCTTGCGCTCATCGCCCTTGATGTACAGCTGTTTGTTCCGATGGTTGCATTCCTCACGCAGCAGGGGCTTGAACACCTGGTTGAAGAAAGGGTCTTGTAGCTTGTTGTTCTCCATGTAGTAGTACACGTTGGTCTTCCCTCCCACATACTCCATGATGTCGAAATACCAGCCTATGAAGGTGGCGTTGAGTTCCCTGGCAAGGAATCCCTTGATGATGTAATACACACCCTTATGCTTGCCGATGAGCCACAGGGCCTTGGTGGAGCTTGCCTTTTTCCTGGAGTCGGAATAGGCAGGGTCGCCATAGGCAATGAGAAACTTGAACTTTTTGAGCGGTGGAACCTTGCCAAAAGGCAGGTACTTGAAGATGGTCCCCTCGCTCACAGGATTGTTGAAGTACTCGGCTTGTGCGCTCTTGGTGGATATGTTTGAGAGTACGGTGTCTATTTGTTCCTCCGTGTTCTTAGCCGGCCATGTGGAGTGCCCATCCTTGTCACGTATGTTCACGATGTCCCAGTGCCTTGCCTTGGCTCCAGCCCTCTTGATGCAACAGTCCTTGGCTATGATGTTTCCACACCACAGGATCAAGGTAGGCTCAGAGATGGAGCGTGTAGGATAAAGCGAGGCCTCGAACCAGTCCCATTTCTTCTTTAGCGTCTCAGGGTTTCTGCAATCCTCATCCGTGTCGTAGTCATCCATGTAGATGACATCGGGGCGAACTTCCTCGTTTCGGGCACCACGAGGGGCAGAACCAGCACCCAACGCCACGAACTTTGCCCCACACTTGGCGGTGAACTCCCCGTCCGTCCATTGTCCGAGGGTTGTCTGTGAGCCATAGAACTGACGGATTCGTGGGTTCGACTCGAAGTTGATCTTGTAAGGCGCAAGCAGACGCTTGGCAGAGTCGATGGTGGCGGATGCCAACACAAAGAACCTCTTGCGCTTGGTCAGCGCAAGGTACATGCAGATGAACATCGCCACGGTCGATTTGGCAAGCTCACGGCTCCACGAAAGCACCTCGTACCATTCATCGTGCTCGATGACACGCTTGATGGCACGCACATGGAAGGGCGCAAACTCATACTTGGCATACTTGGGGAAGAAGTACTTGATCCATTTGATGGGGTCTTCCTCCAGCTTCTTTCTCTTCTTGTCGATGTCGCTCTGTGAGAGCCAGTCTTCCACAGGCACATCGGCAGCCAAAGCCTTGTGGTGTTCCGCCCACCTTTGCAAGGCGTTTCTTTCCTCTTGTGTCATTTCAGCTGATCCTTAATGAATAAATCCCAAAGCTCATTGTACTCCTTGGCTTTCTCCATGTCGATGGCTCGAAGCCAGTTGGTGAACTTGATGCCCACGTTCACGATGTCGGTGATTCCTGCCTCGTTCTGCAACTTCTTGATGGCAGAGGACAGCTTGACCATGGTGTCGGCCTCCTTGGCCGTCAAGGCACGCTGACCCTCGGGACGTGCGTTCGCCCCATCCTGTATGTCACTGATCTGACGTATCATCCCCGCTATGATCTGCTCCGTGGAGATAGTGATGGAGACACGTAGCTCTTCCCATCTGCCCTCCCTGATCCATCGGGAGACCGTCTGCCTGGTGGTTCCCACCTTCTCGGCGATTTCCTCCTGTGTGCATCGGCTTTTGATAAACAAATCCTTTGCAATGCTCTTCTTGTCAATGTTACTTTTTACCATATTTATATAGTTTTGATTCTGCAAAGTTCTAAAAAAATCCGCAAAAAACGAAATCGTGATTTTATGGTAGCGTCCACGAACACCACCGTAGCGTCCATGGACACCACCATAAAACCACGATTTGGACAACTCGAAAAAATTCCCGATATTTGCAAAAAATTTCAACGCATGAAACAGAAATTTCGCAATATAATAAAAGGTGATGGCAAGGCTATCATCATGCTTTATGGAGAAGTCGGTGAAGGGCGTTCCGTAGATAGCAACCGTGTGGTGAGCGAGCTTTTCGCATTGAGTGACCAGGGCTGCAAGATCGAAGTGCGCATAAACAGCCAGGGTGGAGATGTTTTCAGCGGCATGGCCATCTACAACGCCCTCCGACAATCCAAGGAAGACATCACCATATATATAGACGGTGTGGCAGCGAGCATCGCAGGAATCATCGCCCTTTGCGGCAAGCCTCTCTACATGAGTCCATACGCCAAGCTGATGCTCCACAACGTGAGCGGTGGCACATACGGCAACGCCAAGGAGCTTCGGCAAATGGCAGACCAGATGGAAGTGCTACAGTCAAACCTCGCCACCATGATAGCAGGTCGCCTCGGCATGGAGGCAGACAACGTGGCAAAGAAATACTTCGATGGGCAGGATCACTGGATAACTGCTAACGAGGCACTTGACATGAAGCTCGTGGATGGAATCTACACAATGGATGAGGTAGCCAACCCACCGACAACGACAGAAGGCATTTACAACTATTTTAATAATCGGTTTGACTTCAAACCACAAAACAATGAAGAAATGGCATTAATAGATGACATCAAGACGATTCCGAGCTTTGAGGACAAAGCGGATTCGAGTGCCGTCCTGGCACACATCAAAGAACTGGAGAACAAGGCAGCCAAGGTGGCCATCCTCGAAAAAACGGTGAATACCTACAAGAATGAGCTTGAAAAGGCTCACAAAGAGCAGGATGATGCTCTCATCAATGAGGCGGTCAAGGCTGGCAAAATTAGCAATGAGCAGGTGGAGACCTTCAAAAACCTCTTGAAGAGCGACCGTGAGAACACCATCAAGCTCATCGGTGGCATGAAGGGACGTGCAAGCAACCGTGCCATGGCTTTCATCAACCCAGACACACCATCAGGTGGCTCGTTCGCCAACAAGACATGGGATGAGATTGACAAGGAAAACAACCTTGCCCAGTTGAAGAACCAAGACCCTGCACTTTTCAAGAACCTCTACAAGCAGAAGTTCGGTGTGGACTACAATGAGTAATAACTTTTAATTTTATAGAAAATGGCATTAAACAGAGAAATTTGGATCAATACCATCACTGAGAATTTCTATCCAGACAATTCCTTCATGGCGAAAAGTATTGACGATTCCGCATTCGTGAACAACAAGACCGTTCACATCCCTAACGCTGGCAAGCCTTCGAGCGTGGCCATCAACCGCAGCGAGAAGCCAGCGAAGATCAAGGAGCGTGAAGACAACGAACTCACCTACAACATTGACGAGCTGACAACAGACCCTATCCACATCTCCAACGTGGACACGGTGGAACTCTCCTACGACAAGCGCAACAGCGTGCTTGCCAACGACCGCAAGCAGTTGCAGAAGGCGGCAGCGCAGAACTTGCTCTACAAGTGGGCTGGTAGCTTGAAGACGAAGTTCTTCACAGCAGGCGAGGCTCGTGAGGCACACACCTCAGAGACAGCCACTGGCAACCGCAAGAAAATCACCAAGGCTGTAGTGATGAAAGTTGCCGTAAGGTTCAACATGGACGACGTACCAGCAGACGGCCGTTTCATGTTGCTTGACGCTTCCATGTACATGGACTTGCTTGACGACCTGACAGACAAGGAACTCTCAGCCTTCCTCGCATGTGCCGATGCTTCAAGAGGCGTGCTTGGCAAGTTGTATGGCTTTGAGATCATGCAACGCTCCCAGGTGCTTCGCACAACGGCAAATGGTGCATCCCTCTTGAAATGGGAAGCGGATGATGCAGCCACCGAGCTTGCGGCAGGTCTCGCATGGCAGCAGGACTGTGTGAGCCGTGCCCTGGGTGACGTGAAGATGTTCGATGACATGGGCAACCCAACCTATTACGGCGACATCTACTCATTCCTCGTGCGTACTGGTGGTTCGCCACGTCGTTACGACGGCAAGGGTATCGCAGCCATCATTGAGAGCAACGCAGCCTAAAAGGTTAAATCGTAAAATTAGACTCTATGATATTACCAAGAGTAAAAATTCAGTTCCTCAATGGCCAGTTGGGAACCGTCGGTGAGAGTGCCGACGGACTCCTGGCCCTCATTTGCGGTGCGGCAGCCGTAGCAGGAACCTTTGTGCTTAACACAGCCTATTCCATCACAAGCATGGATGACCTTGCCGAGCTTGGAGTGACAGCGACCAACAACGCAGCCCTCTACAAGCAGGTGTCCGAGTTCTACGATGAGGCAGGAACAGGCACAAAGCTGGTCCTCTACCCAGTCAATCCAAGCACCACCTTGACCAACATGTGTGATTACCCAAGGACGGACGCAGGGTATGCGAGAGACTTGATCACCAAGCAAAACGGCAATTTGAGGGGCATCGGCATCGCCAATGTCAACACGGGAGCGTCTGGCACAAGCATCAACGGCATCGACCCCGATGTGTTCACTGCCATGCCAAAGGCACAGCAGCTGGCAGAATGGGCAACCACCGAGCTTTACGCCCCTTTGTTCTTCATCCTCGAAGGTCGCAACTTTGACCCATCGAAGGAATTGAAGGACATGACCAAGGAAAAGTATGACCGTGTGGGCATTGCCATCGGTGACACCGTGGCATCCTCCAAGGGAGCGACCATCGGCACGTGGCTTGGGCGCATTGCCAAGAGTCCAGTGCAGCGCAACATTGGCCGTGTGAAGGATGGCTCGCTTGCCCCATTGGAGATGTATGTGGGTTCCAAGAAAATTGATGAGTCCGAGAGTACCATCAAGGCAATCTATGAAAAGGGCTACCTCGTGCCACGCAAGTATGTGGGACGCTCAGGCTACTTCTTTGCTGATGACAACCTGGCCTGTGATCCTACAGGTGACTATGCGCACATCGCCCACCGTCGGGTGATAGACAAGGCATATCGCCTGGCATACGACATCATGCTTGACATGCTCCTTGACGAGCTGGAAGTCAATGATGACGGCACGCTGCAAGTTGGAATCGTGAAAAGTTGGCAGCAGACCGTGGAAAACGGCATCAACAAAAAGATGACCGCCAATGGTGAGCTTTGCGCAAATTCCGATGGTGAGGGATGCCAGTGCTACATCGACGAAAAGCAAAATGTACTCAGTACCTCGAAGGTGCTTGTGACTCTGAAAGTGCGTCCATACGGATATGCCCGATACGTGGACGTGAATCTGGGATTCTTAGTAGAAACAAGTAACAGCTAAAGAATATGTTTAATTCAAAGGAATACGAGTGGGCCGACATCAACGTTGTCATGGCAGGTCGCCCTGTCACAGGATTCCGCTCCGTGAAATACTCATCGAAGCAGGAAAAGGAAGCCTTGTATGCCAAGGGCAACAAACCGCAAGGTGTGCAGCGAGGGAACAAGTCCTACGATGGTTCCATTGGACTGTTGCAAAGCGAGTATGAGGCACTGAGCCAGGCTTGCGGTGGCGACATCCTTGACGCTTCTTTCGACCTTGTGGTTTCTTACGGCAATGCCACAAAGGGTGATGTCATCGTGACAGACATCCTTGTGGGTGCAGAGTTCACTGAGGACAACACCGAGTGGAAGCAGGGTGATAAGTTCCAGGAAAAGGAACTTCCTTTCATCTTTGTGGATAAGAAGAAAGGATAGTGTTTGGACACCATTCAAATAACATTCAAATAATAGAAAAATGAAAATAGATAAGCAAAAAGTAGAAGAGTGGAAGAAACAGCATGGCGAAATCTTCCAGATAGAGACCCAAGGCAAAAGCTGTATTGTCCGTAAGCCAACCCGTAAGGAATACAGCTATGTGTCAGTGGTGAAGAACCCTATCAAGGCACAAGAGACCTTGCTCAATCAGATCTGGCTTGACGGTGACGAGGAAATCAAGACCAACGATGATCTTTTCTTCGCAGTTTGCTCGCAACTTGAAGACGTACTGGCAATCAAGGAGGCTGAGATAAAAAAGCTTTAGAGGATGCAGAGATAGATGATGTCGAGGCAAAGGACATCCTTTATATGAACACCTTGCTGAGATATAATCTATTCCTGGATCCTGATACGCTTTCAGATGAGGAATGGGCGTGGACTATCAGGTATTTAAAGGAAATCAAAGAAGCAGAGAATAAGACAGATGGCTAAAAGTGTACTTCAATTTCTTATCAAGTTGCAAGCCAACGAAGGCAATGTGCTGAGTGTGGCAAGAAGAACGTCTGAGCAGCTGGACAACATCACCAGAAAGGCGACCCTTGTAAAAAGTCGCCTCCAATCTGCCTTTTCGTTTTCTAACTTGAAGACCTCCCTGATGTCACTCCCTGGCATGGATTTCCTGATGAATCCCTATACCCTTGCAAGTGCAGGTGTCGCAGCCATCTCATCCATCGGGGCGCAAGCCGAGCAAACAAGCGTGGCATTCAAGACGCTTGTTGGCAACGAGACGGCAGCGGCAAAGATGCTGGGTGACATCTACAACTTTGCGGCAAAGACCTCATTCGAGCCTCTGGACTTGGAGAACAATGCCAAGATGATGCTTGGATTCGGTGTGAGCACACAGAAGGTGGTTCCGTACTTGAAGCAGCTTGGCGACATCGCCATGGGCGACAAGGAGAAGCTTGGCGGTCTCTCACTTGTCTTTGGACAGGTGGCATCTGCAGGAAAGATGCAAGGCCAAGACCTGATGCAGTTCATCAACGCAGGTTTCAACCCATTGAAGGAACTCCAGAAGATGACAGGCAAGACATACGCAGAGCTTCAGGACATGATGAGCAAGGGACGTATTGGCTTTGATGCTGTGGCGGCAGCCATCGCCCATGCCACAAGCGAGGGCGGTGCTTTCAACGGCATGAGCGACAAACTGAGCCAGACTGTCAGCGGAAAGTTCTCCACCCTGATGGGAAACATCAGGCAAGCAGCCATCGGCATGTTCGATGCGATCAAGCCTGTTGTGCTTGGACTGATGGACATTGTTGGCGCATTGGTTCCACCGATAGCGTCCGCCCTTCAATTCCTTCTGTCCATCGTTGGCGGTGTCATCGGCTTCTTTATGAAGTGGAAGACGGAAATAGCCTATGTGGCTGTAGTAGCTGGTGTTGGAGCCATCGCCTTCAATGCCCAGGCAATAGCCCTATGGGGGCTTGTGGGTGTGATGAAGGTGGTGGCGGCCGTGACCAAGGTGTGGGAAGGCGTGCAGTGGCTGTTGAACATCGCCATGAACGCAAACCCTATAGGTCTTGTCATCACTGCCATCGCAGCCCTTGTCGCAGGTGTGGTCTATTGTTGGAACAAATTCGCTGGTTTCCGTGCCTTTCTCCTGACCATGTGGTCGGTCATCAAGGGACTTGGTGGTATCATCAAGGACTACCTCATAGACCGCTTCAAGACGTTCCTCAGTGGAATCGGCAAGGTGGGACAGGCATTGGCGAAGCTCTTCAATGGAGATTTCAGCGGTGCATGGTCGAGTGCAGTGGATGGTGTCAAGGACTTGACAGGAATCACCAGCACGACCAAGGCTTTCAAGGCTACCCAACAACTCGCTGGGGGCATCAAGCAAGATTTCGACAAGAACTATGCAAGGGAAAGTGCCAAGGACAGAAAGAAGCCTTCTGACCACAAGATTTCAAGCCCTTCCACCAAAGGAAGCCCAGCCTTCTCATTCGGCTCACCATCAAGTGACGGCAAGGGAGGAAAGGGAGGAAAAGGTGGACGTGGTGGGCATGGTGGCGGTAAGTCCACGGCCGAAGCCATTGCCACTGGTGGGTCTCGAAGCTCGAACATCCATATCAGCATAGGCAAGTTCTTCGACACCATACAAGTAACAATGAACGACAAGATCGACACGGCAGACCTGGAGCGTATCGTGCTCCAGTGCATGAACCGTGCCCTGTCAATCGCAACAAGTACAGACCGATGAGCACAACAAACAGATTCATACTCCAAAACTTGGCCTTGCGAGCCATGGGACTCACCAAGGTTCCTCCTTATTGGTTGTTTCGAGAGAACAACTTCCATGGCGTGAACCTTGGCTACATGTCAGCGGCCAAGACCATTCCAGACAGTTCGGGCTTTGACGTGGAAACCATGTCGGATGCAGAGCTTGAAGACGTGGTTCGCACGAATGCGACAGGCGTGCCGATGGTCTTGCCCCTTCGATTCCAGCTTGAAGAATCTGGAGCGCAAGAGTGGCTTTTCCCCATGGAGCCAATGATCAGCGTCAATGGGCAGAACATACTTGTGAGGCGAAACGTCTCAAAGGGCAAAATCAGGGGAAGCATCAAGGAACGTTGGACGCAGGATGACTACAGCGTGAGAATCGAGGGCATCTTGATGGGCATGGATGGCAAGTACCCTGAGGCGGACGTGGCAAAGCTCAGAAGTTTCTGTGAGGCTGGTCACGTGAAGGCACTGAATCCATTGCTTGAGATATTCGGCATCAGCCAACTTGCCATCGAGAGTTGGGACATTCCCTTCACTTCTGGCACTATCAATCAAAACTACACCATACAGGCCTACAGTGATGACATCTACAAGTTGCTGTTGAGCCGTGACGACTTAAACGCATAGAATTATGTACACCATGGCATTTGACATCAGAATCGGCACATGCAAGCTCTGTATGATTGACAAGGTGGAAATCCATCGTAGCGTGGAACTACTTGCGGACACGGCTGTCATTACTCTTCCAGCATCAGAGTACAACCATGCCCTCCAGGTCGAAGACAAGCTAAAGCGAGGCGACAAGGTGATAATCACCCTTGGCTACGAAGAGGCAGAACTTGAAACTGAGTTCGAAGGATGGCTTCAACGCATATCCACCGATGGAGGGAACGTCAAGCTATATTGCGAGGATGACATCTTTCTGTTCCGAAAGGACATGAAGAACGAAGTGCTTCAAAAGGTAGCCTTGAAGGATCTCCTTGCCAAGGTGGTCTCTGGGTGTGGTCTCTCATTCAAGGTGGAGTGCTCCTATTCCTGGACATACGGAAAGTTTGTCATCAACAACGCAACTGGCTACGATGTCTTGAAAAAGGTACAGGAGGAATGTGGGGCTGACATCTACCTACAGGATGAGACCTTGCACATACACCCTCCAGGCGAAAAGATGGGCGTGGAATGCTTCTATGACTTCGCCCTGAACGTGGAGGAAGACAACCTCACCTATCATCGTGCGGAAGACAAGAAAGTGCAAGTCATCGTGAAAGCCCTGATGCCAGACGGAACCGTCAAGGAAGTGGAGACTGGAGCAACTGGAGGCGACAAGATAGAAATCAAGTGTGCCACCAATGACGAACCCTCCATGAAGGCTCGTGGCGAGCTGGAGGTGAAACGTCGAAGCTTCGACGGCTACGAGGGAAGCATCACAGGATGGCTCATACCGGTTTGCCGTCCATCTGATAGCGTCACGCTCCATGATGCCGATTATCCCTACAAGAATGGCACTTACTTTGTGACAGCCGTTGACACCGAGTTTTCAAGTGCTGGTGGAAAAAGAAAGGTCAGTTTAGGATTTAGATTGAGTTGATTATGGATGAGTACAGACAACTACAGGAACATTTGAGGGCATTGGCAGGTGGAGGCAAGAGCATCGCCATCTACCAAGGTATAGTGAAATCCGTTGACGGAAACCTCTGTGAGGTGACCGTGGGAGGCATCACCATCCCAGGGGTAAGGCTCAAAGCCTCCGAGATAAAAGACGATGGCTTGATGCTGGTCACACCCAAGGTGGGCAGTGCCGTGACCATCGGCAGCTTGTCGGGAGACCTTAGGGAACTTGTCGTTCTACAGGTTGACCACATTGAGACGATCGTCATCAACGGTGGCAAGCTTGGAGGTCTCATCAACATAGGGCAGCTGACCCAAAAGATCAATGAGCTTGTGGAAGCCTTCAACAACCATACACACCAAGTGACCGTGAGCCACCCTGGTGGAACGTTCACAACGGTCAAACCAACGGATTCCGCAAAGTCGTTCAACAAGGGCGACTATGAGGATGAGAAAATAAAGCATTGACATGGAAGGAATACAACTTGAATACAACAAGGATTCTCCAATCCTGGAGCCAATGGTGTCGCATGGCTCTCTTCTGGTGGGTGACGTGCTCAGACAGAACCAAGCCCTGCTACTTACCCTTCACAATGGTGAGCTGAAAGAAAATCCATCCGTTGGCGTAGGCATCAGCGACATGTTGCTTGACAACGATCCAATCTATTGGAGAACGAAAGTCAAGGAACAGCTGGAAATGGATGGGCAAAGCGTCGAAAAGGTGACAATCACCCAAACTGGCATTCAAATAAAAGCAAAATATTAAAAACGAACAAAAATGGTTTTAGAACATTTCTTGAATAAATTGACGGTGGTATTGTCCACTGTGTGGGGATGGCTCCTTGCCATATTCCTGGTCATAGCCAATTTCTTGGCAGGTTACGAGACGATGGTGGGCTTCACGGTGGCAGCGGTGCTGATGGACGCAGCCTGGGGAATCGCATCCAGCTTGAAGCAAAAGCGATTCACAAAGAGCGAGCTTGCCAGGGATTCATTCAGCAAGTTGGCGGTGTATGGTTCAGTAATTGTGCTTTTCATCCTCATTGACAAGCTCATCGGGGCGAGCAACGGACTCACCACAAGTGCCATCTGCATTTGCATCATCCTCGTGGAGCTATGGAGCACATCCGCAAGTATGCTGATCTGTTTCCCGAACATGCCGTTCCTCAAACTCCTGAAGAAGGCTCTTGTGGGAGAAATCGCAAGTAAACTGAACGTAAAAACAGAGGATGTGGAAAACGCCCTCCAAGCATTGAATAGAAAATGAGAAGAATAGAATTTATCGCAATCCATTGCACGGCTGGCAGCCAAAGCACAACCATCAAGCAACTCGAACTGGAGTTTAAGCGCAAGGGGTGGAAATACCCTGGCTATCATTACGTGATTCTTCCAGATGGTAAGATTCATCAGATGTTGGCCGTGGAGAAGGTAAGCAATGGCGTGAAAGGATGGAACTCAAAGATTATCAACATCGCCTATATCGGTGGCATCGACGCAAACGGAAAGCCAACGGACAACCGCACAGAGGCACAGAAGAAATCATTGGTGAGCCTCTTGAAGCTATTGCGCAAGACATATCCAAATGCGGTTATCCAGGGACATCGTGACTTTAGCCCTGACTTGAACCATGATGGCAAGATAACACCCAATGAGTGGATCAAGGCTTGCCCTTGCTTCAATGCCAAGGATGAGTACAAAGACATCTAAAAACAAGACAAAATGAAACATTACATTTATTTACTCCTGGCAGTGATCATGTTTGCCGCCTGTGGTTCGAGCAAGAAAGTGGAGTCTTCGCAGAAGCTTGTCTTGAAGGATTCCGTGAACATTCGGGATTCCATTGTTTTCAAGGACTCCACCATCATCCGATATGAGTTGAACGTGATTGATTCCGTGAACATCAAGGATTCAACCGTGCTGACACTTGACAAGGACGGAAACGTCCTGAGCAAGGAAAAGTACCGAAGCACGGAACGTAACCGAAAGGCAAGCAAAAACGAGTCAACGGCCCAGACGCAGCATGAGACCAACAAGCAAAAGGCAAACGAGCGACATGACCAAAGGCAAGACGAACAAAAAGAGATTGTCAAATCTCAGTCTGGCTATATGGACAAAATCTTGAACTATGCCTTTTGGCTTCTTATTCTCACTTGCATTTGTGGCTCTGTATATAACGCTGTGAAGAAAGGCAAAAAAGATTAAGTTATGAAGGCAAAGGTCAAGGACGGACAGACGATGGCAGACATCGCCATCCAGGAGTTTGGCTCATGGGAAGCCATGATAGCCATCGCCCAAAAGAATGGAATCGGCATCACGGACATCCCGGAGCCAGGAACAGAGGTGAAACTTCCAGACGGCACATGGAACAGAGTCATGCAGAACTATTGCAAGAACAATGACGTAAGCCCTGCAACCGCAAGGGACAACGGCAATGTCCGCCTGAGAATCTTTGGCGAGGAATTTACACAAGAATTTGAGTAACATGGCAAGGACTGTAGCAGAAATCAAAAAGACAATGACGGATGCTTTCATGGCTGATGCCACCATCCGTGAGAAATATGGGCTAAAAGAGGGTGACACATGGAATCGTTGTTTTTCATCCGTAAGCTTGGAGAACATCATATTCTTCATCGTGGCAGCCTGTAGCCATGTGCTTGAAGCCATCTTTGAGCAATATACGAAGGACGTGGATGAAAAAGTCTCCATGGCCGTGGTCGCCTCTGTGCCATGGTACTACAAGATGGCCAAGGCGTTCCAGTACGGTGACAGCCTTGTGTTGAACGAGGCCACCCAACAGTATATGTATGCCAACATCGACGAAAGCAAGCAAGTGGTGAAGTACGCAGCCGTGAGAGACAGGGGCACGAGCGTACAAATACTTGTGAGCGGTGACAAGGACGGCAAGCCTGTGGCACTTTCAAACGACGTTTTAACGGTGTTCAAACAGTACATGAACAGGGTGAAGGTCGCAGGAGTGGTTCTTTCCATCCGTTCCAAGGAGGCTGACAGAATTGTCATCAGGGCAAAGATTTACGTTGACCCATTGGTCATCAATTCGGATGGCACTATGATTTCCGATGGAAGCAAGCCTGTGGAGAATGCCATAAACACATATTTGAGTGGCATCGTATATGGTGGAACTTTCAACAAGACCAAGCTGACAAATGCCATTCTGAATGTGGATGGAGTGAACGATGTGGAACTTGGAGAATGCTCCTACATGGAGGATGGTGGAACGAGCTACACAGAGATTAAAGGAAATAACTATACGGCCTTGGGTGGTAGTTTCATCGCAGAAGGCCTCACAAACTCATTGAATTATGTGGTACAGAATTGACTTGACGAAGTTGGTGGTACAATTACTTCCACCCATTTTGAGAAGTAAGTTTCTCATAGCCCTGTTGAAGGCTCTCATCTTACCTTTGGTATTCATCTACGACAAACTGATGGAGCATCGTGACAATGTTTCAGAAAAACTTGACATCACGGCCAATGTCATATACTTGGAGAAAATCTTGAATGATGCGTTCTTCCTGTCAGATTGCCAAATTTACATCGAGACGCAAGAGGAAGACTTGACAAGCTATTGGCATTTCAAACATGAGGATGCACCATGCAAGTATTTGCACAAGGATTCAAAGACCGGTGTCATTTTGAAATACAAGGAAGAAAGCAGTTACAAAGACAGTTTCATCGTATGGGTACCAACGTTTCTTTGTACTTCACTTGGCTCCAATGAAGACAAATACAAGGGCAAGAACCTTACAAGGATAAAGGAACTGTTATCGTTTTACAAACCAGCTGGACGCACGTACAGCATAAAATTATACGATTATGAATAAGCTAATTTTTAGTGAGGGCGGTCAGCCTGTTTGCTTGGATGACTTGAAGACACTCCAAGACATGATAGTCGAAACCATCAAGCCTTTGTTGTTGGCCTTGGTTAAGACAAATGTTTTCATCCTGGATGACTATGACTTTAGAAATTCTGAAATTGACACGGAAAAGATGCAGACGAAATTCATCTTGTCAGCAGGCACGCTTGTTGTTGATGGTGACTTTCTCTCATGGCCAGACACCCCTTTGGCCATTGATGATTGGAATCAACCTATATATATATGTGTCAAAAACAAGGAAGAGGATGTCAGAACTTTTGAGGATGGACAAAGTAGAAATTGCACTCAATCCAAGGAGGTTTATGTGAGTACGGATTCAACAGGAGCTGACCAAGCTTATAATTTGTATAATTTGCATCCCTTGCTGGATTTGCTTTCCTCAGCCCTTGGTCTTGGATCTATCAAGGAAAATGCGAATGTCACATTCTTCAATGGATATTCGGGGAAGGTTAAAGTCAACGAGGCAGACAATGAACGGCAACTTACAATCAATATAAAGACATCGGCTAAGAGTTGGGACACATCTGATGGAGCTATATCAAAAGGAATGCTCTTTATGTTTAATGATAGTAATTTAGGAGAATATCTCCAAGGCAAGGTTAGTCCTACATTTGATTATCTTGGCAAGAAATACCAACTTGCTGTTAGTGCAAAGCCTGTTGCTCCAGTAGTCCTTCTACAGCCAGAAGGAGGTTTCCCTGAAGACTTCTATGATGATAGTTATGAATTTCCTATTATTCCTGTATCTGTTACATTCAAATATAGTGAGTTTAAATCAAACAAATAAACTATGGAATCAATCTACAAGTTACAACAGCGTGCAGAAACCTTGCGTCGCAAGACGCAGGTAGATAGTATCTCCCCAGAGGAAGTTGGCAGCCTTCATGCCGATACTTTGGCATACCTTGCCGATATGGAGCAGAATGCTGATGGCCTTGGCATTCATCAGGTGTACAAGAGCTATGCAGCCATGAAGGCAGACAGCACGGCTCCTATAGGCAGCAATGGCAAGCCCCTTCGCTTTGGCCAGCTCGTAGCCATATACGACGCAAATAATTCCACCCAGCAAGAGAGTGGAAATGTCTATGCCTTCCAAAAGGGCAATGACACAGATCCTTGGTTATTGATGGGTAATCTTGGAAGCATCTATGCCCTACAGCAACAGGTTGACCAGGAAATCATTGATCGAGCCAAAGCGGATACAACTTTGCAAGCCCATATCGACACGGAACAGACCAACCGCACAAATGGTGATGCGGAACTCTTGAAACGACTCCAGGGAACCAGCGACAACAGCAGCGCACTGAGCGACCCATTCGTCTCGCTTGGCAATCTCACAGATGGCGACACCACCAAGGAAGCCCAGCTTCAAAACAAACTTGATGCAGCATGTGCCACCTCCGATAACTTCAAGTTTGTAGGTGAGATGAGGGCGCAGCTCAACGGTGTGAATATACAGGTGAGCCAGTTTGTCATTGGCTATGACCAGGAATATTGCATACAGGTGGCAAGAGGTTCCATCGCCCTCAATGCAGAAAAGCAGATAACAAGCGGAACTGTCTTTTCCGAATATACCAGAACCCACACAAAGGATGAAGGATGGACGGAATGGACACTTTGTGGTGGCAAAGCCTTGGCAGACAACATCCGTGAGAGCCTTGCCGTGGCAAATGCGGCAACCGTGAAAGCCATCACGGACAAGATTGGCGAGGCAGGCGGCATCGCCCCGCTTGACTCAAACAAGAAAGTGCCAAGCTCCCACCTTCCAGAAGAAGTCTATGATGTGGTCATGGTGTCCTACTGGGACACTCCATCTGCCTCCATCGTAAACTCATACAGATATTCATCGGAAAACAAGCAGTTGGAAAGGCTCCAGGATCTCGTGGTGGGAGAAGATGTCAAGCCGACATGGGTGAAGCAGACCATTCGTGAATCTGTCATCTATGTGGATGTCATGGGAAAGGTTCCTTACATCTGGACAGGCAACGACATGGTGCAAATAGCTCCAAAGGCAACCCCTGCAAGCATATTCAATGCCACCAACGAGGTTCCAATCACTGGCTATTACCAACTTTCCGACAGCCAGAACGAGAGCATGTCTGCCATTCATGTGGCATGGAAGGAAGGCAAGGCTGTGAGCGGTCTGATCATTTCCTTCGAGATGTCAGCGAGCATTTGGAAGACTTACCAATACGTGGGCAAGACCGTGACCGAGACAAACTGGCTCAACACGGACAACTGGAAGGACTTTGGCTCACTCGCAGCAGGTTCCGAGACATACCTCATCATCGACAAGCTTGTGGGCAGTCCAGACGTGGGAAAATTCTGGTCTTTGGAGACCGCTGTCTCAGCCCTTCTGAAATACCAGGAGAAGACTGGTGTCATCTATGCGAAGAAGGGTCTCATCATCTCATACTCCACTGGTGAGAACAAAATGGACACCAAGCAATTCCAGGGTGAGGTGACGGATATTGGCGAAGTGGGTCTTTGGAGTGACTTTGGCGGTGGCTCTAAAATGGAGGCAAAGGATGAGCCTGAAAAGGATGGCAAGGACGCTTTCTCCACTGGAGGCGCATACAAGAACGTTCCTTCACAGATCAAGGTGGACACCGAGACCCAGGGAGTGGTCAAGCTTCAACTTGCCAATTCAGAGGGTGAGGGCATCGGTGACGAACAACAGTTCCCTGTTGGCACAGGCAGCGGTGGTGGCTCTGGTACCATTGTGAGCATCCAGTTTGAAAGCTCACCACTTTATGCCAAGGCAGGAAGCACCGTGCTCATCAAGGCAGCCATCCGAAGCATCACAACGCAAGGAGGTGGCGAGATCTACAACATGATAGAGAAAATCGTGTTGAAGGACAGGGACACAAACCAAGTCCTCGAAACCCTTTCAGTCAACAAGGCTTCGTCGGCATCGGGCGACACATACGACTTTGGCATAGACGTTAGCTCCTATTTCGTGACGGCAACCACCAAGCGTTTCCAGTTGGTGGCATACGATGACGCAGGAAACAACGGTTCGAGAAACATCAATGTCTCTGGTGTCGATGTGACCATCACAAGCGTCCAGACCCTCAACTTCACGCAGAACACCTCGCTTTCCGTCGATGGATCCGCAAAGAGCATCCCGATGTATAAGTTTGCCAACAACGCCAGCGACAAGGGCATCAAGGCCATTGCGGAAATCTACATCAACAACCAATGGCAGGAACTTGGCTCGTCAATCATCACGGACACTTATTCGCATTCCGTCAACATAGACCCACGCAACTGTCTGGGAACTTCACTGACACATGGAGCCTATCCACTGAGAATCCATGGCGAGGATGTGGGAAGCGGTGTCATTGGCAATTACCTCCATACCTCAGTCATGGTCGTGGAGGAAGGAAACAACACTCCCATTGTAGCCACAAGATGGTACACGGACGAAATCCAAGGCAAGCGCAAGCTCTACGAGTCAATCTCCATCGACTATGCGCTATATGTGGCCAACGACAACAACCCCAAGGCTGTGATTCTTTACGATGGAACGGTACAGAACAGCAGCGTGGCGTATCGCTCGCAGACATACACGTATAACAAGCAGGTGCTTGAAAGCGTACATGATGGCTCCAAGACCATCGACGTATATGTGAAATGTGGGGATTCCGTATCACAGGCAGCATCCTTCGTGATTGACGGAAGTCTGGTCGATGTGGAGGAAGTGAGCACACAGCGAGCGTTCAACATCACCATGGACTCACGCTCGAACAGCGAGGAAGACAAGGCCATCAAGGACGGTGAGACCTCCATCAACGTGGAAGGGTCAAACTGGAGCACCAATGGCTTTGTCAAGGATTCCTTTGGTACTTCCTCCTATGGAACGGACAACGACAAGGGCATCATGTCCCTACGTATTGCTGAGAACATGAAGGCGGTGTGCGACTACAAGCCTTTTGCATCCAACAGCATTGAACAGAATGGAATGGCCATCAGCTTCACGGTCAAGGTCAAGAATGTGGAAGACAGAAACGTGAAATTGATAGACTGCCTTGGCGACAACAAGGTGGGCTTCTATCTCACTGGTGAGAAACTGGTCTTCACCTGTGATGGCGCAACGGCAACCAACCCAGATGACCTTGGAGCGCAACAGACAGCCGTGGTATATTACGCCCAGGACACGGTGACACGCTTCGACATCGTGATAGAGCCTTCTGCCATCGCCCCATACTCTGGTATAGGAAGCATCAAGATATTCCGAAATGGTGACGAAGCTGGTGCTTGTTACTATGACGCAGGGAAGTTCACCACAAACGAACACACCATCGACTTCGACGGTACCAGTGCAGACATCTACCTGTATAAGATTACGGCATGGGCTACATACTTCAATTTCCGCCAGGCACTCAACAACTACCTTGTGGGCTTGAAGGACACCAAGGAAATGCTCAGTGAGTATGAGAAGAACCTGGTGATGGCATCGCAGACAGCTGAGGGAACGACCAAGGACCGCCCAACCATGCAAGCCTGCATGAATGCAGGGCTTTGTTGTGTCACACTCCTTAAAAATGCCGACACGGACAACATCGAGCAGAACTATCCTGGCTATCTGGACAAACTTGATGGCGACAAGAAAACCAAGGCTTACTTCGACTGGATAGTCAGGTTCCCAGACCGTCCATGGCAAGACTTCAAGGTGCTGATGGTTCCAACCGTAAACCAAGGCACGACCTCTTCACTCCGTCCTGTCAAGAACAAGAAGGGCAAGTTCAAGGGCTGCAAGGTCATCTTGCTCCATACAGAGGAAGACTTCACAGGTGAAGACTTAGAGAAATTCAAGCTATGCGAGAAGATGGCAGCCAAGGGCAAGATTCGTGTGAAGGAAGACGGCATGTGGTTCAACGTGGCGACAATCAAGGTGGACTACTCCGACTCTGGTGGCGCAAACAATGGAGCTACGATGGAACTGATGAACAAGCTCCAACGTGCCCTTGGTGAAGGTTACATGACACCAGCCCAGAACGCATACAAGGGAAGCGAGACCTTGAACACCTCCATCGACTCAGTTCCTTGCGCCCTTTTCAGAACGGACATCAACTCTGTGGATGCCACCAATGAGTCATACGCCTACTTCCATGCGAAGGCCAACTTCAACGTGGACAAGAACAACCCTTCGTTCTTTGGCTTCGAGAAGGTTGACGGCTATACGGCAGAATGCCTGAACTATGGCGACTTCAAGGAACTTGTGGCAGCCAAGGGACAAAAGCTCACGGACTTCAAGGATGAGGTAATGAAGGACACTTCCTCGCTCGTGGCAGGAAACATCTACATGCTTTCCGAGTATTGCGGTCCTTCCAACATATTCATCGAGAACGATGGAACTGGCTCCATGGTAGAGACCACGGCCGTGGCAGACCCAACGGAAACATCGAAGAGCCTTGCAGAGGTCAAGGCGGACAAAGTGACCGAATATGACTGGACGGCAGTCTATCACACCTCTGATGACAAGTACGCCAAATATAGCGGTGGAAACTGGATGGACACCACTGGCTCCATGACCTATGACAAGGCCACGAGAAAGTGGACTGTCACTGGAAGGGTTCTCAATCCAACGACGTGCTATGAGTATCTGAAATATGATTATCTCTGTTGGTTGAAGGGCGTGGACAGCGTGGATGACATGATGAGGATTGACGAGGCGACAGGCAAGCCTGTCTGGCTTTCCTACTATGAATGCCGATACCCTGACGATGATGACTTGAATGACCTCTATGAGTCTGGGAAGAAGGTTCCATACGACCTTTATAATTTCCTCTTGTTTACACAGCAATGTAGCAACGACCTCACAGAGGCAGATGGCGACATCACCCTTGATGGGGCAACGGTGAGCGGAACAAAGGAGAACCGTCTTGCCAAGTGGTCGCACGAGCTTCACAAGTTTGCCAACGTCCGCAGCACCTTGTGTTATGTATGCGCAAGCGATTATATCCTTGCAGTCGATCAGCGAAGCAAGAACATGATGGTGTCTTTCTACAAGGACACGGATGGAAACAAGAGAGCCTACTTCAACCACTGGTATGATGGCGATTGTGTCTGGAACTATGACAACGACTGTGGTCTCACTGTTCCTTGGGACTTGGATGCCGTAAATGACCCTAAGCATTATTACCAGGGCTGGAACAGCGTAATGTTCCAGCAGTCATACAAGGCGGCAGTCTTTTGGCTTGATGGAAATGGGGAAAGCGCAGTCACCTTGCATGACATCGCACAGGACATGCGAAACGCAGAGGCAGACGGCATGAAGATATTCTCAGCGCAAGGTTGCACCAAACTGTGGTTGACAGACCGACTCAGCAAATGGGCAAAGGTCATCTCATCGTTCGATGGCGAAAGAAAGTACATAGAGAACTCCACCGCTGGAGCCAACTATTACTATGCGGTTCATGGGCTACGTCTTGACGATCTCCCTGAGACATTCAGAAAACGCTTTGCCTATCGTGATGGATATTACCAGGTGGGCGAACTTTACCAAAACCCATTCAAGATGCGTGCCGTCGGAAGCGACATCACCATCAACATCAGAGCTGCCAAGGATGGATTCTTTGGAATAGGCGTGGATCGTGCCGACGCTTGCGTGGACAGTTGCTATTTGAAGGCAGGTGAGAGCTACACGCTCAGAAGTGGAATGACGGCAACTGGTGCAGGAACCATGCTCTATGTGTTTGGAGCGAAGAACCTTGCCTTGCTTGACCTGTCTGGTTGCACCCCAAAGGCTGAGAGCTGGGACATCTCCAACTGTGAAATGTTGCAAGAACTGATTCTTGGTGGCGAATATTACCAGACCGTGGAAGGAAGTGGATCCATCACTCAACTGAACCTTGGAAACAAGCCGTTCCTCACCTCTATTGACGTAAGAAATACAAAGATTACGTCAATTACGGCTACCTATTGCCCACGATTGAAGACAGTCCTTGCCAAGAACTCACTTCTTTCATCAATAGACCTCGCAGAGACCTCGCCAATCGAGACGCTGCAACTACCATCTACGATGACAAGTCTCTCTTTCAAGAACCTTCCAAGGCTTCAATATCCTGGAGGCCTCTCCTTTGATGGCCTTGATGGTGTGAGAAGTGTGCTTGTGACAAATAGCCCAAAGATCAGCAGTACCCAGTTGTTGCTCGACTGTATCAATGGTGGTGCTAACATTCAGTTCATCCGTTTGACGGACGTGAATGTATCTGGAGTATCAAGCATTCTCCAAACATTGAAGGACAGTGGAGCCGTTGGACTTGACGTGAATGGCACATCTTATGGTGAGAGCGGAAAATGCTCAGGCTTGACAGGCCGATGGATAATGACAGACTTCATCTCCAAGGAGACGCTTGAAACATTGCAAGCCTACTTCCCTGAGTTGAATGTATATAACAGCCAATACAGTGGAGTTGTCTTTGATGACACGGTGAACGACCCTCAGAACATCACCAACCTTGACAACAAAACAGGCTACGACTACAGCAACGAATATAAGGCATCCGCACATGTCCTGCAAATTTGGAATGACATGAAGCCAGTCATAGGCATCTACGACCAGGGAAGTTCCAAGATGAATTGCATTCCTTTGGATGAAAGCGACTACTCGAAGCTTGCCGACGGTCGTTCGCTTGAAAACACATACGACAAGGGTGAGTATGATGCCTTCATGTATATCGGGCGATACTGGTACAAGGGCATCAACGACTACAAGCATGACAGAAAGTACTTGTTCTATTCGAGCCTACAGACAAAGCCGATGTCAAGTGCAAGTGTCACAAAGAAAGTAAAGCTAACGGAAATCATGCTCATGGCTGGTTGTTCCGTTTGTACTGACTCCATTGACATAAACATCTACGATGATTCTGGAAACCTTAAAATAGACAGCTCATCGACGTTCGTTCGCACCAATGCGAGCTACAACGCATACAAGATGGATGTGGAAGGCATGAGACAGGTACGTTGGCCTGGGGTGACAAGCAGCCGTATCGGTGGTGTGTTCGTCAAGGAAGATGGATCAGTCATCGACATATACAACTTGACAGGCATGGCATCAGATACAGACTTCATGGAAGGCGACTATACCTTCACATCGGTTCCAGATGGCTCAAAGTATTTCATCTTTGCCGTGAAGGTAGTCAATGCGGATGGAGAAGCACTTGCAGTTGACAGTTCTGAGTTGGAGGCTATCGAGCCTGACTGGGTGGAGCACAATCCAGAACTTGTCGGAATCTATGAGGCAGCCATGCTCAACGGAACCCTGAGAAGCGTGACTGGTGTCGCTGCAAAGTTAGGTGACAACAACAGCAACACATACACAGGATGGACGTATGACAGCGAGGGAAACGTGCAGAACATAGACCCTACAGACATAGCCGATCTTACCTTGCACTATACCTACAAGGACTTCCAAAACTTGGCATGGCTGAGAGGTAAGGGTTATCAGATGATAGACTACGAGACCAGCAAGGATGTGGCAAACCTCTTCTATGCACTCATTGGAAACCGTGATGCACAGGCAGTGTGTGGCTATGGTCGTGGTGTTGGCTCATCAAGCAGCAATGGATGGACTAACAACTATAAGACAGGCTATTGGAACTCCATCGGAAAGGCAAACAGTCCTTGGAACAATGGCATGGGAAACAAGGTGCTCGGCATAGAGAACTTCTTGGCTTGCAACTGTGAGTGGATGGACAACGTAGGTGTGAACATCAAGAGCTTCACAAGTTTCAAGAAAAGCAAGATGGTTGCAACATCGGGTGATCCCCTGGATTGTGTCTGGCATATCTATGACCCATTCACTCAAACAGAGAGAGCCGTGCAAGGCATCAATGCCAACGGCTATTGCATCGGACGTGTAAGATTTGGAAGACATGCTGATCTTGTTCCAACAAAGCTCACAAGCGACAACAGCAAGTGGAATCAGAACTACACGGACATCTATTGGTATAGCCATAGCAGCGGTCGTGTCCTGTATCGTGCCGGCAGCGGTGCGGGTGCGGGTGGCGGTCTCGCCTTTGCGGGTGCGAGCAGCGCTTCATCGTTCTCGGTTACGTACATCGGCTCTCGTCTCGCCTTCAAGGGAGCGATAGAGCTGAAAGCAGCGTGATGGCGGAAAAGCGTCAAAGCGTAAGGTGGAGACCTTCTAAAAAAGGTGCTCCACCTCAATTTACCGCCCATGGCGGTCGATTTTTGAAAAATTTTATGTACCTTTGCAGTCCCCAAAGGGGAGGTAGAGGGGTTCAACGGTCGTGTCCTGTATCGTGCCAACAACAATGCGAATGCGAATGGCGGTCTCGCTTATGCGAATGCGAACAACGCTTCATCGAACTCGAATACGAACATCGGCACTCGTCTCGAATTAAGAACTACCTGTCTTTAGACAGCTTCATCGCACCCATGCAATCGGCAACGTGCTTGCCCATCGTACATGCGAGAACCCTGATCCACGGCAACAGCACAATATTGTGGAAAGCCGAAACATAAATTGGAGTCCTGAAGGCTTATGACAGATTTTAAGACATTGAACAACCTGGTTCCAGAGATTGTCACCCATGAGAATCTAAGTGAAAGCTTTGACTATGTGGTGAGAGACTTGAAGCCAGAACAAAAGGAAAGAATAAAAAAGAAAAAGGATGCCATCATCGACTACCTCCATGATCACATCACGGATGGAAGTTTTCAAATCACAGGTTTCAAGAACCTCCATGTGAAAGATGGGCCAAAGGAAAGGGACGTGCAAGCACCTCCAGTTGTTGACAGAATAGGCTGCCATGCAATTATGAGCGTCTTTGAGAAATATGTCTATCCCACAGTGATAGCGACATCTGCTGCAAGTATCAAGGGAAGGGGAATGCACTATCTCCACCACATCGTGGAAAACGACATCCATGAATGCGAGGAACACCTGTATTACTATCAATGTGACATATATCATTTCTACGACTCTATCAATCAAGATTTGATGTATGCCGATTTGAAGGAATATGTGAGCGACCCTATCATATTAAAAATCTTTTCAAACTTTGTTCATCTGCTGTCCAATGGCCTTTCAAAGGGTCTAAGAAGCTCACAATGCTTTGCAAACCTTCACCTGTCACCAATAGACCACTATATGAAGGAGATTGTGGGCGTTCGCTATTATTACAGATATTGTGATGACATAGTGATGATGTCCACTGATAAGAGAGAACTTTGGAAGTGGCGTGACATATTGCATGAAGAACTCTCTAAGCTTGGACTTCACATCAAGCCAAGTGAAGCTGTTAGGCCTGTAAGCGTTGGACTTGACTATTTGGGATATGTCCATTATGAAGACTATTCCTTGATAAGAAAACGAACAAAACAAAAAGCAGCCAGGCATCTTGCCAAGGTGAGAAGTCGCAAGCGAAGACAAGAAATCATCGGTTCGTTCAAAGGCATGGCTTGCCATGCTGACTGCAAGCATTTATTTTTCAAATTAACAAATAAACGTATGAAGAAATTCAGTGAACTGGGTATCACATATACCCCAGAGGATGGAAAGAAACGATTCCCTGGCAAGGCTGTCAGACTGAGTGCCATTGTCAACAAGGAAATCGAAATCCACGACTATGAGAAGGATGTGAAGACCTCACAAGGTGAAGGTCGTTACATCGTAAGCTTCAAGGATGCCAAGACTGGAGAATGGGCAAAGTTCTTCACGGCATCTGAGGAAATGAAACAAATCTTGGACAAAGCAAGTGACATTGAGGAGTGTTTCCCATTCACAACAGTGATTGAGAGTGAGGTCTTCGATGGAAACAAGGTAAAATACCGCTTTACTTAAACAAGGTTTGAACGGCAGTTTATTTACTTTTAAACAACAACAGAAGATGGAAAAGATTTATGGTTCTCCAATTCGTCAAGACGGATTGATGAAGGTTGGCCGAAACCGTTGGGATTTGTTCTATGGATTCGGCAAGGATGATGACAATGAAGTTGGCTGGAACTGGCGCAAGACATTTGATCATCAGCCAACTTTGGAAGAGGTGAAAGATACTATTATCACTCAGATCAATTCAAACGCTCAGAAAGCGATATTGGAGGGCTATGAGTGGAATGGTCATCAGGTGTGGCTATCTGACGAAAATCAGCGAAACTATACTTTGGCTTATGGCTTGGCCAAGGATGGTGATTTGAAGTCAATGCCGACTGTCAAACTTGGTTCTGATGACAATCCTCTTCTATACACATTCAAAGATATTGAAGAGTTGACATCCTTCACTCTTGGAGTTCAAGCACACATACAAGGTTGTCTTGAATCAGCTTGGAAGGAAAAGGAAGAAATAGACTGGTCTTTGTTCGATTAAAATCATTAAAAAAGCACTCAAACTTGCTGTTTGGGTGCTTTTTTAATTCACATTTCGTTTTTGTCAGTGGAAAACACATTTCGTTTTTGAATGCGTGCGCTTTTGGTTTTGCCGTGATTATATTTCGATATTTTTTTGCTGATTTATTTCCGATTTTCAACAATTATTATTACCTTTGCGACCAAATATCATTTAAGCATACCTCAAATAACTTAAAAAGATATATTAATAACTAGGAGTATAAAAAACATAAGCAAATGACGAACAAGCATTATAAAGGAAATGAAATGATAAGGAGACTGGTGATAGGTGCCGATTTCGTTATTCTCAACATCGTACTGTTGTTCTATACCCAATATGGTCAAGAACTCATACCCGCGTATTTCGACAAAGCAACAAAGATTACCTTTTTTGTTGCCAATGCAGCCTTGTTCCTAGGCGAATACTTCTATTCCACCATCATTCATGTCAGAAAGATCGGGTTCCTACAGGTTATAAAGCGTACTTTATATCTGGCTGCAGCAACAACATTCTGTTTCTTTACCTTCTCAAGACTACTCGGTCACGGGGAAAAGATGTTCTCCTTCAGCATTATCTTCGGCATAACATTCTATCTGTCTCTCATCATAAGCCGACTCTGCGAGCTCAAATTACTAAAGTATTTCCGCTCTAAGGGCCGCAACTCACGCACCGTCATCTTTGTAGGTAACGATCCTGCCGTGAGCGAGATGTACAAGACGATGACAGAAGATCCCTCGGCAGGTTATATAGTAAAAGGATATTATGCAGATGAAGACATCACTGATAATCCGGAAGGGTTGAAAAGAATAGGAAACATGAAACAGCTCAAAGAGATTATCTCTTCTACCATGAATGATACCATCAATGGTGAACCTTCCAATATTGACGAGGTTTTCTGCTGCCTGTCGCATAAAGATCCTGAGATCATCAATATCATACACTTCTGTGATAAGAATGTGATACACTTCTACTACCTGCCACGTGTGTTTGGTGAGTACAAATTGCATCTTGATGCCCGGAATTTCATGGGAAGGACGGTATATTCAAACCGCATAGAACCCCTAACAAGCACGTCAAACCGCATTATCAAGCGTAGCTTCGACATCGTGGTGAGCGGGCTTGCATGTTTGTGCGTTCTACCATTCATTCCATTCATAGCTCTCATCATCAAGATTCAGAGTCCTGGTCCAATTTTCTTCAAACAGGCAAGAACGGGTCTGAATGGTGATACCTTCTACTGTCTTAAATTCCGTTCCATGCATGTGAACAAGGATGCAGACAAGGCACAGGCAACAAAGAACGACCCACGTAAATTTGCTTTCGGCAACTTTATGAGAAAGACGAACATAGATGAGTTTCCTCAATTCTTCAATGTTCTTAAGGGAGACATGAGTATTGTGGGTCCGCGCCCTCACATGCTGCATCATACAGAGGTGTATGGAAGCCTGATAGATAAGTATATGGTTCGCCACTTCTCCAAGCCTGGTATCACAGGTTGGGCTCAGGTTACCGGGTTCCGTGGTGAGACCAAGGAGCTCTGGCAGATGGAGGAACGTATCCGCCGTGATATCTGGTATATAGAGAACTGGTCGTTCTGGCTTGATATCAAGATTATCTTCATGACAGCCAAGAGCATTATCTGCCCTGACAAGAATGCTTATTAGGAGTCTATAAAAAGAAAAAGAGGATGTGCCATAAGTTTGGAAAATAGTTGGCGCACAACAGTTGGTCACCGCATGCACATCAGCTGTTGTGCATGCGCATATCAGCTGTTATGCAAGCGCACAACAGCTGTTGTGCGACCGGAGATACTAACTGTCTCAACAACATATTCTATCTCTTCCAACAACATATACTATCTCTTCCAACAACATAACCTAGCTCTTCCAACAGCATAACCTAGCTCTTCCAACAACAAGAAGAGGGTGTATCATTAACTTATGACACACCCTCTTTTTAGGTATTCTCTTTACTTATTACTTAGATTACTTTTAGACGGAAGCCTGTTGAGCCAACAGGTAAGATCATTCAACATCTGGTCGTGATATGGGAAACCATGGGCAGCATCGCGGAATCCCCATCCATGTCCGGCAGTCGGATAGATATGCATGGTACACTCGTTGCCCGCCTTGCTCATGGCAGAATAATAGGCTACGCCATTGGTTACAGGAGGAACAACCTTATCATCAAAAGACATCAGTATGATGGCACGAGGGGTAAGATTAGGACGAACAGCCTTGTCATTAGACCACTCTTCTACCAGTTTCTTATTGGTATTACGCTCTTCACCCAAGAAATTCACACATGATCCCTTATGAGAGATACGCTCATCCATTGAAATCACCGGATAGAAAAGAATCGAGAAATCAGGTCGCACAGCCGCCTCAGCATGAGTACTTACGGAAGAAGCCAAATGACCGCCGGCAGAAAATCCCATAATTCCGACATCTTCCTTGTTTATTTTCCATACAGCAGAACTGTCACGAACGGTACGCATCGCCTGATAAGCATCACTCAACGGAATATTACGATTTCCATAAGGCATTCTGTACTTCAGAACAAAGAAAGCGATACCCTGTTTGTTGAAATAGTCTGCCCACTGATGTCCCTCATGGTCCATTGCAAGATGAGAATACCCACCTCCAGGACAATCTACTACAGCTCTTCCTGAAGGATTCTTAGGAAGATAACAGGTAAGTTCACTCTGTCCGTCGCTACTGTTCTTCAATACGAACTTGCGAGCGGTAGATTGAGCTGATGCTGTAATTGCTGTCAGCATCAGAAGAAAAAAAATCATTGTCTTTTTCATTTTTCTTTTTTGTTATGTTGTTTATATCTTTATTCTGTTTTGCTAAGATAATGCAAAGATAGGCATTTTTCGTTAACCCTATGTTATTTTTTCTTCTTTTTTTGGTGTTTTTGTTCCAATCGCTTTGATTATTGGTTCTTTTTTGCTATATTTGCAGAAAAATTGCTGTAAACGGCAATCGGAGAAAACATCTCTCTTCTGCCGCTGGCATTTATTTAGAAGTCTCACTTATAAAATATTGACATAGAATAATGAAGGATTTTTTCAAGAACGTGGCAGCCACTATCGTAGGACTGTTTGCCTTCGGGCTGATCATGACCATCCTGGGATTCATCTGTATCATCGGAATGGTGGCATCGAGCAACAGTAAACCGGCACTGAAAGACAATGCGGTGATGGTGATGAAACTACAAGGACAGATTGAAGACCGTACTGAAGACAACTGGCTCGGCGAACTGACAGGCGAACAGTTTAACAACATAGGCATGAACAGGATTCTCTCTTCTATCCGCAAGGCAAAGAATGAGGATAAAGTGAAGGGCATCTATCTGGAAACAGGTATCTTGGAGACAGATTATGCCACTTTGCAGGAAATCAGAAATGCACTTGCCGATTTCAAGAAGAGCGGCAAATGGATTATTGCATATGGTGATGCTCTCTCACAGGGTGGATATTATCTGGCTTCGGTTGCCAACAAGGTATATGTAAACCCAGAAGGCAATGTGGACTGGCATGGTATTGCATCGCAGCCACAATATATCAAAGATGTAGCAGCCAAGTTTGGCGTTCACTTTACGGTAGTGAAGGTAGGCAAATACAAAAGCTATACTGAAACATACACCGAAGACAAAATGTCGGATGCCAACAGAGAGCAGGTTTCACGCTATATTGGTGGACTCTGGCTACAGATGTTGGGAGATGTGAGCAAAAGCAGAAACATCAGCAAGGATTCGCTGAACCGCTATGCTGACGGGCTGATGGTGTTTGATGATACCAAACTACTGAAATCTCGAAAGATGGTAGATGGATTCTGCTATTATGATGAAATCAGAGACGTGGTAAAGAAACAGTTAGGACTGAAGGCAGACGAGACCATCAACCAGGTAGATTATAACGATGTAGATATGGCTATAGACGACTCGAATCTGATGGGCGAAGAGATTGCCGTATACTACTGTCAGGGGTCCATTGTCAGGATGGAGACTCCTAGCATCTATGATTCTGAGCAACAGATAGTAAGTACGAAGGTCATCAAGGACCTTCAGGAACTTGCAGATAACCGTCAGGTAAAGGCCGTAGTTCTGCGTATCAATTCGGGCGGTGGCGATGCCTATGCTTCGGAACAGATCTGGAGAGCAGTTAAAGAATTAAATAAAAAGAAGCCGGTAGTGGTTTCGATGGGTGGTATGGCAGCATCAGGTGCTTATTATATGAGTATGGGTGCCCAATATATCATGGCACAACCTACAACATTGACCGGCAGCATCGGTATCTTTGGAGCCCTGCCAGATTTCAGTGACCTGATGACAAAGAAGTTAGGCTTCAAGTATGATGAAGTGAAGACTAACCGCAACAGTGCCTATGCCTCTGCAGGCATGTCACGACCATGGAGTGCAGAAGAGATTGCTACCATGCAAAACTATGTGAACCGTGGATATAGCCTCTTCCGCAATCGTGTGGCTGAGGGCAGAAAAATGAGTACCGAACAGGTTGAGAAGATTGCTCAAGGAAGAGTATGGCTGGGTACAGACGCCAAGAAGATCAAGTTAATTGATGGATTCGGCGGCTTGAGCGACGCCATCGACAAGGCTGCAGAATTGGCTCATCTCAGCAGTTATCAGGCGGTAGAATATCCGGCATTGGATGGATGGATGGAACAGTTGCTGGATATGGCGGGCGGAAACAAGGGAACATATCTCGACGAACAGTTGCGTCTGGCATTGGGTGATCTCTACCAGCCATTCATCATGATACGCAATATGAAGGAGAAAGAGCCTATACAGGCTGCACTTCCTTACGTACTGAACATACAATAACATTTATAATAAGGTATGCGTACATTAATATATAGACATACCGAATTAAGAGAAAGGAAACAGACATGAGAACAGAAGGCGATCTTATCAAGATCAACGACTGGCTGCTACCACTGAGTTGGATTTATGGCGGCATGGTCAGATTTCGCAATTGGCTCTTCGATATCGGACTGAAAAAGAGTCAGTCATTCTCAATCCCGATCATTTCTGTAGGTAACATCACGGTGGGCGGATCGGGCAAGACTCCCCATGTGGAGTATCTGATACGCTTGTTACACGACAAGGTTAAGATAGCTGTGCTATCACGTGGTTACAAAAGAAAGACCAGTGGCTATGTGCTGGCAGATAAAGATACGACAATGTCAGAGATTGGCGATGAACCCTTCCAGATGCACAGCAAGTTTGACGATATCTATGTAGCCGTAGACGCTAAGCGTGTGAGAGGAATCGAAAAGTTGCAGAATGAAGAACCGACCAAGGATGTAGATGTAGTATTACTGGATGATGCCTTTCAGCATCGCTATGTGAAGCCAGGTATCAACATTCTGCTGGTAGATTACCACCGTCTGATCATCTATGACAAGATGTTGCCAGCAGGAAGACTGAGAGAACCTCTAAGCGGTAAGAACCGTGCAGACATTGTGATTATCACTAAATGTCCAAAGGACCTGAAGCCAATGGAATTTCGAGTACTCACCAAGGCTATGGACCTTTACCCTTTCCAGAAGCTCTACTTCACCTGCATCAACTATGATGCGCCAAAGGGAGTTTTCGAAGACCAGCAGATAGCCAAGGAGGAGTTGAAAAACTACCATGCTCTGCTGGTTACTGGTATCGCATCGCCTAAGCAGATGGAACACGACCTGAAGCCAATGGTCAAGAGTATGCAGTCGCTGAGTTTCGGTGATCACCATCGCTTCAAGAATAAAGACATCACACGCATCAACGAGGCGTTTGAACAGATGCCAGAACCCCGTCTGATTATCACGACAGAGAAAGATGCCGTGAGACTAAAAGAGACAGATGGACTCTATGAAATAGTTAAGAAAAGCATATACGAACTGCCTATCAAGGTAAGTTTCATGCTGGAACAAGAAGATATTTTTAACGACAAAATCATTAGCTATGTACGAAAAAATTCAAGAAACAGCATCCTGGCTAAAAGAAAGGATGACAACAAGTCCGAAGACAGCAATCATACTGGGAACCGGTCTCGGACAATTAGCTTCAGAAATAACTGACAGTTATGAATTTCCATATAGTGAAATACCAAACTTCCCAGTATCTACCGTTCAAGGTCATGCAGGCAAACTGATTTTCGGTAAGTTAGGAGGTAAAGACATCATGGCTATGGAAGGAAGATTCCATTACTATGAAGGATATGACATGAAGGCTGTAACCTTCCCAGAACGTGTGATGTACGAGTTGGGCATTGAAACCCTCTTTGTAAGCAATGCTTCGGGCGGTATGAATCCGGAATTCCAGATTGGAGACCTGATGATTATCGATGATCACATCAACTTCTTCCCAGAACATCCATTGCGCGGAAAGAACTTCCCTACCGGTCCACGTTTCCCAGATATGCACGAAGCATACGACAAGAAACTCCGCGACCTTGCCGACGATATCGCTAAGGAGAAGGGAATTGATGCAAAGCATGGTGTATATGTTGGCGTTCAGGGACCTACCTTCGAGACACCGGCAGAGTATCGCATGTATCGTGTATTGGGTGGTGACGCTGTAGGTATGAGTACTGTACCTGAAGTGATTGTTGCCCGCCATTGTGGAATCAAAGTTTTCGGCATCAGCATCATCACCGATCTTGGCGGTTTCGATGTACCTGTAGAAGTCAGTCATGAGGAGGTGCAGATTGCAGCCAATGCCGCACAGCCTAAGATGACAGAGATTATGCGAGAAATCATCCGCAGATCTTAAGTATAAATTATAAACTATTATTTATTTTGGATATCTCAAAGTTAGGTGAATTCGGTCTTATAAACCATCTCACCAAAGGTTATGAAAAGAAAAACGAGTCTACAGTTTATGGTGTAGGCGACGATTGTGCCGTGATGCATTATCCAGACAAGGAGGTGCTCATGACTACAGATATGCTGATGGAGGGCGTACATTTCGACCTTACCTATATTGACATGGTTCACTTGGGTTACAAGAGTGCAATGGTAAACATCAGTGATATCTTTGCTATGAACGGAACCCCACGTCAGATGGTAGTAAGCATAGCATTGAGTAAACGATTCAAAGTAGAAGACATTGATGAATTCTATAAGGGTCTTCGAATGGCATGTGACAAATGGGGAGTAGATATCGTGGGAGGTGATACTACCTCTTCTCTCACCGGTTTAGCCATCAGTATTACTTGTATCGGAGAAGCAGCAAAAGAAGAAATCGTATACCGCAACGGAGCCAAGGAAACAGACCTGATCTGTGTGTCGGGTGACTTGGGCGGTGCCTATATGGGACTTCAACTGCTGGAACGCGAAAAGGCTGTATACTACGGACAGATAGAAGATATCCGAAAGAAGATGGCTGAGGCTAAAGCAAATGGTGACAACGAGAAACTGGCTCTTCTGAACAGAGACTTAGAGAATATGCGCAACTTCCAGCCTGATTTCGTCGGCAAGGAATATCTCTTGGAAAGACAACTGCAGCCTGAGGCACGCGGAGATGTGATAGCACAACTGCGTGAGGCAGGTATCCGTCCTACCGCCATGATGGATGTGAGCGATGGTCTGAGCAGTGAATTGATGCATATCTGCGAACAGAGTCATTGCGGATGCAGAGTATATGAGAAGAACATACCTATCGACTACCAGACAGCCGTGCAGGCAGAAGAATTCAATATGAACCTTACCACCTGTGCAATGAATGGTGGCGAAGATTATGAACTTCTCTTTACCGTACCTATCGGTGACCACGAGAAGATTGAGACAATGGAGGGTGTAAGGCAGATTGGCTACATCACCAAAGAAAATCTGGGCAAGTTCCTCATTACCAGAGACGGACAGGAATTTGAGCTGAAAGCACAAGGTTGGAATCCGCTGAAAGATTAATTTCAAGCAAGGGGATATTTTGTTAATAAACATTAAGCAAGAGAAAATATTTCGTTTTCTCTTGCTCAATTAAAATATTTATTGTACCTTTGCAACCGCAAAAAGCAAGATGGTGCCATAGCTCAGTTGGTAGAGCAAAGGACTGAAAATCCTTGTGTCCCCGGTTCGATTCCTGGTGGTACCACTCCTCCTTTCATAAAAGGCGGTTACTAACTGTGGTTAGGGCCGTCTTTTTTTATATCCACACCTTAAGGTAACAGATATTACAAACAAGACAAAGTATAGAATTTATTAAACAAACTAAACTTAAAAAGCTTATGAAGAAGATTTTAATAGCTTTATTGGTCTGTTTCTCATTTGTGACAGCCAATGCCAAAGATTACAGTAAGTATTATCAGAACTTACCAGTTCAGATGCAACAACCAACATTGCCTAGCATCCCAGACAATCATGTCAGTATCATAGAATGTGGCGGTAATGGTGACGGACTCACCATGAATACCCAGGCATTTGCCAAAGCCATCAGCAAACTGAACAAGATGGGCGGCGGTCATCTTAATGTGCCTGCAGGTATCTACCTCACCGGTCTCATCTCACTGAAGGACAATATTGACCTGCATCTGGAAAAGAATGCCATCATCGTTCTTTCTGAAGACAAGAATGATCATTTCAAGATAGACAAGACCACAGGAAAGAAAGAAAGCCGTGCTACTCCAGCCATCAATGCCAGCAAGAGAAAAAATATTTCTATCACAGGCGAGGGCACCATTGACGGAAACGGAGAATGGTGGAGACCGGTAAAGCGCAGTAAGGTTAGTGACGTAGAATGGAAAGAATTCCAGACTATGGGCGGAACACTAAATGAGAAGGGTGACATCTGGTATCCTTTCAACCTGAAGCACAAACCTAATGTGGCTGAGAATATGGACGAACAGGAGAAAACCCGAACACACATGATCAGATTCACCAGTTGCGAGAATGTGCTCGTACAGGGAGTTACACTTCTGAATAGTCCTAAATTCCATATCATCCCTACCCGATGCAAGAATGTGATTATCGACGGAATCACCGTAAAATGTCCTTGGAATGCCCAGAACGGTGATGCGATTGATATCTCCAGCTGTAAGGATGTACTCATCGTAAACAATGTGATAGATGCTGGTGATGATGGTATCTGCATGAAGGGTGGCGCAGGCGCAGCAGGTGTGGCAGCAGGTCCTTGTGAAAACATCAATATCCAGGACAACACCGTATACCATGCCCATGGAGGTTTTGTTATCGGCAGCGAGTTCTCTGGCGGCATGAAGAATATTGTTGTTCGCAACAATACTTTCCAGGGAACAGATACCGGTTTACGCTTTAAAAGTGCAGTGAAGAGAGGTGGGACATCAGAGAACATCTATATCGACCATATCTACATGACCGATATCAAGGATGCAGCCATCACCTTTGAGACCACTTATTTTGACAACCATGTAGGTGCCCAGAAGCAGACAACTCCCGTAAAGCAGGAATTCCTGCCAAACTTTCAGGATATCCACATGAGCGATATCTACGTACGAGGTTGCGAAACTGGTGTTGAAGCACATGGTGCAGAAGGTATGGTACACGATATCACCATCAAGAACTCCAATATCTTCTACACCAAGGAAGCCAAGAATATCGATGCTGCCTGCAAAATTCAGATGGAAAACGTACGTTTCGAAAGTTTCGCAAAGTAAGTTTTCTACTCAACATTCAAGAAGTCTACTTGACAACAGTAAGCGTATGATCGCAAACTGTGAAATGAATATCAAGACCCTCATAAGGCATTCCATAGACCTTATGAGGGTCTTTCTGGTAATGCGGACGGGGATCTTGGGCAAGTACCTCTTTCAATATTTCAATCTTTTCTGCATTCAATCCCTGCAGACGCAGATGCCTGTCTACATCTTCAGAAATCTCTACATCAAGTTTCTGCCATTTGCGGTCATCAACAAAACCGCTCCTTGCCCCAGGATGAGAATCGGCATACACCACATACGGCTTGATGTCAAATATCGGTGTTTTGTCCATAAGATCAGCTCCCTTAACATGAATGACAGGACCATGAGGAGTCTCCCATTCGATATGAGAAATTTTTACCGATGAAAGACCTATATTATTGGGACGGAAAGGACTTCGAGTGGCAAAGACACCCACTTTCTCATTACCTCCTAACACAGGAGGACGAACAACCGGACTGTGCGCTTTGTGCCTATTGGCAGAAAATTCCCAAATCAGCCAAAGATAATCAAAGCCTTCCATGCCACGCAGCGCATCAGGGTTACGAAATTCGGGTTCAAAAACAATCTGTCCTTCCAGTTCTGCTACCAATCCAGCCTGTTTGGGTATGCCAAACTTGCTACTGAAGGGAGAACGAAAATATGCTATTGGTTTTATCTCCATATTTACTAATTATTACACCTTAATTATATATAAGACGAAAAAAGGCATGAATTATTTTGCCGTATGCACAAAATAATGTACCTTTGCAGACAGAATAAAAAAACAAAAAGAAATGAAAATACAAAGACCATCGTATGAAATCTGGTTACAGAAACCAGGTGAGCTCGGTATCTACCAGCAGATAGAACGAGCAGGAAGAGTATGCTATAAAAGTGAGAATAATACCACTGTAAATTCTGCCAAACCTTTCGTGGATCGGATGGTGCAGAGTGAACACTTTGCCATGCTGGAACATGGAACCGTGTATCTGGTATGCAAACATGGAGAGTTGCCGCTTTATACCCACAACAAGTTCTCACGTCTGAAAACTTTAGACGGCAAAGACTACATTACAACCAATCTCCGAGTATTGACAGAAAACAAGGCGATGGATGATTTGAAGTACCTCAGCAACTATGAAGAAGGTAAGCACGAACTCCGTATTACCGTTCATTTTACTACTCAGATTTCCATAACCCGAGAATATAACCGTCATCGTGCCAACTCTATGGCAGAGCAGAGTACCCGATACTGCAACTATTCGAAGAATAAGTTTGATAACGAGATTACCATCAACCTGCCTACATGGGTAGAAGCAGAAGGCTTCGATGGTTCACAAGATCCCAGCGACTACCGAATAGAAGATATGTGTGCTGACATTGCAGAAGGAAGAACTGCAGAATGGAGTAAACTCACAACTTGGATATTCGCCAATCAGGCTGCCGAATATGCCTACATGAAACTGATAGAGGCAGGTTGCAAGCCACAGGAAGCACGAGCCATCCTACCATTGGACTGCAACACAGAACTGGTTCATACCGCTTTCGTGAGTGACTGGAAACATTTCTTCGACCTTCGCGCATTAGGTACTACCGGTGCACCACATCCTGATGCCAAGATTTTAGCCTTGCCACTGATGGAAGAGTTTAAGCAGAAAGGTTACCTCTAAGGTTAAAAAAATATTAAAGCACCCTTTCAAAATAAAGATTTTCTATTCTTTTGACATAACGAATAGATTTATTTCGTATTTTTGCGGTGTGTTTTTCATAGTATTAGATTTAAGGTTATCAAGATTGGGGCTACGGCGGTAGCCCTTTTTTATTGTCTTTTTCAGCCTTACCTCTCTATTTTTTGCCGATTTTGCCACTTATTAGCCCCCAAAATGCATTTTTTTGAAGAAAAATGAAAAAAAGTTGGCGAAAAATTTGGTGGAACCAGAAATTAGTAGTACCTTTGCAACCGCTTAAGAAAACCAAGCTATAGTCATCCAGACTAAAACAATGGAGAGATGGTAGAGTGGTCGATTACAACGGTCTTGAAAACCGTCGTACCGAGAGGTACCGGGGGTTCGAATCCCTCTCTCTCCGCAAGAGCCTTCTGAAAGAAATTTCAGAAGGCTTTTTTTATTTCCGTATTTGTATATTTCCTTCATATTCATTCACTATCCATGACAAGAAGACTTCAAATGCAAAATTATGCTATATTATTTGGTCATATCAAAGAAAACATGTAACTTTGCTAAAAAGTAAGCTATATGCAAGAAAAGACATGACAATGATAGATCGCTGTTACATAGAAATCACTAATACATGTAATCTCAACTGCCACTTCTGTCCAAAACATACAAGGAAGAAAAGACAGTTGAGTGCTGAGGAATTCGACCTGCTCACCGACAAGATACGCGGGAAGGTCTGTTTCCTATATTTCCACATTATGGGCGAACCCCTACTACACCCTCTTCTACCCGAGTTTATCAATATGGCAAGAGAGAAAGGTTTCAAAACCGTACTTACATCCAACGGCACTCTGCTACCCAAAGCTATGGATCTCCTTGACACACTTCCCCACAAAATACAGCTCTCGCTCCACTCACACGAGAGTAATGCCAAGGGAGAGCTTGCCAGTTACATGAACGAGGTGATGACTTTTTCAACCCAAGCAGCAGAGAAAGGAACCTGCATAGTTCTCAGACTTTGGAACCAAGGAGGAAAAGACCGGGAAAATGAAGAAGTAATGGAGCACATCGAAAGATTTGTCCCCAAACCCTGGAAAGAACGACCTGACGGTTACAGACTTGCCAATAATCTCTATCTGGAGTTTGACAGGAAATTCGAATGGCCCAACTTTGATAACCATATCGAAGAAAAGGAAATGATAAAAGGAAATCAGAAATCAGGTATCAGAGAAGAAAAAAGAGAAGTTTTCTGTAAAGCCCTACTCAAACAGATAGGCGTATTGGCAGACGGAACATTGGTACCCTGCTGTTTGGACCACAACGGAGATGTAGCACTTGGGAACCTGCTTGAACAATCGCTGGAAGAAATTCTGGCTTCACCCCGTGCCCAAGCCATGATAGAAGGTTTCAAGCACCATCAAGCCACAGAACATCTCTGTGAGACCTGTGAATCAGCCCTGGTAAGAAACAGTTTTAGAGGAAAAGCAAGAAGTTAATAGGAATTATGAAATATTATACAGCAATGACAATAGCTGGCTCAGACAGTTGTGGAGGAGCCGGCGTACAAGCTGACATCAAGACCATGTCAGCACTAGGCGTATATGCCGCATCGGCCATTACAGCCATTACCGTACAGAACACCCTGGGAGTTTATGCCATCCAAGACATCAACCCCGAAATAGTAAAGGGCCAGATAGAAGCTGTGATGGACGACATCCACCCAGATGCCATCAAAGTAGGTATGGTTAACGACCGTACCACTATCCAGGCTATTGCTGAAGCCCTGAAAAGATACCAAGGGAAATACCAGCATCTCATCATTGACCCTGTGATGGTTTCCACCAGTGGTTGCAGACTCATGCAGGAGGACGCTCTCAGCATTTTCATACAGGAGTTATTACCACTAGCTACCCTGCTAACACCTAACATCCCGGAAGCAGAGATACTGGCAGGAATGAAGATACAGAATAAGGAAGACATCCAGAACGCAGCTTTAGCCATCAGTAAGTTAGGCTGTAAATATGTACTCATCAAAGGCGGCCATTTCCAGGGAGCAGAAAAGATTGATTACCTCTTCGAAGACGGAAAACCTATTACCAGTTATCGAGGACTTAGCGTAAACACACGCAATACCCACGGTACAGGTTGTACCCTATCCTCAGCCATCACTTCTTATCTGGCAAGAGAAATGGATATGAATACAGCTATCGCCATGGCAAAGACCTATCTTTCAGGCGCAATTCTGGCAGGAAAAGATGTACAGATAGGAAAAGGTCATGGTCCGGTGAATCATTTCTATGAACCCAAGGCACTGTTTATCAAATAACAGCCAACACCTTTATATAAACAAATAAAATCACAACGAATATGAAATGGATAGTAATCACTCTGCCCGATTTTATAGAGAATGAATCAACCTATATCAACCAACTCTTTAAAGCAGGTATAGACCTGCTACATCTGCGCAAACCAGAATCAAATACAGAGGAGTGTAAGCGACTGATACAGGAAATCGACAAGAAATGGCATAAAAAGATCGTAGTACACGATCACTTCGAACTTTGTCAGGAATTTCATCTTCATGGTATTCATCTTAACAGAAGAAACCACGAGATTCCAGAAGGCTTTCAAGGAAGCATCTCACAATCCTGCCATAGTTTTAAGGAAGTAGAACAAGCTCTCCAGACTATATCACCCAAGAACAAAGACGAAAAGAGTGCGATACTCAAACCAGCCTGCCATTATGTTTTCCTCAGTCCAATCTTTGATAGCATTTCAAAGAAAGGCTACAAACATTCCTTCTCTAACAAAGACTTAGAGGAAGCAGGCATCAATGGAATCATCAATGAGCGAGTAGTTGCATTAGGAGGTGTCACCCCTGAATATATTCCACAATTGAGAGCATGGAACTTTGGCGGAGCTGCATTCTTAGGTGACATCTGGAACAGAAGAACTGATGCGAACTGGGCAAAATACCTTACCGGAATTAAGAAGAAACTTGCCCCCAGAAATACCCAGAATACGCTTAACAGTTCAAACATTTGGTAGAGGTAAATACACTACTTTCTAATAAGACAGGCCGAATCTCAACAATAAAAATAAAAAAATGCTTTTTTATTTTGTATTGTCTTCGATTTGCACTACCTTTGCACCCATGATATATCCAGATAATTTTGAAAATAAGATAGGATTCAATGAAATCCGCAAGATGCTGCGCGAAAGATGCCTCTCTCCACTCGGAAAGGAACAGGTAGACAAGATGGCATTCAGCAGCGACGCAGAACAAGTTAACGAATGGCTCATGCAGGTGCGTGAGTTCCGCAGACTGATGGAGGAAGTAGAAGACTTTCCCCTACAATATTTCTATGATGTAAGGGAGAGCATCCTCCGTATCCGTGTAGAAAACAGTCACCTGGAGGAGGACGAGCTGTTTGACTTGCGACGTTCACTATCTACCATAGCAGATATGGTGAAAATATTGAATCACAGCGATGATGATGACGAGCCGGAAGACGGATGGAAAAGAGAGAAAAAGTATCCCTACCCAGCCCTACATCGCCTTTCACAGGATGTAGTTACTTTTCCACAACTGATTCAGCGCATCGACCAGATACTTGACAAATTCGGCAAGATAAGAGATAACGCAACCCCTGAACTTCTTCAGATTCGCAGAGAACTGGCAAAGACAGAGGGCAGCATATCACGTACCTTATATAGTATATTGCGCTCGGCACAAAGTGAAGGCATCGTAGAAAAAGATGTTACCCCTACCCTGCGTGACGGCAGACTGGTTATTCCCGTCATCCCTACTCTAAAGCGTAAAATCAAAGGTATCGTACACGATGAGAGTGCCACAGGTAAAACAGTCTTTATAGAACCTACCGAGGTAGTAGAGGCAAACAACCGTGTACGTGAACTGGAGGGTGAAGAGAGAAAGGAAATCATTCGCATCCTCACCGACTTTACCAACAAGGTACGCCCATACTCCAAGGAAATTCTGGACAGTTACCGTTTCCTTGCCATCATTGACCTGATACAAGCCAAGCAAAAACTGGCTGATATCTTCAAAGCCATAGAACCCGAGGTAGAAGACCACCCACACATAGACTGGACCCGTGCGATACACCCATTATTGCAGCTATCTCTACAGAAAAAAAACGAGAAAGTAGTTCCGTTGGATATCATGCTTACACAGGACAAACGCATTCTTATCATCTCCGGTCCAAATGCAGGCGGCAAATCTGTCTGTCTGAAAACCGTCGGATTATTACAGTATATGCTGCAATGCGGTTTGAGCATCCCTGTAAGTGAGCGTTCAAAGACAGGTGTTTTCCAAAACATCATGATTGATATCGGTGACGAACAGAGTCTGGAGAACGACTTGAGTACCTACTCATCTCATCTTCTGAACATGAAGAATATGATGAAGGCAGCCAATAGCGAGACCATCATTCTGATAGATGAGTTTGGTACAGGTACAGAGCCAGGAATCGGTGGTGCTATCGCCGAAGCTGTACTCGACAAGTTCTGCAAGCAGCAAGCTTATGGTGTGATTACCACCCACTATCAGAACCTGAAGCATTTTGCCGACAGCCATGAAGGAGTGGTTAACGGCGCCATGCTCTACGACCGCCATGAGATGAAAGCCCTCTTCCAATTAGCTATCGGCAGACCAGGTTCTTCTTTCGCTATCGAAATTGCAAGAAAGATAGGATTACCCGAAGAAGTAATCAAGGAAGCATCAGATATCGTTGGTTCTGAATACATTCAAAGCGACAAGTATCTTCAGGATATTGTTCGTGACAAGCGATATTGGGAAAACAAACGCCAGAATATCCATCAGCGTGAAAAAGACATGGAGAAAACAATCTCCAAGTACGAAAACGACATAGAGGATATTGAGCGAAGCAGAAAGGCAATTCTCAAAAAGGCAAAAGAAGAAGCCGCAGAACTTCTGAAAGAAAGTAACAAGAGAATCGAAAACGCCATCCGGGAAATCAAAGAAAGCCAGGCTGAAAAAGAAGAAACCCGCCGTATCCGTCAGGAACTTGATACCTTCAAGCAAGAGGTTCAAGAAATTGATACCAAGGAGACCGATGACAAAATTGCCCGCAAGATAGCCCAGATTCAACAACGCAAAGAGCGCCATGCCAAGCGCCAGGCAGAAAAGAAAGAGAATCAGGAAAAGGCTGCAGCAGCACTGAGGAATGCACAGAACAAGACTCAAGCAGATAGTAAACGTGATATTCAGATTGGCGATACGGTGCGCATCAAGGGACTGACTACAATCGGAAAGATAGAAAACATTACTGGAGATACAGCAACTGCCGTATTTGGAGGAATGAGAACCAAGATGCGCCTGAACCGTCTGGAGCATGCCACAACTCCTGTTGAAAATGCAGACAAGACAGAAGAGCGCAAGGAAAATCTGGCTTCATACGGTATCAGCAAGGAAACCAGAAAGACCATTGACTCACATAAATCCAACTTTCACCAGGATCTGGACGTTCGCGGAATGCGAGGCGATGAAGCACTTAATGCGGTACAATACTTCATCGATGATGCTATCCTGGTAGGAATGCCAAGAGTCAGAATCCTTCACGGAAAGGGAAATGGCATTCTAAGACAGCTCATTCGCCAATATCTGAGTAGTGTGCCTAATGTGACCCATTATGCAGACGAACACGTACAATTTGGCGGATCAGGCATTACGGTAGTTGATTTTTAGCAAACAAACGTTAAACAACTAAAGTTTTTCGGCAAAACATTTGGCGGGTTCAAAGAAAAACCGTACCTTTGCACCCGCTTAAAAATTGAGACGGACAAGTCTCATACGACCAGCTCCCTCGGAATCCCCCAGGATGGGAACATAGCAAGGGTACTTGGTTGTAGCGGTGCGATATGAATCGCTTGTCCACCCGCCTCTTTAGCTCAGTTGGCCAGAGCACGTGATTTGTAATCTCGGGGTCGTTGGTTCGAATCCGACAAGAGGCTCAAAAAGGAATCTTCTTTTGGAAGGTTCCTTTTTTTTATTTACATACATTTTATTTCTATATTTCATAACATTACAGTTGAAACCTCTATTTCACGAGGATCTATCTTTAATTATATATAAATATTTCCACCCTTTACACCTTATATAATAAAAAAGTTGTATTTTTGCAAATTGATATGTTACATCCGTAGAAATACAATAAAAACAATGAATACAGAAAATAACGAGAATCAGAAAGAAAAGAAGACAAGCCAGCAAATGCATAAGGTTAAAACGATTATCATCGACACAGGCAAGATAAGACAAACCAAAGCATTCGCCCGACAAGATGGTGCCATCCTCGGAGCTGTCTGGATTGTCAGTTTCGTATGTACCATGCTGGCAGTAGACCCGCAATACCAGATGCTGGGATTCATTTCCAACATTCTCATCATAGCAACCCCATTTGTTGTGGCAAAGCGACTGAAGGCATTCCGTGACTATGCAAGAGACGGACATATCTCTTTCCGTCATGCATTCTACTATTGCATCCAGACATTCTTCAATGCAACCCTTCTGCTTACCCTTGTGCAATATCTTTGGTTCCGTTTTATGGATACGGGTCTATTCATGAACCAACTGCAAACCAACTATCAGATTGTAGCACAAGCGTATCAGTTAACTGCAGGGGAATCTAAAGCCCTTCTTGATGCCGTCAGTATGATGAAACCGATAGCCTGGGCTTCGATGTTTATGATTACCGACCTGGTAGCAGGTGCTGTACTCAGCCCGATTATTGCTGCTGTAATGGCAAAGAAGAACAAACAACAGCATACAAAATAACAATAAATAAGAGACAAACAGATAAATACAAGATAATGGATATTTCAGTAATAATTCCTCTTTTCAATGAGGAAGAGTCGTTACCAGAGCTCTTCGCCTGGATAAAGCGAGTAATGGCCTCAAACGATTTTACTTATGAAGTCATCTTTGTGAACGACGGTTCTACCGACCGTTCATGGAACGTCATAGAAGAACTTGCAGAGAAGAACGAGCAAGTAAAGGGTATCAAATTCCGCAGAAACTATGGAAAGAGCCCAGCACTCTTCTGTGGTTTCAAAGAAGCACAGGGCGATGTTGTCATCACCATGGATGCCGATCTACAGGATTCTCCAGACGAGATTCCGGGACTCTACCAGATGATTATGAAAGAGGGATACGACCTCGTGTCAGGTTACAAGCAGAACCGTAAAGAAGGAGATCCTCTGAGCAAGACCATCCCTACCAAACTCTTCAATGCTACTGCACGCAAAGTAAGCGGCATACACAATCTGCACGACTTCAACTGCGGTCTGAAAGCTTATCGCCTCGACGTAGTTAAGAATATCGAGGTATATGGTGAGATGCATCGTTACATCCCATATCTAGCCAAGAATGCAGGTTTTGCCAAGATAGGCGAAAAGCCTGTTCATCATCAGGCAAGAAAGTTCGGCAAATCAAAGTTTATGGGATGGAACCGCTTTGTAAATGGTTATCTTGACTTGATGACACTCTGGTTCCTGAGCAATTTTGGCAAAAAGCCAATGCACGTATTCGGCTTCCTGGGTAGCGTCGTATTCTTCATAGCCTTCCTATCGCTCATCGGCTTAGGTATAGACAAGGCCATCGACCTGCACAACGGCATCTACGGACATCTCATTACCGATTCACCTTACTTCTTCATTGCTCTTGTAGCGATGGTTTTGGGTAGCCAGCTGTTCCTTGCCGGATTCCTGGGCGACCTTATCAGCCGCCAGAACCCAAACCGTAACGATTATCAAATAGAAAAAGAAATAAGATGCGGAAAATAATACCTTTCGTCGTTTTCATGGTTCTAGCCATGATGGGATGTACATCTCTCGACTGCCCACTCAACAATACCGTATATACCAAATACAAGTTGATGGGCGACAATAAAACGCTAAAAGACACGCTAACGATTTCTACGAAAAAGATAGCAGGAACAGATAGTGTGCTGATCAATAAGGATGTAAACGTAGACAGTTTCAGTCTGCCTATGAGTTACAGCCAGGATGAAGACGTATTGTTTTTCGAGATACATACCCTATCGAAACAAGTATTCAAGGACACCGTGACTGTATCAAAGGAAAACCGCTCTCATTTTGAGTCGGTAGACTGCAGTCCATCGTTCTTCCATACGATAACCGATGTTAAGACTACTCACAATTATATTGACTCAATAGTCATCAATCAAAAAGAGGTAAATTATGATGCATCCAAAGCACATTTCTACATATATTTTGGCAGCCGCAACTAGTATGCTATCCCTATTTGCTGTTCTCCCCTGTCAGGCCCAAAGCAAGAAGAAGATCATAGGGCAGCAGCCTGATACCATACCTTTTTTTAGAGGTATGGCTGTGGGAGTTGACCTGATAGGTCCCGTACAGTTGATGGTTAGCGACTATGGGCAGTACGAAGCATCTCTCCGTATCAATCTGAAAGACAAGTATTATCCTGTTTTCGAATTGGGTTACGGAAAGGCAGATGCCAGCGATGAGGCAACCCAAATCACCTACAAGACCAGCGCTCCCTATTTCAGATTAGGTGTAGACTGGAATCTTCTGAAGAACAAACACGACGACTACCGTCTGTTTGGCGGTTTCCGTTATGCCTGCACCTATTATGAATATGACCTGAGCGCCCCACCCGTTACAGACCCAGTATGGGGCGGCGAAACGCCCTATGGAGGTAACGGCATTTCCTGCAACTATCATTGGCTGGAAGGCGTAATAGGTATTGATGCCAAAATCTGGGGTCCCGTCCGTATGGGTTGGAGTTTCAGATACAAACGCCGCCTCTTCAAGAACGATGGAGAATTAGGCAACACCTGGTATGTGCCAGGCTACGGTAAGCAGGGAGGTTCACGCCTTGGCGGAACATTCAATGTAACCCTAGAGATTTAAAGACTTCATAATGTGTAAAGAATGAAAAAAAAGAAACTTATCTGGCAAATTCCATTTCTGTTGATACTTATCATTGGTACCATCATTATCATACGTCAGCAGCATAATACGCCCTATCAGAAAGATACCGGTTTTATCTTTGGAACCATCTATCACATTACCTATCAGAGTGATACCAACTACCAGCAAGAGATAGAAACAGAACTCAAGAAGGTAGACCAATCCTTGTCTCCTTTCAATAAGACCTCTGTCATCACACAGGTAAACCAAGGTAAAGATATTGAGGTAGACGAAATGTTTACCGAAGTATTCCGCATGGCAGAAAGCATCTCAAAAGAAACCAATGGAGCCTTTGATATCACGGTTGCCCCAATGGTAAACCTCTGGGGCTTTGGATTCAAGCAGGGGGTACCTCCTACGAAAGCCAAGATAGACAGTATCAAAACGCTGGTTGGTCATGAGAAAGTAGCCTTGGAAAAGGGACGCATCATCAAGCAAAATCCTAAGATCATGCTTGACTGTTCTGCTATCGCCAAAGGATATGGCAGCGACATTGTTGCCAGATTCCTGAAAAAGAAAGGTATCAGCAACTTTATGGTTGAGATTGGTGGAGAAATTGTAGTAAACGGTGTTAGCGAGAAACAAGTGCCTTGGCATATTGGTATCAACAAGCCAACTGACGATTCTACCAATACGAGTCAGGAAATTCAGGATGTACTTGATATTACCGACATAGCCATGGCTACGAGTGGTAACTACAGAAACTTCTATTATAAAAACGGCAAGAAGTATGCACATACCATAGACCCCAAAACAGGCTATCCTGTACAGCATAACATCTTATCTGCAACGGTTTTAGCCAAGAACTGTGCCACAGCCGATGCCTATGCTACCTCGTTTATGGTAATGGGAATGGAGGGCGCAAAACAGATTCTGAAAAAGCATCCGGACCTCTGTGCATATCTCATCTATGCTGACGAGAAAGGACAAAACAAGATATGGTATTCACCATCTCTCAAAAACAAGATATTAAATAAATAAACTTACATGTCAACCAATAGACTATACGACAGTTTATTATCACTCCCATTATTCTTGGGAATGACTCGCTATGACTTCCAAAATGTAGCTGGTAAAACCCGTTTTGACTTTCAAAAACTGGAAGCGGGTGAAACTATAGTTGAAGAAGGCACCAGTTGTACACGTCTATATTATTTAATCAGTGGAGATATTAAGGTGATAACCCAGGCAGATGACTACGGTTATCAGGTAGAAGAAGACATTTCGGCACCGGAATCATTCCAGTTGGAACGACTTTTCGGTCTTACCCAGCGCTTCACTCACACTTATGTGACAAAGAACAACTGCAGCATCATGTCAGTCAGCAAGCAAGAGATCATGAAGTTATCCGATGAATATGAAATATTCCGCATCAATCTTCTGAACTTGATCTGCACCCAATCCCAGAAGAACAACCGCAGACTGTTCAGAGTTCCTGCCAAGACACTGAGTGAGCGCCTGATCCGTTTCTTCGAGAGCCACAGCGTCCGCCCGGCAGGCAAGAAAATCTTTCATATCAAGATGACCCGTTTAGCAGAAGAGATGAATGTAAAGCGCATCTATGTATCCAAAGCCCTCAACGAATTACAGTCAGAAGGACTTATCCAGCTAGAACGAGGCAGAATCTATATCCCTGCACTGGAAAATCTCATCAAACGCTAAAGAAAATATAACGACCGATAAATATAAGTTAAAAACGTTTATAATCAAGGCAATAAAGCATTTTTTTGCTAACTTTGCAGCTAAAAAGTAACAATATGCAAGACAATACAATACAAAATAGAACCAACCCATTCTTCGTGCCTTACAATACACCGCACGATACAGTACCATTCGAACGAATCCGTCTCGAAGATTATGAGCCAGCATTCATGGAGGGAATCCGCCGTGATGACGAGGCTACAGACAAGATTGTAAACGATCCGGCAGAGCCAACCTTTGAGAATACCATTGCAAGAGTTGATACCGATAAGGGCGAACACTATTACGACCTCTTGAGCCGTGTATCTAACGTTTTCTCTTGCATGATGAGTGCTGAAACCTGCGATGAGATGGAAGAGATTGCGCAGAAGATGAGTCCGATTCTCACCAAGCACGCAAATGACATCACACTGAACAAGAAACTCTTCGAGCGCATCAAGTTCGTTCACGATCATCCAAACAGAGAACTGACTCCTGAAGAGAAGATGCTTCTGGACACCAGCTATGACGGATTCGTACGCAGCGGTGCACTTTTAGATGAAGAAGGTAAAGAGAAACTTCGCAAACTTACAGAAGAAGCCAGTATGCTCACTCTGCAGTTCTCACAGAATCTCTTAAAAGAAAACAAAACTTTTACACTCCATATCACAGACGAAGCACAGCTCGACGGACTTCCTGAAACAGCAAAAGCAGCTGCTGCGCATACCGCCAAAGAGCAGGAAAAAGAAGGCTGGATCTTTACACTCGATTATCCAAGTTATTCTCCATTTATGACCTACTCTACCCAGCGTAAGCTCCGCAAACAGATGTATATGGCACGCAATACGGTATGTACCCATGATAACGAGCAGAACAACCTGGAAATCTGCAAACGACTGGTAAACCTGCGCAGAGAGCTCGCCCAGTTGCTCGGTTTCGAAACCTATGCCGACTATGTTCTTCGCCATCGTATGGCAAGCAATACAGAACATGTATATAAACTTCTCAATGACCTGATAGAGGCTTATAAGCCAACGGCAGAAAAGGAAGTGGAAGAAGTGGAAGCCCTTGCCAAGAAGCTGGAGGGTAAAGATTTCGAAATGAAACCATGGGATTTCGGCTTCTATTCTCATAAACTCCAGATGGAGAAATATAATCTCGATGCAGAAATGCTTCGCCCTTATTTCCAGCTGGACAAAGTGATAGACGGTGTGTTTGGCCTCGCCAACAAACTGTATGGCATCACCTTTAAGGAGAACAAAGAGATACCGGTATACCACCCAGACGTCAAGGCATACGAGGTATTTGATAAAGACGGAAGCTATCTGGCTGTATTCTATGCCGACTTCTTCCCTCGCAAGGGCAAGCAAGGAGGTGCCTGGATGACAGAATTCCAGGGACAGTGGATAGACCATAAGGGGAACAACATACGTCCTCACGTAAGTGTGGTAATGAACTTTACCAAGCCAACAGAAGAAAAGCCTGCTCTCTTGACATTAGGAGAAGTAGAAACCTTCCTCCATGAGTTTGGTCACAGTCTTCACGGCATGTTTGCCAATACCCGCTTCGAGAGTCTTTCAGGAACCAACGTTTGGTGGGACTTCGTAGAATTGCCATCACAATTTATGGAGAATTATGCAATAGAGAAAGATTTTCTCCGTACATTTGCCTTCCACTATCAGACAGGTGAACCATTGCCAGATGAACTCATAGAGCGCATCATGAAGAGTCGCAACTTCATGGCAGCCTACGGTTGCTTGCGCCAGGTAAGTTTCGGATTGCTTGACATGGCATACTACACCCAAAAGAAAGAATTTACTGCCGACATCATGCCTTATGAAAAGGAAGCCTGGAAAAAGGCGATGATATTGCCACAGTTGCAGGAAACCTGTATGACTGTACAGTTCTCACACATCATGGCAGGAGGTTACGCCGCAGGATATTATAGCTACAAATGGGCAGAAGTATTGGATGCTGATGCTTTCAGTGTATTCAAGAAGAATGGAATCTTCGACCAGAAGACTGCTCAAAGTTTCCGTGACAACGTACTCTCTAAGGGTGGAACAGAGCATCCTATGGTTCTCTACAAACGGTTCCGTGGACAAGAGCCAACCATCGATGCACTGCTGGAACGCAACGAAATCAAGGTACAACATAAAGGATAAGAGGATGGCAAACGAACTTTCCAAACAAACCAAGCTCGACCTTCGCTATTTGCGAATGGCACGTATATGGGCTGAAAACAGCTATTGTAAACGCCGACAGGTAGGTGCACTGGTTGTAAAAGATAAAATGATTATCAGTGATGGCTACAACGGTACACCGAGCGGATTTGAAAATGTCTGTGAGGATAACAACGTAACCAAGCCATACGTTCTCCATGCGGAGGCTAATGCTATTACGAAATTGGCTCGCAGCAGCAACAACAGTGAGGGAAGTACGCTTTACGTCACCGCCTCTCCATGTATAGAATGTGCCAAACTGATCATACAGTCGGGCATCAAACGTGTTGTATATGCAGAGAAATACCGTCTGGACGATGGTATCAAACTAATGCAACGAGCAGGAATCAAGGTAGAATACCTCAATCCTGATGAAAAGACATCTTCTGTAGAAGATTAGAGATAAGATAGATAAAACGTTAGTAAAAAGAGAATTGTTATGAACATGAGTAAGAATAAGACCAACCGCTTTATGCCATTCATCATGGCATTCTGTGTTGTGATAGGCATTATCATCGGAACATTCTTTTCCAACCATTTCTCAGGAAATCGCCTCAACGTTATCAATAGTGGAAGCAACCGTCTGAACAACCTGCTCCATCTTATTGATGACCAATATGTAGATGCCGTGAACATCGACTCGCTGGTAGATAAGGCAATTCCACTGATTTTAGCAGAACTGGATCCACATTCCGTATATATCAGTGCTAAAGACGCAGCTCAGGCCACCGACGATCTGAAAGGATCTTTCTCGGGTGTAGGCATAGAGTTTGTCATCCGCCAAGATACGATACATGTACAGAATGTGATACAGAATGGACCTGCCGAGAAAGCCGGACTTTTGGCAGGAGATAAGATTGTAGCCGTAGACGGCAAACCTTTTGTTGGCAAGATTGTAACCAATCAGGAGGCAATGCATCGCCTGAAGGGTCCAAAGGATACCAAGGTAAAAATCGGAGTTATACGATATGGAAGCAAGAAGGTTAAGACCTTTACCGTAACCCGAGGTGAAATTCCAACAAAGAGTGTTACAGCAGCTTACATGCTTAACGACAAAACTGGCTATATCCGTATCAAGAACTTTGGCGAGAACACCTATCCGGAAATGCTGATTGCTCTGGCTAAACTCTCACAACAGGGATTCACCAACCTCTGTATTGACCTTCGTGATAACTCTGGTGGTTACCTGACGGCTGCAGTAAACATGGCAAACGAATTCTTGCCAGACAAGAAGCTCATCGTTTACACACAGGGACGCAAATCACCTAGACATAACTATATGAGTGATGGTAAGGGTGCCTACCAGAAGATTCCGATGGTAGTTCTCATCAATGAAGGTTCTGCATCATCTGCAGAAATCTTTGCGGGTGCCATGCAGGATAATGACCGTGCTACTATCATCGGACGACGGTCGTTTGGTAAGGGACTGGTTCAGCAACAGATAGAATTCCCTGACCACAGCCTCATCCGTCTGACCATTGCGCGCTACTATACTCCTTCAGGAAGATGCATCCAGAAGCCATATACTCTGGGCGATGACAAGGATTATGAGCAAGACTTGCTCGACAGATATCAGCACGGAGAGTTTTTCTCACAGGATAGCATCAAGCATACAGGACCTGCTTATCATACAGGTAACGGCCGTATTGTCTATGGCGGAGGTGGCATCACTCCAGACATCTTTGTTCCTGAAGATACGCTCGGCATGACATCCTATTTCAAGGAGGCTAGTCTGAGTGGTCTCATCTTGCAGTTTGCCTTCACTTATACAGACGATAACCGCCCGAAGTTGAATAACTTCAAGGAGATGATGGAACTTGCCGATTATCTTGACAGTCAGGACATGGTTGAAAAGTTTGTCAGCTATGCCGATAAACATGGTTTAAAACGTAGAAATCTTTTAATCAAGAAATCACACAAACTATTAGACCGTGTCATCGACAGCCGTATCATCTACAATATGTTGGACGAGCAGGCATGGACCCAATACATCAATCTTGATGATCCAGTCATCAAAAAGACGCTGGATGTATTTGAGAACCATGCAGCATTTCCAAAGAAACCAGAGCCAGCCAAAAAACGCGCTGCGAAGAAAGAAAAGATAGCTATGGCGAATACGCCCTACAACTATTCTTCCTTACACCATAATAATTGTATGATAGCAAACGCTTAAGGCATGGACAAGAAAGAATTAAGAAAAATCATAAAATACAGAAAGCGACAGTATTCCTCAAGACAACTTGAGGAACTGTCGCTTTCTGTATTATCACGTTTAGATTCCAACCCGCATCTTCAGAATGCCCAAACCATACTGATGTACTATTCGCTTCCTGATGAAGTGGACACCCATCATTATATAGACCAACTTGTTTCCAGGGGAAAACGAGTACTACTGCCCGTTGTGCTGGACGATACGAATATGGAACTAAGAGAATATTCCGGAGTACAAGACCTGAAGGAAGGAGCCTATCATATACTTGAACCAAAAGGCAAGATTTATCCGGAAGAGAAATATCCTGAGATAGAACTTGCCGTAATCCCAGGCATGAGTTTCGATATGAAAGGCAACCGGTTAGGAAGAGGAAAAGGCTATTACGACAGATTTCTTGCCCAGATTCCACATGCATATAAAATAGGAATCTGTTTCGACTTCCAGAAAATCAAAGAGGAAGGACTCCTTCCTGTTACCCCTACAGATATATGCTTGGACGAAATCATATAGCATATAGAGCGGGGAATATTAATAAAAGCGTATATCTGCAATAACCTGTGCACCAACCTGTTCATTCAAACGATGAACAAGGGTAGCACGGCTCATCGTGAGGTCAGCCCTCAATGCAGCATTCTCTATCTTTACATAGAGAGTCTGGTTCTTGATAAACTTATCACCACAATATGCAGCAATATTTTCCCCTACAACAGAATCCCAACTCATTATCAGGCGTTTCTGCTGTAAAGGAGTCTCCAAGCCTTCCTTTCTCAGAAATTCGGGCAAGAGTTCCGCTATTGACTTAACTTTTCTTCTAAACATATTCTTAAAATTTTAAGGGAAACATGATCTGTTTCCCTTAATTTTCTACTTTATTATTTCCCCATTCTCTACATAGAATATCGTATGATCTCCCTGCATGTTCTGGAGAATCTTATCCAAATGATCACGGTTCGTATCCGTAATAAAAATCTGCCCGAAATGGTCACCGGCAACCAGTTTCACAATAGCCTCAACCCGCTGAGCATCCAACTTATCGAAAATATCATCTAAGAGGAGCAAAGGAAGCGTATTGGAACTCGTGCGCTGCAGGAAAGTAAATTGAGCCAGTTTCAGGGCAATCACGAAAGTTTTGTTCTGCCCCTGACTTCCCTCTCTCTTCATCGGATAATCACCCAGCAAAAACTCCAGATCATCACGGTGAACACCATGCAGAGAATACCCTACAGCACGATCCTTAAACCGGTCGCGCTGGATAACATCCAACAAAGGACCTCTCTGGCAATGAGAAACATAGTGAAGACGGACCTGCTCCTTATCACCCGAAATCTGCTGATAAATCTGCTGAAACAGCGGAACCAGTTCGTCAACGAAAGCCTGCCGTTTCTGGTACAGCAATTCACCATTACTCGCCATTTGCTGCTCCCAAAGTTCCAGCAGCGTAATATCAGGCTCCTCCTCCATTTTCAGCAAAGCATTTCTCTGTTGCAAAGCCTTATTATAGTTGGATAAAGCCTCTATATAAGAGTAATCATACTGAGAGATGACCACATCCATCAGTTTTCTGCGCTCTTCACTTCCTCCTTCTATCAGAGAAACATCAGATGGAGAAACCAGAATCAGAGGGATAAGCCCAATATGTTGCGAAAGACGCTTATACTCCTTCTTGTTTCTCTTGAAATGCTTCTTGGTACCCCGTTTCATGCCACAGTAAACATTCTCTATCTCCCCCTTATCATTATCATAATTTCCCTCCAGCATAAAGAAAGGCTCATCATGAGTAATAATCTGGGAATCGATAGAATTATAGGCACTCCTACAGAAAGAGAGATAGTAGATGGCATCAAGGAAATTAGTCTTTCCCATGCCATTATGTCCTATCAGACAATTGATTTTGGGCGACAACTCCAGATTGGCGCTCTTTATATTTTTAAAGTTAATAATGGAAATATTCTTTAAAATCATAGTCTCTTTTCTGCTTTTATAGTGCAAAGTTAGCAGAAAAAGAGGGAAAAACAAAAAAAATAGGCTAGAAATTTCAATAATTGAATAAAATTGAGTAAATTTGCAGAAGTTTAGCGGCATTCCACAATTTGAAAGCTAACTTTCTATTGAACAGATTGCTCCTAAACCAGAAACTAAAAAGTATAGAATAATAAAAAAGCAAAATAAAAATGGCAAACAACAACGTACAGGCTCAGGAAACAGAGAGCCTAAACATTCGTGAGGCCTTCTTCTTGAAGTACAAGAAGGCTATTATCATTGCAGTAGTAGCTATCATTGTTATCATTGCAGGTGTATTCGGTTATGTATCTCAGATCTCAGGTCCACGTGAGGACAAGGCTAGCACTATGCTTGCTAAGGGTCAGACCTACTTTGCTAACCAGATGTATGAGCAGGCATTGAAGGGTGATGGCGCAGGCTATGTAGGTTTTACTAAGATTGCTGACGAATACAGCAGCACAGATGCAGGTAACCTGGCAAACCTCTATGCTGGTCTTTGCTATGCAAACCTCGGCAAATGGGCAGAAGCTCAGAAGAGTCTGGAATCTTTCTCTTCAGAAGACGACCAGATGATCAGTCCTGCTGCTGAAGCTGCCTTAGGTGATGCTTATGCGCATCTCAACCAGCTCGACAAGGCTGTAGATGCTTTCAAGAAGGCTGCTTCTATGGCTGACAGCAAGGCTGACGAAGGTACAAACAACAGTCTTTCTCCTATATTCATTATCAAGGCAGGCGAGATTCTCGAAAGCCAGGGTAAGAAAGACGAAGCTTTGAAGCTTTATCAGGATGCTAAGAAAAAGTATGTTAACGCTATGCTCGTACAGAGTGGCGAAATCGACAAGTACATCGAGCGCGCTTCTAACTAATCTGTACTGATAACAATTCGAAATCAATATGGCAACAGCACTTCATAATTTATCAGAATACGACTTTACTAAAATACCAGACGCCAGTAACATGTGCTTTGGTATCGTTGTAGCAGAATGGAATCCTGAGATAACGGGCGCTTTGCTCGACGGAGCAGTAAAAACACTCGAAAAACATGGAGCACTCACAGAGAATATCCATGTGAAAACTGTTCCAGGCAGCTTTGAACTTATCTACGGAGCCCATCAAATGGTTTTGAATGGCGGCTATGATGCAGTCATCATTTTAGGTAGTGTGATACGTGGTGAAACTCCTCACTTCGATTACATCTGCGAGGGTGTTACCTACGGAATTGCCCGTCTGAATGCTACTCAGGAAATACCTGTTATCTATGGTCTCTTGACTACCAACGATCTGCAGCAAGCTAAGGATCGTAGCGGCGGCAAGTTGGGTAACAAGGGTGATGAGTGTGCTATAGATGCTATCAAGATGGCTAAGTTCTAGTTTTCACAACGAGAGTTGATAAACTGAATGTTATATATATAATAAGGTATAAGCATATGAAACTCTACCAGCTATTGCAGTCGTTTGAATTTGAAGAGATTTTTCCAACAGTCAATGTGATGTTTCCAAATGCACAGTTGCATCGCGATATTTTTGAAAAAGCATTCGATATGCTTTGCAATATCCAACCTATCACATCCAAAAAGGTTATCAAGTTTGAACTGATGGAAGATCCTAACTCAAATGATATGTTTGTTGGAGCAAATGATAGCTGTTTCCAGTCCACATGGGATGTATGCCTGGGAAAGGAAATCAAAAAAGGCAAAGGCGCTGATCTCAATGATGTAGAACTGGCAGCCAACTGCTTACTCAATGTTCTTTTCATCGGACGTCATCCTCAAGGATTTGACAAGGACTATAAAAAGTTATTGAAATAAACTGTCAATACATAATAAAAAAACTCCTGAAGTTGTTTGAAACAAACTTCAGAAGTTTTTTTATGTTTCTTCAATCAGATGCATTGATAAATAAAAGTATCTGTAGTAAATAGTGATAAGTATCTTAAAGAGCTAAGAAACGCTTGTTTATCGCACTTCAACTCATAGATGATATCATCAGAGATAACATATCTATTGGCTCAAAGAATCAGATAAATCTGATTGTCGGCAAACGCCAGCAGGGTTGCTGGCATATGCCAGCAATCGTACAATTCCAGATATTGGAACTATTAAAACGTAGAGATATGACTATTTAACCTATTAGCTATTACACTAATAGTATACTAAACAAAGCAAATACTCATACATTTAACGGAAGAACCGCTTTATACCCCATCTTCTTCATCTTCTTCATCTTCAGCAGAAGCGTTGGTATCCAACTTCTCATCCTTTGATATAGAGATACTACCCATTCGGGAAATCTTAAGTACCAGAGGTACATATTCATCGCTGGTAACATCAGGCGACCCTACACTTGCTGCGAAGTAAAGATAATCACCTTCTGCTTTCACATACACAATACCAAGCAAAGCACCCATGTCCTGTGTATGTTTGTCAATATAGGATGTGAAATCTTTCTTTGTGAAAGTACGGCTAAAGAATTCAGAACCATCATTTCTCAATACCTTAACCGAAATTCTGTTATCATAATACTTGGTGTTTTCGTCCAACTGGAGAACTGGAAGTTCCTTGTCAGAACTACGCTTCACCACTACTTTATAATGGGAACCAACCCAATCAGCCTCCCTGGTCTGCTCATAATCACTCATTTTCTGAGTAGCTTTGTTCACAACCTTAGCCACCGGTTTAGGAGCAATAATGATATTACTCTTCTTCTGTTCTGTACAAGCCGTCAAGCTAGAAATAGCCAAAAGACCTATTAATATATAATCAATTCGTTTCATTCCGTTATTTTTTCTTACTGCAAAAGTACATTTTTCTTTTGAAATAGCCAAAGAAAAGAACCGAAATCTACATTCTTACACAAAATCAAGCGCAAAAAGGCGCCTACTTTCACAAGCAGGCGCCCTAACATACCTAAATACTAACTAATAAATTTCCTATTGAATCTTACACGATATAATAAAGTTCAGTTTATGAATTCTAATCGTAACTTTGACGAAAAGAAAATGAAAAGGTTTAATCAAGATATAAAAAAAGTGCTTTTTCTGCTTTTTTTTTTCATTTCTTAGCAAAAGAACATCAAAAAACATGATTTTGTTTTGTTTTTCGAACAATTTGCCGTACCTTTGCAGCATAATAAAGACATTAAGTATGAAAAAGAGGTTAATATTTATCATTTCTGTATTTTTTGCCTTCGTTTCATGTTCGCATCAGCAAACAGAAAAGAAGGAGCAAGTCATCGACACAATACCTGTGATGGTGATGCAGATACAGAAATGCAATCGCTTATATACAGCAGAAGCTCATGTTCATAAGATTATAACACATGATGACCAGCTCAATCTGAAGGGTTCACTGTTCAAGAAAGACTTTAATATTCATGTTCCTGGCTCTAACCGCAAGGTGGCCATTCCGATGGATGCGACATTAAAAGCTTATGTAGACTTTTCAGGATTCTCTGCAAAGAACGTAAACCGACAAGGCGACAAGATAGAAATCATCTTACCAGACCCAAAAGTGATGCTCACCAGCAGTAAAATCAATCACGAAGGTGTTAGACAATTCGTTTCACTCACCAGAAGAAACTACAGTGATGCAGAACTGTCACAATTCGAACAACAAGGCAGGGAAAGTATCATTCGCGATATCCCGAACCTAGATATTCTTGAACAGGCACGCCAAAGTGCAGCAAACACCCTGATTCCGATGTTACAGGACATGGGATTTGCAGAAGAGAATATCAAAATCAGTTTCAGAAAGAAATTCACTTTCAACGATCTGAAGACTCTTCTGGATAAGACAACTATCGAAAAGAATCACTAAGCGAGGAGAACAATGATATGAAAAGAATACAAATCATCATACTATTAGCACTGATCCTTATTCTGGGTGGAGCCTTCTATTGGCTCACCAAAGACAATGAGGTCAGCGTGGTACAGGAAGATAAGACAACCCTCTCACCCACTCAAGTAGAAAGCATCGAGAATATCGGTCAATGGGAATTTCTATCTGTAAGTGATGAAGAACTGATAGATACAATACGCCATGGCTTTTTGGGCGATGACCAACTGGTACGTATCTATTACGGAACGCTGCGCTTGGGTATCGATATGAAGGATGTAAAAAAAGGATGGCTACAAGCCAGCCAGGACAGCATCGTATGCACTTTACCTCCTATCAAACTGCTAGACCATAACTTCATTGACGAAGCGAAGACCAAGAGTTTCTTTGAAGAAGGCAAATGGACAGGCAGCGACAGACAGGCTATGTATGAGCGTGCTTATCAAGCCATGAAGAAACGTTGCTTAAACCGCACCAATATCTATACTGCACAGACGAATGCCAAGACTCAGTTTAGAGAGATGCTGAAAGCAATGGGATTCAAAAACGTAAAGATAGAATTTGAGAAATAACAAGGTTATAATACACAAGTAACTGCGTTATCAGGTATAAAAAATATAGATATAAGATAAACATAAAATTTTTAAGAGATGGATGCAATAAACGATTTTTTCACCGCATTTAGTTCATTCCTCTGGGGATGGCCTATGATTATCCTGCTGTTGGGAACCCACATCTTTCTGACCATCCGCTTGCGCTTTCCACAACGCAAGATTTTCAAGGCAATCAAACTATCTGTAAAGAAAGACAAGAATGCCACAGGAGATGTTTCACAGTTCAGAGCACTGGCAACAGCATTGGCAGCTACAATTGGTACCGGTAACATCATCGGTGTGGCTACAGCTATCGCTCTTGGCGGACCAGGAGCCGTATTCTGGTGCTGGTTAACCGGTGTCTTTGGTATTTCTACCAAATATGCCGAAGGATTACTCGCCGTAAAATATCGCGTAAAGACCAAGCGAGGCACGATGTTGGGTGGTCCTATGTATGCCCTGGAAAAAGGATTGGGCTGGAAATGGCTTGCAGTCCTGTTCGCCCTCTTTGCCGCATTGGCATCATTCGGAATCGGTAGCACGGTACAGGCAAATGCCATCTCTACCCTGGTAGAAAACCAATACGGCATTTCTCCATACATTACTGGAACAATCGTTACGGCTTTAGGAGCAGCTGTGATTCTTGGAGGCGTGAAAAGTATCTCCAAGGTTTGTGGCATGCTGGTACCTTTCATGGCACTCTTTTATGTATTAGGCTGCATCTACATTCTCTGTGTAAATCATGCTTATTTATTGCCTGCCATCCACGTAATCTTTGACTCTGCATTCACAACAAAGGCTGCAGGTGGCGGCTTCGCTGGAAGTACCATGATGATTGCAGCCCGCTATGGTATAGCCCGCGGATTGTTCTCTAACGAAAGTGGTCTGGGTTCGGCACCCATCGTTGCTGCAGCAGCCCAAACCCGTAACCCTGTGCGTCAGGCATTGGTTTCATCTACCGGTACCTTTTGGGATACTGTCATCATCTGTGCCCTTACAGGTCTCGTCATCACCTCAAGTATCATAGCATACCCAGACATTGACTACCATAACGGAGCTGCACTCACCAAGGCTGCCTTCAGTAAGATTCCATATATCGGAGCTCCGATATTGACCATCGGACTGGCAACATTTGCATTCAGTACGACATTGGGATGGAGTTATTATGGAGAACGGTGTGTAGAATATCTGAAAGGCAAAAAGTGGATGCTCTGTTTCCGCATAGTCTATATTGCTACTATCTTCCTGGGTAGTGTCATCAGTCTGGGACTGGTTTGGAACATTGCCGACTGCATGAATGCTTTAATGGCCATACCAAACCTTATCTCCTTGCTCTGCCTAAGTGGTATCATAGTGCATGAAACCAGAAAGTATCTGTGGAGAGACCAGTTAGATAAAGACATGGACGAAAAAGAAATAGAGGAATTAGAATAAAAGACACAGAAAGAAAATACCCTGAATGGGAGTAAAAATACAAAAGCTCGGCATTGCATCACTGCAGACCGAGCTTTTATTATTAAATCAACAAAAACTAATAAAATATCTTTTCTAAAAACCAAAAAACCTATTCGTTATGAACTTATGGTGCAAAGATACTACAGTTTGCGCAATAAACAGCATATTTTCTGTTGATTTCTATACTTTTTATTGGGCAAACGTTTGCACAATTTGCCCTATCAGATTACAATTTATACTGAAGATGTTTCATTGCATGACCACCCCAAGTGGTATCATTGACATATTGGAAACCAACCTTCGTATAGAGACGCTCCGCTTTCGGATTGCCCTTATCACAAAGCAAACCTACAGCAGGAAGTCCTAATTCTCTTGCGCGAGAGATAGCAGCATCCAACAGTTTAGACGCAATACCTTTTCCACGGTATTGGTTAGAAACTGCCAAACTATCCAAATAGAACTCACCTTCCTCTGTTTCAAGCTCCATAGCCGAATAGTCCATTCCAAAAGCCACGATTGCAGCCTCAATAAAGCGCTTACGTAATCTTTTGACGTCAGCACCATCATATGCAACCAAGATGCCAACAAGAATGCCATCAGTAGACATAGCAACCAATGTATTCTTATAACTATACTGACTATCCTCCATCTCTACAAGTTTAGTCATCATACGGTGAAAATCAACCAATGTATGCTGAGGACCAGCAAAATTTTGACAACACTGCGCATTCATCGCCTCCATGATAAGCGATGCGATATGCGAAGCCTTGTCTGGCGTAGCCTGTTCTATTTGAATTTTCATTATACTATTTTTATTTTATTGTTTTATTATTGTTATTTCTTTCATGCTCCAGCATCGTGAGGAAATTCTACAAAGATTACTTTTTTCATGATTGCTGATTGGGTTTGATGCCTTATCGTTTACAAAGTTACGTATATTTTTTGATAAGAGCAAGTTTTTTATATTTTTTATTCGAAAAAGTTTTTTTATTCGAAAAAAAAATGTATCTTTGCCACAGGTTTTGAAGCTAAATTTCTATTACTAGCATAATAGAGATACCCAAATCCCTTGGGTCCCAATGCTTCAAAACCTTTTTCGTTTTTAAGAGCGAAAAAAGAGGGTGTGTCATAAATCAGGATAATAGTTGGTGTATAACAGTTGACTACCGCATGCACAACAGGTGTTGTGCATGCGCATATCAGCTGTTATGCAAGCGCACAACAGCTGTTGTGCGACCGAAGATACTGACTGCCTCAACAACATATCCTATCTCTTTCAACAACTTATTCTATCTCTTTCAACAACATATCCTATCTCTTTCAGCAACATATCCTATCTCTTCCAGCAACATAACCCATATTTACCAACGACAAGAAGAGGGTGAATCATAAACTTATGACACATCCTCTTCTTCGCAATATAAATCCTTAATGTTTTGTTTTTCAGAATATTACTATAATCACAAAGCTACAGAAGCATCCTTTAAGTCTACTGCCTGTGCCTTGAGGGTTCCCTTTCCTTTTATCACAACGACACATTTTCCGAAGAATGCCTTGCGATGTGAATCGGTGAAACGCTCCAAAGAAGTCTGACATCCATTATCTGTTCCCAGAATCTTTGGCGTTTTCAGGAAACCATGACCACTTGCATCCTGTTCTCCTGAAACAGAGAAGAAAATCTGGTTATCTGCGTTCGGACAGAGATTGCCGTCTTTATCTACCACATTCACCTCTACAAAGGTAGTCGGATCAGAAGAGCCATAGGCCTGACAGCCCTGATAGGTCTTCTTCAACACAAGATGATGAGGAGCTCCTGCTGTCTTTATGACCTGCTCTCTAAGAACTTTACCATTCTTTCTGGCTACAACCTTTACTTCTCCCGGTTCAAAGTTTACGCGCCACATCACATGATATTCAGTACTATTTCTGAAAGCATCGCCTTCGTTCTTTGCACCGTAGACTGTCTTCTTACGGATGCCCTGACTCTTACCATTGATAAAGAGTTCAACCTCATCGGCATGATTATAATAACACCACATGTCGATGGTCTGTCCCGGCAGCCAGTTCCAATGAGGGAAGAGATGAAGCACATCTTTCTGGCTCCACTCACTCTGATACATATAATAGCTGTCTTTTGGAAGACCCGCCAAATCGATTATGCCAAAATAACTGCTACGGGCAGGATAAGCATAAGGAGTAGGTTCACCGATATAATCGAAACCGGTCCAGATAAACTGTCCGCCCACAAAGTCGTTGTGCTTCACCACATCCCAGGTTTCTTCGTGGGTACTGCTCCATGAGGCGTGGAAATTATCATAAGCCGAACACATAAACGAAGGATCGGTATAAGGCAACCACCATTCCTTTGGCGCAGTATAAATGCTGTCGCTAGGCATCATATAGTAGCCACGAGTCTGCAAGGCAGAAACACTCTCCGACAGAATGAAAGGCTTGCCAGGGAAATTCTTCGGCACATCCTTCACCCACTGATGGTGATAATTGAAACCTATAACATCAATAGCCCCACTCTTAAAGAGATGATTCTTCGGGTCGGGCTCATTGCAGCCAGCAGTAACAGGGCGTGTGCCCCAAGGATCATACTCCTTCACGATTTTTGCCAGATGCTGGGTAAGAAGCGAATTGACACTCAGTTCATCACTATGTGCCAAGGTTGAAGCATCATGACCGGCATTCAGAATCAGGTTAGCCTGCTCCAGACTGAGCGTATCAGCAGCCGCATCCGACCATTGTTCGAGAACTTCATTACCGATACTCCACATGATGATACTTGGATGATTACGGTCGCGCTTGATGAGATCAGACAGGTCTTTCTTATGCCATTCATCGAAGAAACGGGCATAATCGCCATTCGATTTCTTGCGGCGCCACATGTCGAAACTCTCGTCCATCACGAGGATACCCATCGAATCGCACATGTTCAGGAGTTCTGGTGCCGGAGGATTATGACTGCTTCGGATAGCGTTCACGCCCATATCGCGAAGGATGGTAAGCTTACGGTGCATCGCATTCTCATTGACGGCAGCACCCAGGCAACCGAAATCATGATGCTCACAGACACCATTTATCTTGAGATTCTTGCCATTGAGGAAGAAACCCTTCCTTGCATCAAACTTCACATCACGGAAACCGGCAGTTGTCGTAGCAACATCCACTACCTTCCCATTTACTAACAGCTCGCTCTTGACAGTATAGAGATATCCCTTTCCGATGTCCCAGAGATGCGGATTCTTCACCTTGAGTTTCTGTTCCCGAACACCCTGACTCTTGGCTACGAACTTTCCGGCAGCATCATAGATTGTATTACGGACAGAGAGTTTCATCTTATTACCGGAAGCAGCGAAATCCACCTTCACCCTGACATCACCCTGTGGAGAAGTTGCTACATACTGTCCCCATTGGGGAATATAAGCAGTTTTCATGGTTTTGGTGAGCCAGACATGGCGGTAAATACCGCAACCGGAATACCAGCGACTGTTAGGCTGGTCGCTGTTGTCTACCTTCACAGCAATGACGTTATCACCCTTTTTATTAATATAAGGAGTAAGATCATACTCGAATGTACTGTATCCATAAGGACGGGTTCCGAGTTTATGACCATTGATATACACGGTAGAATTCATATATACTCCATCAAAGGTGATGGTAAACCGGTCATACTTTTCCTTCGGATTCACCGAGAAGTGCTTACGGTACCATCCGATGCCACCCGGCAATGCACCACCACTGGCTCCCGAAGGATTCGAAGGAGAGAAATCGCCCTCTATCGCCCAATCGTGAGGAAGATTCAAACTTCGCCAATGCCGGTCTGAATAATCAGATTTCGACATTCCGGCACTATCTGCTAAAGTGAAAAGCCAGCCTTTATCAAAAGACTGGCGATCACGGGCGCTCAACGACTGAGCGCCCAATAGAAAGATTGCTAAAGCAAATATCTTCTTCATATTACTTCAGTTTTACAGTAACAGCCTTACCAGCATACTTCACCATCTTGCCCTTAGGCGCCTTGGCGAGGCTGATACCCTGCCGGTTGTTATCACTAACAAGTACGATATTGAAACGACGCTTCTGTAGCATACCATCAAAAGCACCCTTACGGGCAGCAATAGTAATGGTCTTCTGAGCATCATTATACTTGAAGTCGATCATAGCATACTTACCCTTCTCGTAGTTGTAGTTGGTTCCCTCATCCTCATAAAGTGTATAAGAACCGTCCTTGCCTGCATAGACATAGAGGTCGATGAGCTCAGCCTTCTTCTGATCGCTCCACTCCATCTCTGGACCCACAGGAAGAATAGAACCCTCTGGAACAAAGACCGGAATCTTATCGAAAGGCGCATCGGCAACGATTGTCTGTCCACCGGCATAGTGCTTACCGGTATAGAAATCATACCAGCCCTTCTGCTTAGGAAGATAAACATTGCGGCTGTACTTCTGATACTCGCCTACAGGACAAGCCATGAGAGCAGGACCGAACATCCACTGATCCTTGATGTCGTAAACATTGTCATCGCCGTTGAAGTCCATTACCAATCCACGCATCATCGTATAGTCCTTGAAGTGAACCATACCCGCCATACTGTAGAGGTAAGGCATCAGACGGTAACGGAGTTTATCGTATGCCACGATGGTCTTGTAAGCCGGATGATCTGCCGGAGCAATGTTCCAGACCTCACGGGTAGGCCACTGACCATGAGTACGATAAAGAGGTACGAAGCAACCGAACTGGTTCCAACGCGCCTGCAACTCGCGCCATTCCTTCAAGTCAGCATTTTCCTTACCGGTCTTATCGAACTCCTGCTGGGCAGCCACATAGCGGTTCTCTACACAGAAACCGCCCTGGTCCATTCCCCAGAAAGGAAGACCTGCCATAGAATAGTTCAAACCGGCTGTCATCTGGGCACGCATATCTTCCCAACGGGTAGCGATGTCACCAGACCAGGTAGCCGTACTGTAGCGCTGCTCACCGGCAAAACCGGAACGGGTCAGGAGGAAAACACGCTGGTTAGGGTTCACGCTGCGCTGTCCGTTATAGATAGCATCAGCATTCACGATGCTGTAAGCATTGAAATATTCGGTAGATGTACCGAGGGCAGTAGGACCGGAAAGAGCCTTGCGGTACCACATCGGGGTACAGTCGCGAACATTTGGTTCTGATGCATCCATCCACCATGCATCGATTCCGAACTTATACTTGGTATAAAGATTCTCGTCCATCTGGCGCCAGAACATCTTGCGGGCACCATCAGAATAGGCATCATAGAATGAACCGCGGAAGCCGAGCCAGTCGTGAATATCATCCTTGATAGCCTGATGATACATCCAACCCTTGCTGTCGAGTTCCTTATAATTCTTGACCGTATCATAGAACTTAGGCCATACGGAAATCATGAATTTTCCGTTCATGGCATGTACGCTGTCGAGCATCGCCTGTGGGTTTGGATAGCGTGCCGCCTCAAACTCATGACTTCCCCATGAATCCAGCTTCCAGTAGTTCCAGTCCTGAACGATATTGTCTACAGGAATATGCAGGTCGCGGAACTTCTTCATGTTGTCCTCGATATCCTTGCTGCTCTGATAGCGCTCACGGCTCTGCCAGAAACCGAGGGTCCACTTAGGATAAAGCGAAGCCTTACCGGTAAGCGTACGGTAACCGGAAATCACCTCATCGAGATTCTGACCGGCGATGAAATAATAGTCCATATCCGGCGACATTTCACTCCAGATGCTCAACTGGTTCTTCTCTGCCTCAGAACGAGGAGCTGCTACGCGAAGACCGCAGTAAGAAACATCACCATCTGGCTGCCACTCGATACGGATAGGAGTCTTTACGCCCTTCTTGATAGGAGTTTCAAACTTATAAGAGTTCGGATTCCAGGCTGTACGCCAGCGCTCAGGCACAACCAGTTTGCCATCGATATAAATCTTCATGTAACCGGCATAGTAGAGGATAAACTGATAGAAGCTGTTGGTTGGAGCCTCTACATAACCCTCGTAAACCACCTTGGAACCATTCAGCGCGAAGCCCTTTGGCAGGTTCTGAATACCGCCCTTATCTGTCTTGTTGCAAATCTCAGAAGCCTCAGGCATTGCATACTCAAAGTAAATGCTATCTTCGCCTCGAACAATCTTCTTACCATTCTTATCCACATAAGTACCTGTCAGCTGACCTTCCTTTCCATCTTTATCATAGAGCTTGAAGGCACGGTTGAGCTGGAGATAATCTTCCGGATTACCCCAACGGCAATAAGAATAAGAATCCCAAAGGATGCCGTAGTTTTTATTAGAGATGACGAAAGGCACACTCACCTTGGTATTATACTGGAAGAGGTCTTCGTTCTTACCCTTCATGTTGAGTTCCTCACTCTGATGCTGACCGAGACCATAGAACGCCTCGTTATCAGGAGAGTTGAAGAGCGCACGCCATGACCATCCGTGCTTCTGTGCTTCAGGAACCTTGGCAATGTCTACACCCATTTCACGGTCAGGCACGGTGAACGGCTTGAAAGTCTTTCCACCCTGAGCAACCTCGTTGAGAAGGACATTGTCTTTCAGGTCATAGAAGGTAATCTGACCCGTAACCTCGTTCATGACAGCACGCATGGCTGCAGTGGTAATGATGAGATTGTCTCCCTGCTCTTCCACCTTATAATTTGCCTTGCTGTTTTGAGGCACTATTATCAGACTCTGTTTGTTACGGAAACTCTGTTCGGCTGTAGCCTGAACACGGATAATCTTATCGCTCACCACCTGGAGGCGAATCTGACTAGGACCAAAATTCTGGTGTTGCTTCAACTGAACAGTGAGATAATTACCATTCTGGTTGAAACCAGCTGCCTGCATACCTGTGGCACTCATCAGCAGCACTGCTGAAATCAATAATGTTTTAGTTAGTCTCATTTTATATGTTTAAAGGAAAGTTTAAAAATTTGCGGCAAAGATACGAGAAATTTCCCGTATCTTTGTGCGCAAATGTTATCTGTATGTGTATAAAATGTTAACTAGAAGCGTAAACTACTCTGATTCTGACAGATTCTTACGATATTGAGACGGCGTAACGCCATACGCGTCTTGGAAGTATTTAGTGAAATAACGTGGATTATTGAATCCCACCTTATAGGCTATTTCACTGATGTTCAAGTCGCCCGAACGCAGCAGATGCTCTGCAAATTTGATACGCTTGGTTCTGAGATACTCAGAAGGTGTAATACCCGTCAGCGAAATCATGCGCTTATATAATTGTACGCGTGAAATGCAAAGATGAGTACTGAGCGATTCTACCGATGTTTCAGGATTGCTCATATGATCGCGGATATAAGCATTCACCTCATCTATAAATTTGCGGTCGGCATCTGTTATTACATATTCTGTGCTCACATTCTTGCGTTTCTTCAAGAGGTTCAGAATACAGAGATTCAACATATCAATATCGAATGGTTTGGCAATATACTCGTCAGCACCACACTTCAGACTTTCCTTGCGTTGCTCATCTCCCATACGGGCCGAGAGCATGATGAAAGGTATGGCTGTTGTTTCGTCATTATCCTTACACATACGGCAGAGTTCGTTACCATCCATCACAGGCATCATCACATCGCTCAGGATGATGTCTGGACGACGGTCGATGATCTTGTTCCAGGCATCCTGACCATTGACAGCCTCAACAACCGTATAGTCTGTCAATACTTCGTTCATAAACTCACGGAAGTCCTCACTGTCGTCAACGAGGAGCACTACCGGCTTCTTGATCATCGATTCTCCAGGCTGATGCGCACGTTTACTCATTCCGTAGAGAACGTTCTTACCTGCATCCGGATCCTCATCAGTAGCCTGATGCACCGTGGTTATGATAGGTGCTGCTCGCAAGGAACCGAGATGTGCCGTAGAATTGGAGGTGGTACTGCTCTCTATCGGAAGGTCTACCATAAAGATGGTTCCTCCGCTTGGATTATCAGTAACATCTACTTTACCGCCATGCAGTTCGGCAAACTTCTTTACCAGGTTCAAACCTATTCCGCTACCACCCTGCGGCTGCATTTCAGTACCATTGACCTGATAGAAACGCTCAAACACATGTTCCTTCTCCTTATCGCTGATGCCCTTGCCAGTATCAGATACTGAGATGCGGAGCATATCCGAATCCTTGTCTCCTACACGCTGGCGGAGTGCAACACTCAGAGAAACGGTGATAAATCCTCCATCTGGCGTAAACTTATAGGCATTGCTCAAGAGGTTATTCACGATTTTTCCTACCTTATCAGCATCAAACGACATCTGCAGACTAGGCACCGTAGAATCGAAGGAAAGCGTTACTTTGCTGTTTGCCAAAGTACGGAACGAAGTACAGATATTGTCAACGAAGCTCACGATGTCGATATGCGACAGGGTAAGTTTCTCCTTGTTCTGGTCTATCTTGCGGAAGTCGAGAATCTGGTTTACCAGATTGAGCAAACGGGTAGCATTGCGATGAATCATCTCCAGTTTTCTGCGTTTACTTTCATCTCTTTCTTCTCTAATCATATTGACCAGCGGCGAGATAATCAGGGTGAGCGGAGTACGGAGTTCGTGGCTCACATTGGTAAAGAAGTTGAGTTTGAGTTCGTTCAACTCCTTGGTCTTCTTGATACTGTCTTCCTTGCTCTGGAGTTCGAATTTTACACGTTGCTTTTCGAGCATACGTTTACGGTAGAGATAGAAAGCTACACCTATTAATATAATATATACGATAATCGCCCATATAGAGAGATAGAAAGGCGGATGAATATAAATCTTCAGCGTGCTCACCTCTTCGCTCACACTACCATCAGCATTCACCACCTTTGCCTCCAGGACATAGCTGCCTGAAGAGAGATTGGTAAAGGTAGCCTCCGGACGTCCCTCAGGTGTCAGCATCCATTTGTCATCAAGTCCCTTCATGCGATAGAGGAAACGGCAACGGGCCGGAATACTTACCTGGTCGGAAGCAAACTGTATGGTAAACGCCTTATCCTTATAACTGAGATCCAGTTCAGGATGAGTATCGAGCGATTTTTCCAGAGGCACTCTTCCCTCAAACTCCTCACCTGCCTTCAGCGGATGATCGAAGAGTACGAAACCGCTGAACAAGACATGTGCATGTTTCTGGGCAGGAAGAATCTTGGCAGGATTGATGATATTAATACCATCCTGTCCACCGATGGCGATGGCTCCATTTCTCATCAGACAGGCAGAACGCTGGTTAAACTGGCGGCTCTGCAAGCCATCGAGCGAATTGAAACTGATCATCGTAATGTCCCATTTGCCCTGGTTGTTCTTGGTCAGCGTAACACGGGTAACGATAAATTCAGAAACCAGCCAGATGTTATGCTGCTTATCTTCGAGCACCATACAGCCTACCGTGCCCTGCGTACCATTGAGGTCATTGATTGACTCCAACTGTCCTGAAGCCTCATCATACATGGTGACACCCGCAGGCGAAGCCATCCACAAGATGCCTCGGCTATCCTTCATCATGTAATTCAGGGAAGGACTAGGGAAAGGCTGTCCGTCCTTGGTTGTATTCACATTGGTTACCTTTCGGGTTCCGAAATTAAAGATAGAATAGTTCTGCGAATGACCTATCAGAATTTCATCTTTATTCGGCAGGAAGAGCGAGTTGATAAAATCGCTGGTAATACCCGAATTCTGAACATTGTAGGTTGTAAACTTACCACTTTCAGGATTATAAATCTGGAAGCCTGAGCCCAAGGTTCCGATAATCAGGCGATGATACGGATCTTCGGCAAGACACCAGACGCTGTTATTGGCAAGTCCGCCTGGAGCTGCCTGAAAACTCTTCCATCTGCCGTTTTTATATTGGGCAAGTCCACCATTGAAGGTTCCGAAATACATCGTACCATCACTCATGGTTACGCTGCTGACCACAATATCCGAAGCCAGACCGGTTTCAGCCTGTGAGAATCGCCAGCTCTGTCCGGTAAGCGGACTGTAGCAAACAATTCCGCTATCATTGGTTCCACACCAGAGATTACCATTCAGATCCTGCGTGATAGTACACACATCACCAAGCGGAATAGTTGTGAACTTCTGGGCAGCAGGCGAATAATAAGCCACACCGTTCTTGTAACTACCTACCCAGATAGCTCCCTCATCATCCACATAAACCTTCTGTAGGGAATTGTCAACGATACTTCCCTTTGCTTCGGAATGAACATACTGACGGCAGATTTTGCGTTTGAAATCAACAAAGAAGAGACCGTTATGGTCGGAAGCCACCCAGAGATTGCCTGCCTTATCGCGGGCAATATCACGCATAAGAATACGGGTTGGGCAAGGAATATCAATGCCCATGTTCTCAATATAAGAACGTGCATCGGTCCATTTCCCGGTCTTTGACTGATACACGTAATTGGCATTACTTACAGAAACCCAGAAACCACCTATACCATCATAGAAAGTATAGGCGCCATTATCACCGGCAGCTTTATGGGTGGCAAGGAAGGAATTGTACCAGAGAACCTTCTGTTTCTGTCCGTTGACACGGCAGATTGTACCATCATTATAGGTAATGAGCGCATCGCCGTCAACCTCGGTTATTTTACTGATATTTCCCTCTTTCAGACAACCCGGCTGAGCCTTTTTGGTAAATTTAAAAAGATAAGTATTTTTGGTCTTGGCATTATGAAAGAAGAGTCCCTGTCCGTAGACAGCTATCCACATGTTCTTATCCTTATCTATCAGGAGTTTGTAAGGAGGTCCCTGCACATGGATGTTTTTGAGCCATTCTTCCGGTTTGCGCTCAAACTGCTCTTCATCATATTTATAGATGCAGTAGCCCACAGAGGTATGCACCCAGATATTTCCACCATAGTCTTGCTGAAGTTCATCTACCGAATTGTTAGGCAGCGACTTATCATCAGTGTTGATATAATAGAAAGTTTTCATACGGAAGCCGTCAAAGCGGCACAGTCCCGACTGGGTACCGAACCAGATGTAGCCTCTGGTATCCTTGAGGATGGCACCCACCTGACTGTTCGTAAGTCCATCATGATTGGTGAGGCTGCTGAATTCTACGTTTTCATAGGCAGCCCATGCCCTCTCCGGCTGCATGAGCAGCAAGAGCAGAAACAGCACGATGGCATGTTTCAAGTAGTTTTGTTTTTTTATCATCATAATTGTAGGTTTATATATATTTATCTGAATAGATATTTTATTTCTATAATAGGTTTTATTTCACGTCGTTTTTTCAGAACTTTCGCGTATTTTCAGTATCATCGGTACCACTTTCTTGTAGATTTTTTCATCTCCATTGATGCTTCTCATGAGTAGATCACAGGCAGTGGTTCCCTGTTCGTGTGCCTTGTCCATGATAGCCGAGAGTTTCGGCGTAACGAAGGCAGCAGTATCACCATCGGTAAAACCGATGATAGCAACATCCTCTGGTATTCGGAGCCCTTTTTTCTTGATAGCATCGAAGGCGGCATAGGTGATAATATCGTTAAAGGCGAGAATGGCATCAGGTCTGTCCTCCTTTTCGAGGAGACGGAGGGTAGCGTTTCGGGCCACATCGAAATCGATTCTGTCGCAAACCACGAGCTCACGGTCGATAGAGATGCGGTTCTCTCTCAGAGCCTCCAGATAACCATGTTTTCTGCGGCGCACCATATCAAGATGGTTTGGACCGCCGATGAAGGCGATGCGGCGCGAACCGGTATCTATCATATGCTGGGTAGCCTCCTGGGCTGCAACATCACCATTGCCTACTACCTGGGAGAACTTATCTTCTAAGCAACAACGGGCAAAGAACACCAGTGGAACTCCCATCTTATGCAACTGCTCGAAATGAGAATAGTCGACCGTATCCTGTGCCAGACAGGCGATGATGCCTTCCACATGCATATTCAGGAAGTTTTCTACCGCTCTCTTCTCATGCTCTGTGTTTTCGTGGCTATTGGCGCTGATTACCGAGTAGCCATTCCTTACGGCATAATCTTCTATACCATCCAGCACAGCAGCATAATAATGAGTCACCAGGTTTGGCACAATTACACCAATCACCCTAGGTGCTTCTTTTCTGAGGCTCTGTGCAAAGGGGTTTGGTCGATAATTGAGCTCCTTGGCAAGGCTTTTCACCTTTTGAGTCATCTCCTCACCCACTTCATGGCTGTTTCGCAGGGCTCTAGATACAGTTGCTATGCTGACGCCAAGTTGATCGGCGAGGTCTTTTAAAGATGTTCTTCGTTGTTTCATTTGTTAGTTTACGCTTTATAGACATACATTTTTGTATCCACAAATTCTGCATATTTTGTCTTTCCGACAGCAAAGTTAGTGAATTCTTTGCAAAGATAACAATTTCTTTCGAAAACGCAAACGTTTACGTTATTATTTTCTGAAAAAATTTATTTTATAAGAAAAAAACTCGTAATTTTGCAAACTGAAAAGTAATGAATAGTTGATAATAAGTTAGTTAGAAACAAGCGTGGGTTTGGAATGTCGGGAGACAATCCAAACTCTTTTTTATGTCCCGATGCCAACAGATTACCTGCCAGGATACAAAAAACAGGATACAAAAAAAGATGAGGGCACATACTGAATACTGCCCCCATCTGATATGGTTATTACTGCTTAAAAACAAATTTCTTCTGTCCGGGATAGTTAACGAATATCGCTACCAGCAGAGATACAATACTCTTCGGAATCATGTAATGCAGCTGAATATGTTCGTGCGCATTCAGAAATTCGGTCAGGGCGATAGTGCCGCCCGAATTGAGCATCCAGCTGATGCCCCAGATGATAAAATAGCGCCAGGCTACACTCTTTTTCTTGCTCTTGGAATCGCCGAACACATAACGATAATTCAGTATGCAGTTGGTAATGCCGCCACTTATCACTCCCAGCGCATTGGCAAGTCCGTAATAAATGCCGATGATATCTGAGAGGAAGAATGCCAGTCCGAAGTCTACCACTGAGGCGCAGGAGGCAGTCAGTTCCGCCTTGCCGAAGGTTACGAGTTCTTCTTTAATCTTGCCCATATTCTCTTAGATTCCATTAGCAGTACGCCTACTATCGTAGTAAGAATACCCAACATGACATCAATGATATAATGATGACCGGAATAGACTGCCGTCCACCAGATGCCCAGACAGATGCAGGCGAAGAGCACCACCGTATACCAGCGTTTACGGCTCATCACAGCATAAATCGTGGTGAGGAACATATAGGCAGCATGCAGGCTCGGCACGGCAGCAAAGACATTGGCATTCTTGCCATAGAGTCCGTGGAACACGTGCAGTCCGGTCATTGCGTCCCATCTGCCCAGACCAGCCACATTGCCCGGTGTATTGAGCACAGCCTTGAAGCCATAATTCATCGCATACCAAGGCGGAGCAACCGGATAAATGTAGTAGCCGATGAAGCCGATGACATTCACCAGCAGGAAAGCCCAGGAAAAACGCTTGAACCATTTAAGCTGTTTCGTAAGATACAGATAAAGGGCAAACGCGATAGGCACCGGAACCCAGCAGAGATAGAAGATGCCTGCCCAGAAATCGGCAAAACCGCAATGGTGAACCTTGAAGTATTCGCCCGGAATCATCAGCTGGCTATGGTCGGCTACAGCCTGCAGTTCTGCGCTGGATGAAGCAGCAATGCCGAAGAGCGACTTTTCTGCATGATAGAGATGCGCCACGTCAATATCTTTCACCATATAGTTAGGATAAAGGCGCATCGAATCGTAGATGATTCCAAAGAGGAACCAAGGCAGAAAATAGAAGGCAAAACGGCGTGTCTTCTTCCAGGCTGCGAGTACCGCCAGGAGGATAATCAGATAGATACTAAACACTTTTTTCTACTTTTTATTGATAGAATTTGAGTTTATCATTTACGGCTGTTCATCACAACATAACAATGCCAGATGCGCCAGAAAGCGGTGATGTTTGCCAGAACGGCAATCAGGATCATTCCGCCAGCCAGCCACCAGATATTGCCTGTAAAGCCGGTAATCATCGCAGTAACAGCGGTAACCACAACGCGCTCAGGACGCTGCATGAAACCTACCTTGCACTCAATATCCAAACCCTCGGCACGGGCACGGACATAACTTACCATCACAGAACCGATCATCGCTGCAAAGGTGACTACGCTCATCCAGAACCAGGTCATATCGCCCTGCATACGTACGAAGATGAGGCAGATGCCAAAGAGACTTACCAGTTCGCTGTAGCGGTCGAGTGTAGAATCCCAGAGTGCACCGAAGAGACTGCTTTTGCCGCTCATACGTGCCAGACGACCATCCATCATATCGAAGAGACCGGCTGCAAGGATAATGAATCCACCCCATCCTACAGTAACCATGCAAGATGCATAATCAGCCTGCTCAGTTCCGAGCATCCATGCAGCATCGAGGAAGAAACCGGCTGCCACGATATTGCCCAGGAATCCTACGAAGGTAACAATGTTAGGAGTAATACCTACTGCTATCATCGCTTTGATAAGTGGATTGATGATGGCATAGATAACTTTTTGTAAGAAATCTCTATAATTCATATTTTAATCTATTTTTTATTGTCTGTTTTAGAAAACGCTTGCTTAAGAAATTGTCTGCTTTAAGAAATGCCAGACTAGATGATTCCAACCGAAACCAGTATGATTTTGATGATGATTAAAGAAACGGCTGCATAGAGGCCGCCCAGCAAATCATCAGCCATCACGTAGAAGGCGCCCTGCCTGTTATCCAGTTTCTTGATGCCCAGCGGTTTCACCATATCAAAGAAGCGGAAGAGAACAAGTGCCACCAATGCCCACCACCAGGCATCTTTCACTTCGCCCTGCGCCGTAAACGGGGTCAGCAACGACAGGGGAATCCACACGCCAACCATCTCGTCGATGACCACACGGCTGGGATCCTCACCCCAGTAAGGCTGCAACTGCGCTGTTGCCCAAGTGCCCAGAATGGTAGAAACAATGACGAGAAAGAAGGTGATGCTCTGCAAGCTCTCGCCCGTAATACCGAGTCCGTAAGCCAAGGCTGTCCAGATGAGGGTTGCCAATACAGAGCCAGCCGTTCCCGGTCCCCAAGGCCAGAAGCCACTGCCGAAACCGGTGCCTATGATGACGGGCAGCAGTGGAGGCCGCTCGTCGGTAAGATTTCCCTTGTTATTCATTCGCTTAATGTTTAATAAGCCCGCAGAAGGGCGTTTCTTCTTTAAATTTCAGTGTGCAAAATTACGCTAAAAAATTAAATTAACCAAATAGTTTTCTGTTATTTTTCTGAATTTCATCATATATTGACAGATAAACAGGTGAAATAGAGCAATATGAAGGAGTTTTATACCACTCAGGCTCGCACGGCGAAGAGCAAGAACAGACAGCAGAAGGAACTGCATGGAAGCCTTTTTCTGAAAATCTCATAAAAAACTGAAATAATGAATAGGTTTTTGCGTCTATTTACGAATAATGTTATAACTTTGCATCCTGAAAGCATTAAATCATGGGCGGAGAGCCCCTATATATAATAAGGTATAAAAAATGAAAGGTATTAAAAAGTTGTATTTTACAGTCATCCTTCTGATGATTTCTACGCTTCAGATGATGGCTCAGCAGAAGATAACAGGCCGTGTCATTGATGACGACGGTTTTGCCGTACCGTATGCAAGCGTGCAATACAAAGGACATAAAATCGCGGTTTCAAGTAACGGAGAAGGTAAGTTTACCATTGATAAGAAGCCGGGACTCATGCTCACCGTAAGCGCACTGAGCTACAAGAGCACATCGGTGAAGGTTGACGAAAAGACCAACTTTCTGGAAATCAAACTGAAAGACGATACACACAAACTTACCGAAGTGGTGGTAAAATCGAAAAAAGGCCGCTACAAGCGTAAGGATAATCCTGCCGTAGAACTGATGCGGCGCGTGATTGCTGCCAAGAAAAAGAGCGACCTGAGCAACCACGACTATGTGCAATATGATAAGTATCAGAAGATTACACTCGCGCTCAACGACCTGAAGAAAGAGCAGTTGGAGAGCAAGTTCTTCCAGCGCCGCCAGTATCTCCTCGACCAGGTAGAAACCTCTCCATACAACGGAAAGCTCACTCTGCCTGTCAGCATCGACGAGACGGTTTCACAGCATATTTACCGCAAAGATCCGAAGACCGAAAAGGACATCATCAAGGGTCAGCAGAGCAATGGAATCGGACAGGTAATCCAGACCGGAGAGATTCTCAACACCGCCCTGAAAGAGGTGTTCACCGATGTAGACATCTACGATAATTACGTGCGCCTGCTGCAGTATCCCTTCCCATCTCCCATCGGCAGAACAGCCATCAGCTTCTACCATTACTACATCGAAGATACGGTGTATGTGGAAAGAGACCTGTGCTACCATCTGCAGTTTATCCCAGCCAACAGCCAGGACTTCGGATTCCGAGGTGAACTCTATGTGCTTGCCGACAGCAGCCTGCACGTGAAGAAATGTAACCTCTACATGCCTCACAACAGCGATGTAAACTGGGTTACTGACATGAAGATTGAACAGGAATACACCAAGCTCGACAACGGCGAGTGGGTGCTCTCTAAAGACGATATGATAGCCGAACTGCACGTCAACAAGCTCCTTCAGGACCTGCTGGTGGTGCGAAACACGCGAATCACCAATTATGCCTTCGATGCCTTGCCGAAGCAGCTCTTCAAGGGCAAGGCGAAGATCAGGCACGATATGGATGCGATGAACCGCGATGAGGCTTACTGGAACAAATACCGGCAGGTGGACCTCACGAAGAGCGAATCGTCGATGGACAGCTTTATCCACCGCATGGAGAACTCCAAGGGATTCAAATACATCATCTTCGGTGTGAGAGCCTTGATGGAAAACTATGTGGAAGTGGCTCATACCAAGGGCAAGAAGGTAACGGTGAAAGACAGTCTGGGTGTTGAAAGAGACAGCATCATCAACGACCGCCGCAGCCTCTTCGACCTGGGACCTATCAACACGTTCCTCTCCAACAACTACGTAGACGGTGTGCGCCTGCGCCTGGCGGGCAGAACGATGGCAGCCCTCAACCCTCACTTCTTCTGGGATGGTTACGGCGCCTACGGTCTGAAGAGCAACAAGTGGTATTACGGCCATGTGCTCACCTATTCGTTCAACAAGAAGAAGAACAGTCCGTTCGAGTTCCCTATGCGCAAGCTTACCTTCGAGTTGGGGCATGATATTACATCTCCATCCGATGATAACCTGCTGCACAACAAGGACAACTTCTTCATGACCCTCCGTGCCACTACGCAGGACCAGATGTATCAGTATCACCGCCAGAAGGTGACCTTCACCTACGAAACCGACTGGGGATTCCGCTTCGACACCAGCCTCCGCTGGCAGAGCAACCGCACCGTGGGCAATCTCCACTACTACAGGGTGAGTGACGGCGAGGAAATACGCAAGATACGCACCACAGAGGCAAGTGTAGGCTTAAATTACAACCCGGGGGTCACCTATGTCAACACCAAGCAGCAGCGCCTGCCTATCAACCTCGACAGTCCTGAAATCTCGCTTCGCCACACCATGGGCTTAGACGGATTCATGGGCGGCCAGTATCAGAGCAACCTCACCACGCTGGGCATTTACAAGCGCCAGTGGCTGGGAAGCTTCGGCTATATGGATTTCAACATCGTGGGCAAGGCGCAGTGGAGCAAAGTGCCTTTCACCATGCTCATCCAGCCACCGGTCAACCTCTCCCTCTTCGAGCAGGAGGCAACCATCAGCATGATGAAGGACTGGGAGTTCCTGAGCGACCGCCAGCTGTTCTGGTCAGTAGCCTGGGATATGAACGGCAAGCTGCTCAACCGCATTCCGCTCATCAAGAAGCTGAAGTGGCGTGAATATATAGCCATCAAGGGTGTTTGGGGCGATTTGACCAGCAAGAACGACCCGAGCAAGAACATCAATGATGAGAAACTCTTCAAGTTCCCTACCAACTCCTATACCTTTGGCAAGACGCCATACTGGGAGTTTGTAGCCGGCGTGCACAACATCTTCAAGTTCTTCGGAATCGATTATGTTCGCCGCCTCAACTATTATGACCATGCAAACATCTCAAAATGGGGCATCCGTATGGGCTTCCTCATGTCATTCTAATAAGAAAAAAAGATGCCTTGATGCAGTATTTTTATTGCATCAAGGCATCTACATACATATACAAAAACCATAAGAGAGTAAACACAATGAAGATTCTATTAGCAGACAAACAGGACATCACAAGAGCCGGATTGAACTATGTGATCAGTAAGATGGAGGGATTGGAAACCCAAACTGTCGAAGACAAGGCAGACCTGCTGCTTACCTTAAGGGAGAATGAGGATACGGTCGTAATACTCGACTACACCCTTTTCGACATCAATGATGCTGCCGAGTTACTTATTTTAAACCAGCGTTTCCCATACACGCGCTGGCTACTGTTCAGTGAGGATTTAAGTACCGATTTCGTTAAGATTCTCATCGCCAGCAGTACGCAGTTCAGCGTATTGCTGAAGGAGTGTTCGCTAATGGAACTCAAGGAGGCGATACGTTTTTGTGTGGCAAGCAACCGTTTTGTCTGCCAGCGCATGATGGAGGTTCTTCTGGCTCCGAAACAAGAGGAGCAGGAGAAAATCAACCTCACCAAGACCGAGACAGAGATTCTGAAGGACATTGCGCTGGGAATGACGACGAAAGAAATAGCCGAGAAGCGCTTTTCCAGCTTCCATACAGTCAATACCCACCGCAAGAACATCTTCCGCAAGTTGGGCGTAAACAACGTTCACGAGGCTACGAAATATGCGCTGAGAGCCGGTTTGGTTGATTCGGCAGAATATTATATTTAACTTCGGTTAGTTTATAGTTGAAAGTTTATAGCTATCTTGCAAACGGCTACGCCCTATCAACTATAAACTATCAACTTTTCATTGGGGGGTTAACAGGGTTAACAGTTAACAGCTGTTTTTTGCATGGTCCCCCCGCGTACCTTATTATATAATAATATATATATCAATAGTT
>OIAB01000089.1_pt1 | contig 34758 bp, 19 predicted proteins | sample 1580651 | NCBI WGS metagenome assembly OIAB01 (sample SAMEA3882540, study PRJEB24775) | human gut metagenome | biome: human-associated habitat; feature: intestine environment; material: feces | place: Netherlands | collected 2009/2010
CCGCAGCCGCCGGAGCGGTGCTTAAGCCGTAAGGCGGGAATTGTGCGGTGTTGCCAATACTTTCTCAAGTTGCAGGCCATCTACTATTGCTTAAATCGTCAAATTATTCCCGCTTGGTTTCCAAAGAGATTCTCTGTACAGAAATACAAATTGTATTATTTAATAAGTTTAATACAAAATAGCGTTGTATTCCCGCCATTTCACATCACGTTTCCACGTTTTTGTCTATCAAGCAGCATGCCAACTTCTGCCCTCGCTCTCTCCATATCAACTTTCGCCTTTCTCCCTATCCCGCCAAATCCCATCGTTTGGTCGGCTGTTTTAATTCCAAATCGTATAATATGGCTCGCATATGCCATTTTGTTTTTAGTATTTTCCTTCTACTCCGCCTGACAGAATAACCAATACCCTGTGTAAAATTGCAACTCTTCCCTTTCGCAGCGTACAGTGTTGCATCTTTACACAGGGTATTACTATCCCTGTCGTATTATAAAAAGGTAATTCACCCTGCAGATTGTTGCTATTTACACAGGTTTCCCCTCTTTTTTGGTTCCCCGCACCTGATTCACCCAAAATCCGCTTTATTTTGCAAACGCTGCATCGCGCTTTTCCTCATGTTTTGCTCTGTAAACCTGTGTAAAATTCCAACATATTTCTCCTTTTTTCCTATTCTCACCTTCTATCCGTTTTGTTGTAATTTCGCACAGGTTTATGTTTTGTAGTATTTTCAGGCTGCTTTGCATACAAAACGGCACCGCGTCTTTCAAAAAACGCGGTGCCGCCTTTGATTTATTCAAGATTTTGAAGTGCTTACCCTGCCGTGCTGTTCTGCTCTGTCAGCCCCGTAAACACCGGGTCGTTCAGCAGCATTCCGGGAACAACATATCGGTAGGTGATTGCCTGCCTGCCGTTGATCACACGCACACTATCGTTGGCCAGTGCCAGCTCTTTCAGGGTTTGCATATCCTCATCGTTCAGATAGATGGAGATCTGCTCCAGGCCAGATGTCTGCTTATACTTTGTCCCGTTTGTAACGGGAACATAGCGGCTGCTGACGGGGTTCAACTCGTAATTCTGCACCCCGCACAGGCGCGCTTTCGCAGCCTGTTCATGGATCAGCTCCGATGTCAGGGTGCCCAGCCGCGTGCCGCGCCAGTCCGCTTCGCTTTGCAGCACTGCCCGCACAGCCAGGTGCAGCCGGATGACAATTCGCTGTTTCATATCGTGGATTCCTGTATTCCTATTTACATGGATTTTTGTTGCTTGCTGTTTTCGTGGATCTGGATTATTCCACAGCATCAATCAGTGCTTTCAGCTCCTGCGCTGCCGCAATCAGCTCCTGCATCTGGTCCGACATTGCTTTGCGGTCCTCTGCCGTATAACTGCGGATCTTAGCTTCAATATTTTTTGCCGCTGCAATTTTACGCAGTTTGCGGGCCGTGGTAGGCAGCTTGGCCGAAATAAAGTTGTGGTCTTTATCTACTGCCGCCGCCTTGTTTTCCTGCGTCTTGGCCTGACCGATTGCATCCTGTGCATTTTGCAACGCTGCTGCAAATACGCTCTCGCGCTCCTGCATACTGCGGCGTTCCACTGCTACATCCAGCATGGCTGTGGTCAATGCGTCCTTAATGGCGCGGCGCTCATGGCTGCGTGGGTCAAGGGCTGCGATTTTCAAAAACATTGCGGCTGCACGGGCCTGTTCTTCCAGGGTCAAGCGGAGATAGGTTTCGCACTCGGCTCGGTTCAGGAATTCCTCATCCAGCAAGCGGCGCAGATCAGGGTTGAGATCATTCTGAATCGAAAGCGCCTTATCAATCGTGCGGGAATTCAGCGGGCTGACCTCTTTCAGCGCTTTTTTCGCTTCCGCTGCGCTCAGGTTATACGGTGCTTTCTGCAGGTTTTCCACAAAACGCGCCGCCGCCTGGCGCATCACACGTTCATTGCTGATGCCGCCGCGCACTTGCAGGTTTGCGCTGTCAATATACACAACTTTTTCGTTTTCCGTCAAGTTGCGCACCACTTTGCACTGCACTTTCTGCCATTCACTCATGCGGTTGGGCAGCTGCTTTTCTTCCTGCTCGCGTTTATCCTGCTCCACCAACAGGCGCAGCGCACGCAGGCGGCGCTCGCCGGAAAGCAGCACATATTTTCCGCCAACACCGGTCTTAGGGAACACAACTAGGTTGTGCAGCAGCCCCGCGCGGCGGATATCATCGGCCAGCAGCGCAATATCTTCCTCGGTATCCAGCTCACGGTAAAGGGCATTATCCGGGTTTTCTTCAATATCATTGATATTGATCTCGCTGTATTCACCGCCCGGCTCCTGGTCGCCGCGCGCGATCTTACTTAACGCTGCTTCGTTTACTTTAAAGCCTTTCTTCTGCAGTCGGTCCAGTTTGCTTGCCATCACTCTGCCTCCTGTTCAACGCGCGTTTTCAGCTCGGCATACACCTTTGCATAATCCTTTGCCGGGTTGCTGCTGCGTGCACATAGCACAACCGGCGCACCAAGGCGGGTGCTATCCTTTACAGCCTGTCCCTTACGGATTTCGGCAGCAAACAGCTTGCTGCCCAGCTGGCTTTCCCGCAGTTCATTGCGGATCACTTCGGTCAGGGCAGTTTTTTCCACCATAGTCAGGATAATGCCCAAAACATCAATTTTTTCGCCCTCATCGTGCTCCAACTGCTGGCACATGGCCACAGTGCGGTACACACTGTCACGGCTGTAGTCATCGCACACGCAGGGGATCAGCACAAAGTCACTGGCCATCAGGGCGTTGGTCACCATTACATCGCGGGACGGCGGGGTATCGATCAAAATATAGTCGTATTCGCCGGCAACCTGTGCCAGGCACATGGCCAAAAACATATTGATACTGGTGCTTTCGGACTGTTCCAGGATTTGCAGCTGCTTGGCCGCCATTGGGGTGTTGCCATTTGCCGGAATTATATCAATATTATCAAACTGCGTGCGGGAAATATAGTTCTGCGTGCCGCTGATGCCATAGGCACGGAACATATCATACACGCCAGCGCGGTCAAAAGTATTATCGGTTACACGGGCGCCCGTCAGGGTATAGGTACAGTTGCCCTGGGCATCCATATCCACCACAAGCACCCGCTTGCCGTCCTGCGCCATCAGCGCCGCCAGGTTGCAGACGGTAACGGTTTTCCCCACGCCGCCTTTTTCAATGCAGACTGAGATACAATATCCCATTGTTTTCCTCCTTGCGAGCGCCTTTGTGTAGGCATCTCTTCGTTGCTGTCGGTTAATCTTTGCCTTTTGTTCGGTTCTTTTGGCGGTACCGCACGCCGGCATCTTAATCTAAGGCAATACCGCGGGTTGCAAAAACGGGCACCCCATGCCGTGCGGCATCTCTTCGTTGCTGTTATAGCTTCTATTATATCATATGCTTCGCGCGTGTCAACGGATATTTTGACGAATATTATGCCGTCATCTCTTCGTTGCTGTTCACGCTTTTTCTTTTGCCGCTTTTCCTTCCCATCCTTCTTCACTTCATCCAGGCATTCCCGCTCACCTGCCTTCATTCTCACCTATTATCCCAAGGTCTATCTGAAATCAAAAAAGCAGCGGCCAGCAATCTGCCAGCCGCTGCTCACCTTATTATAATAGCGCTCCCGGATGTTCCGCTCCGCTTCATCTCAATTACTCTTCGCTGTCATCCGGGATATCTTCCTCAAAAGCATCCATCCAGCTTTCGTTGTGCCACTTATCTTTTTCACCTTTTTCCTTGGCGGCAACCTTCTGCCGTTGTGCCTGATCGTTCATTATGGTGCCGATCGGGTTCAGCGCGCGTTCTTCAATAATGTGGTAGAACAGCCCCATCGGGTTATTCACGTTGGGGTCCTTGGCGGCCTTTGCCCAGAACACATCAAAGTCCAGTTCATGCGCCATAGCTTCCATCAATGGGGTCAGGCTGCCATACTTTTCAATCACTTCATTCATGCAGGCCAGGTAATGCAGCCGCATTTCGTCTTTCAGCCCATTGCGCAGGCTGGAAGGCGATGGCACGCACCGCGCTGCCAGGTGGCGGTAAATTTCGTGGTAAGCGCCGCGCTGGCCGCTCGTCAACGTCTTTTCCAGGTATCCATCATCTACAAACTTTGCAAACTCTTTTCGCATATCCTGCCGTTTTACAATCGTTTCGGGAATCAGCTCTACCTTGGGCGGCTCAGGCTCCGGCATCGTTTGCTGCACCGGCTCGTCCATCACATGGTACTCCGCTTCCAACAGCTCCTCTTTGGGTTCTGCTGCCGGCTTTGCCTTGCGGAAAATATAAATGCGATAGTTATCCATATCCTCGCGCAGCACCTTGTTCAGGTACCGCGCCGGGCTGCGCATCGTCTGCGACCGGGGAATAATCTCCTGTGCATAGCGGGGTGCCACACCGGCCAGCCAACTGGTCAGCCCGCCGCAATCCAGGATGATGGCATTCATCTTTCCAAACACCGTTTTGTTGCCGCCGTCCTGCTCGCCATCGCCTGCCTGGATGGTGCAGCAGGCATCTGCCAACACATCAATGATCACTTCCACCGCGTGCAGCTCTTCGGGCGTAATCTCCGCGCGCAGCTGATCCATGCGCGCTTTCACAACAATTTCCTCCCGCAGCTCGGTGCGGTGGCGTCCAAAGGAATAGGGGATCGTTGTTTCCGGTGCCGAAACATAATCAAAGGTGATCACGCTGGGGTCATCCAGCAGCGAATCCTCAATCGCCACGGTGGGGCGGCCCTTCTTTTTGCTCTTTTTGCGCACTGTGCTGTTGATGCTGTCCAGGTTGGCCTGTGCGGCGGCATCATCCACCGGGTCAATCGTTACCACCAGCGAAAGAACCTTCTGCCCTTTTTTTTCGTACACATCGTAATTAAAAATAATATCCGTCTTTTCGTTAATTTCCGCCTTTGCCTTTTCCAGTGCCAGGCGGCGGAAATCCGACCATCGGTTGGCCGTATACGAAAGCTGTTCATACAGCATGCTCAGGTTCCATACCAGCGGTTCCCCGGCCGCTTTCTTTTTCAGATACAGGCTCTGGTAGCTCTTGCACAGCTCGTAAATGCGGATGGAGTAGGTGGACCGCATCAGCATGGTGTAGGTCACATCCATGGTGGTATACAGGGTTTTCAGCTGCACCAGGTGCGGTTTCAGCACCGGATCCAGCGTGATGGTCATGCGCGCGCGGCCCTCATCAATGCGCACTTTATCGATCCAGCGGAATGTTTCCACCGTGGAAGTTCCGTTATTCTTGATCCACTGGATGGGCGCGTTGGCCAGCTCCTCAATATTTTTGCGCACCTGCTTGTACAGCGCCCCGCTGTGCGGGTCCATGCCGGTCATCTTGATAAAATCATAAATGCTCAGCTCATAAGAGGGCAGGTCCGTATCCTCCGGCTTAATCATCGAAAAAATATGCAGCATCAGGCGCTGCTGGCTCAGCGTCAGGTTGTTGCGCGTCATCTGTACAAGGTCATTGGATTTGCGAACGATGGTCTGGTCCCCGCGTTCTTCAAACGTAACGACAAACGGATCATCTTTTTTCTGTTTACTTGCCGCCATAAGCAGGGGCCTCCTATATCGGTTGCTGTATCCCGGGTGGTCACGCACATCATGCTAAACATTATAGCACATCCTGTTGTCCAGCGCAAGAATTGCAAATTTACACAGGGTTTCACCGCCATTACCCTGTGCAAAATGCAACACCCGCGTTGTGGTTTGCCATACATCCTGTGGGGGTTGCCGCCCGGGTGCAGGTTACACAGGGTTTTATTGTGCTTTCTGTCCTGTTGCTTCAGAGTTCTGTAACCTGATGGAATGGCAACACCAATTTTTTCCCGTTCTCCCCCATCTCCCGGCTTACCTCTGGTTGTTATTATGGCTTAGATGTTTAGTTCTATATTAGTAATAGGTAGAGCCTGTGTAATTTAACAACGCAAACCTGTGTGTTCAACCAACTGCAGCCTGTGCATTCCACCACCATTTTCCTGTGCGGAAAGCAACCTGCGTAAAGTTGCAAATAAGCAAAAAACAGCCAAACCTGTGTAAATTGCAACACGGGGAACGGGCCTATCCTGTGTGGTTTTCCAACAGGTACGCGGGTCACGGCGGGGCAGGGGAGCGGGAATACCCTGTGTAAAATGCAACTGTTCCGGGGGTAACCTGTGCGTTTTTCCAACGGTAAGCGGCATAGGGAAACAAGGTAATCCTGTGCGTTTTTCCAACACGTTTCGGGAATGTTCGGCACAGAATGCGGGCAATACCCTGTGCAAAATTGCAACAGCTCACAACTGCTTCAAATAAATCAGTTGCAAATTTACACAGGGTAGAACCCCTTTTATAATAAGGTAAGTGCCGCACAGAATGGCGCGTGAGGGGTTGCAGTTTACACAGGATAGATTGAAAGCTGGGAGCTGGAGGTGTATCTGAAAACAAAGAAAAAGCTCGTCTGTTTCAGTAAACGCAGCCGGATTTTGTGCTTGCGAAAGATCCGCTATTTTCGTTGCTCTCAGATGCACCTCAGGAGCTGGCGCAAATAGAAATCGGCAAGGGGGAACCGGGAATCAGGGGCGGGGCAGGGGGGACAAAAAAGCGAATGGCATATCTGCAGCAAACCCGCACCCCGTTGTAAAGGGAGAACGGCGTCCCGTTGGCGGGCGTGCAATCCACCAAACACACACCCGCCGCCGCAAACACCGCAAACCGTTTGCAGGGGCGCGGTGTACCCATCGCGCCGCAAAAAAACGGGAACCGTGCGCCGCAAACCTGCCATCCCTCCCACAAGGCGCCCACCCAGCCGGCAGGCCCCGCCACAAACAGGCGCATGCGAAACAAGTAATTGCGCAAAAACAGGGAAATGCAGCAAAAAAGGCGAATTTTGCTGCAAAGTTGCGCTCTGTGTGCGCAGAGGATCATAAACGCGCGGTCAAAGTATATAAAAGGGACCGCTGCCAAAAAGAAAATTAGGAATAAATTATACAAAGGCTTTGAATACATTGTATAATTGGAGGAAAACGCAATCAGTAAAAGTGCCGAAAAACAGGAATTTACGTGGATTGTATTGCCTTTCTGGTATAAAGGTGCTATACTTTAACACTGAAAAGTAAATGCGCAATGAGAAGATTCGATGCGGTTTTTTTTGAAAACAACATGGCAACGGTTGCGCAAGTAAAAGAAGCTGGCTTCTTTTATTGTTCCACAGGGATCCCCTGTGGAACAATGTGCTTTCATCAAGCCAGCGCGAAAGGCGAGTGAGCAGATTGAATAGAACAGGGAAAAACACAACAGGTTGGGCGCGCCGGCTGACAGCGCTGCTTGTCACCGCTTGCCTGGTTATGGCAATGGCCCTGCCTGTATACGCCGAGGTGGATCTTCTGCCCGACGCACCTGACGAAGTAGAGCTGCTGGAGGATGAGTCGGGAACGGCCTCCGGGGAGAATACCGCTCCGCCGGAGCAGAACGCCGCCACCCCGGAACCGGAACAAAGCGCCGAGCCGGAGCAGCCCGCCCCGACCGAAACGCCGGAGCCCACGGCAGAACCCGCCCTGACCCCGGAACCGGCAGCCACCGCAACGGCCACCCCTGTGCCGACCGTGACCCCCACCGCCACCCCGGAACCGACCGAACAGCCGCAGAAGATGTACGCCGCAGAAAGCGTGGATAACGTGCAGGCAGTTAGTGAGGGAGCGCCGGAGACTTACACGCTCTATTTTGCAGTGCCTACCAGTTGGACCAATTATAAAAAGGTAAAAATACATGCCATTGTTGGACAAAATCCAAATGGTGATAGAAAATATTATCTTGATATGCAGGAAGCTGACATAACGGAGGACGGAAGAAAAATTTATTCTGCAGTCCTGAATAAGGCCAAACACTATCCAAATAATGGGTTGGGTGGACTTGAATTTTGCGGATATAATGAAGATACATCTACAGACGATAACCCTACATACAAAGTAACAATTGTTCAAGTAGATAATAATAATCAACTTAAGTGGATGTCGTTCGATCCAACTCGTAACGATTATATCGGCGGCAACTACTATGACGGAGAGAACAGAAAATGGTTTACCTATACGGTTAGCCATAAGCATTTCGCTGGCAAAGAGATGGCCTTTGAAAATAAAACCAGTGAAACACTAACGAACGTCAAAGCCTGGTTTTATGAACCGAATGAGAGCGGAGATCTTAAGCAGGTCGGTAACCCAACAACCTTAGATATTGCTCCTAATTCCACAGCGACCTTTAATATTCCTGACGATTTTTGCTCTTATGTTAAGTTTACATGGAATGAGGGCGATTCCCAAAAATTCAGCAAAATCTATAACTTCTATGGTGAAGATGTTAGTGGTGTTGATAAAAAATCCTTTACATACAGTGATACAAGTAACTGCTTTATCTATACTGGCGCAGACAACGAAAGATGGGGTATAGAAAACGCTTTCCGTATCTATTACGATGCTACTTTCTCCAAGATGGCATTGACGGGAGATACCGACGACTATTCAATCCCCAAAGCCAATCAAAGTACAGTTTACTACCGCTTAAAAGGAGATGGCAAAGAAAGCATAGGCGGCACAATGAGCCAGATTGAGGGCACAGATTACTATGCAGCAGATGTGCCGGATGGCTATACCGAAATCGTATTCTCTTCGTATCCGTTGAGTGACGATAAGAACCTTGCAAACTGCGGCAACAGTACAGGCTGGGAAACCATACCTACAGACTATAAGGTGACGGAACGGTGCTTCTATGCGGATACGAATGACGATGCAGTATATGGCAAGGGCCAACGTGGCGGCTACTGGGCTCCAAAAGGTACCCCGCGTGATGCCGAAAAGTGGAAAAAAACTACAATAGTAGATATTAAACCCGCTAATTTTACGGAAAAAGCAAACACAAAATATGTTACCAGTACGCTGTATGACTATTATACAGATTACGAACTGAACGGCAAGAACCGTGGTAGTTACGATCAAAGTTCTCCTGCTGTAAGTTACCGCAACTGGGTACCCTTCCGTGAATTTGATCAGGCGCTGAGCGATTATTATCAGGCTGCAGATGCCAAATACCCGCTTTATACCGGACATTTCCAACCTTCTTATTCTGACTGGGGATATAGGTTTGATGCGATTAGTGCTGCATTGAATCTTTGGGGGCTTAATAACGACTTCAAAGATGAAAATCGCTTCATGGCAATCAATAACTCCACAATCAATGAAGAAGGAAAGGGTACACGTTATGACTATGCCTATCAGGGCTTGGTTGCGGATACAACATCCACCGGTAAAGCAACAGGTGAACCGCTGCTGAAAGGTACAACAAAAGCAGAACCGCACTTCGATGAAGCGTTTTTGAGCGGCACGAACACCAAAAATGCAAAGCTTGGCAATGTGTACAATAATGTTGCGTTCCCCTTTACCAAGAAAGCGATTTTTGATGAGGATCAGGGCGTTGATTACTGGTACTTTGACAGCCAGGATACGACTCTGTACTTGAAGCAGGATACCGAGCAAGATCAATATTTCCTGAAATCAAGCACAGACGAGCAGGAAAGGGAAAAGTCACGCAATCTTGAATCTAACTCCACCTCAAAAACGATAACCAAAAATGACAAGACTGTAAGTTCCTATGGCTACTTCCCGTTCAATGAAACAGCAACCTCTGGTGTGGCTTCTACCTACAATTACGGCTTTGGCACCAAGCTGCAGATGGATTTTACCCTGACGGATGACGGCAAAGTTGAAACAAACAAGAGTGTAGGTGAAAAAAAGGAAAAAACCAGCATCAAGTTCTTCTTCTCCGGTGACGATGACGTTTGGGTATTCATTGATGGCCAGCTGGCGCTTGACGTTGGCGGCGCCCATGGTAAGGTTTCCGGCCTGCTGGAATTTGGCGAGACAACAGAAAATGGAAAGGAAAAAAATAGTGTAACAGCCTATGTCAGTAAGGTCAAAACAGGCGGAACGTCAAAAAGTGACCAAAATGGAAATTCTGTCAAGAGCGTAAGATATAATGGTGAACCCATCTCTTTCTCCGCGCAAGGCACTACTCTTACATTCGACAAAGGCCAAAAGCACACCCTTACCATGTACTACATGGAACGCGGTATGTGGGAGTCCAACATGGCGGTGGCGTTCAACTTCCCGGATAATAACGAGCTGCAGGTTCAAAAAGAGGTCGAACTGAGCAAGGTTGATCCAGACTTCAAAAATTGCTTTAAAGACCAGAAAATCTTCAACTTCACCATCCAGAACCAGGCAACCCATTATGGAAAAACAGATGCCGTTGGCCCGAATGAAAGCGGAACTCAGTCCCAAAAGGTGAATTTGAATGAGAGCAACATTGCCGCCGCAACCCCAGGAAACGAATATGACTACATTTTCAGGCGGGAAACAAACCCCTGGCCAGATTCCGGGAATGAAAACGAACAGGTCCTTCACTGGTACGCACGCTTTACGGATACGCAAAGTGCAGCGCGTGAGAAACGTCGTGGCATCCTGACGCTGGAAAACCCCATCAATATCAAAGACATGCGCTTCCTTACGTTCCAGGTTTACGTTGATCCAAAGGATCATGGAGGTGACCTTTCCCTCAACAACCTGTATCTGGAACTGCTGGATGAAAACAACGTCCAAAAAGGCAGCCTTGGCACAACAGGCATTAACGGCGCAACGTATGGCTCGGTCGAAGTGAAGACAGGCGCATGGGTCACCGTAAAGCTGGACCTGCACAAGATGAAAGAGCAGGGCGGTTTTAACAACAACGTCAAAACCATCCGCGTGGGCGATAACTATAACCGCAACATCTATTTCAGGGACTTTACCTTCATTCCCAAAGCGGTGCCAAGTAAGATGACCGGCTTTACAACCGATCAGAAGGAAATCCCGGATTACGGCTCCGCCGAAAGCGGTCATTTGGAAAACGCCGAAAACGCACAGTACACCTCCAGCAATGACACAGACACCCAGTTGGTGGACAAGGACGGACGCTTTGTTCTGGAAGCTGGAGAAACCGTTACCTTCAGTGACCAGTTCCGCCGCGGCAGCTACATTTCGCTCAAAGAGGAACTGAACCAAAACCTGTACGACACCACATGGACGGTGTGCGAGAACGGGCATGTGGTTGAGTCGATGAAAGAAGGTAACAGCGTAACTCTTCCTAGTACAATACCTTCGTTAGACGGGCAGACGGGAAGCAGCCCCAATGATGGCCGAACGGAAAAGAAGGGAGCAGATAAAGAGCAGGAGGGCAACAAGTATAACGAAAACAAACCCTCCGCCGACACCATCGTCTTCCGCTCCTATAAGGACCCGGACGAAACAAAATCCACGCTGACAAAGCTAAAGGTAAAATACGTCAACACCGTCAAAACCGGCGGGCTGAAAATCCAAAAGCAGGCCGCAGCTGGTGAGGAAAAGAACATTACAGGCACCTACAAGTTCAAAGTTACCTTTAGTGATGTTGGCGGTGCTGGTCTGGAAAAAGAGGACATCATAAGGTATGTTGAGATCGACATGAACGATGCGGTAAAATACCCAGACCACACCGTGACCATCACCGGCATCCCCGTTGGCACCCGCTATACCATCGAGGAAGAAACACCGCTAGATGGTTCCAGGCTGCAAAGCGTAACTGTTCCGAAAGATTGCGATTCCGCCGATGTGATCGACAACACCATGGTGGAAGGCGTGATTAAGGAGGCAAACACCTCCCCAATTACCGCAATCTTTACCAACACCAAGCGCACACTGATCAACATTGAGTTCAACAAGCTCTGGGAAGATGCAGATGGTACGGATCTTAGTACAAAGAACCCGCCGGATACAATCTACATCCAGCTCCAGCGCCGCCTGAAAAACGGCACAGGCTATACAGACTGGGAACCGGTAAACTACCCGACCGCGGAAAGCCCAAAATATGTTACCATTAACCGCGATGATTACGGCTGGAAGTGTATCTTTAACAACCTGGATCAGTACCCGGTTGGCGGCAGTGCGGCAAACAACTATATTTACCGCATTGTGGAAGGTACGGTGGACGATAAAGGCAGCTTTAACCCGGCAGCGGAAGACGGAACCATTACGATTGGCGGCAAGACGTATGTTGTAACGGCTAATGCAACACCAAAAAGCGAAACGAACAGCGAAACGAACAGCGCGGGCAGCTCAACAGACAATACAGCCACAGGAACCACCGATGGAACCATCACCGGAGGCAGCGGAAAGATTGAGCTGACCAACAAGCTGCAGAACCCGAAGTTTGTACTGGATATCATCAAGAAGGACGCGGAAAAAGGCGAAAATGGCGAAGATGTGCCCTTGAGTGGTGTTGAGTTCAAGCTGGAAAAGCTGGTCGAAACAACCGAAGGAAAAACGCAGGTAGATACTACCTATACCGGTACAACGGACGGCAACGGCAAAATAACCCCGAACCCGTTCACAGATCTGGAACCCGGTACATACCGCCTGACGGAAACCAAGGCACATCCGGGGTACAACCTGTTGGCACAGCCAATTGTGATCGAATTTACCCAAGACGGCAAGTGTTCTATTGATGGTGTGAAAGTTCCGGAAAATGATGAATCGTTTAAGCCGGGCGCCAATAACACCTACACCATGACCCTTACCGTTCTGAACCGTAAAACGCCTGAGCTGCCCCACACGGGTGCAGACGCGCCAAGCCTGTGGCTGCTGATCGGCATGCCGCTGGCGGTGGCAGGGCTGTTGATATTCACATTCCGCTACAACAGGAAAGGGGGCCGGCGACATTAACCATCCCCCGGAAACCCAGCAACCCCCAGGGTACAGGGCCTGCCCGCCCGTGCGCGCCCGTTTACGGCAGGCGCAGCCTTAAGCCAAGTGGGCAAGCGGCCCAGTTTTTCCTCCTTTTTTCTTCACGGCACAGTGCGGGCGGCGCGGCAGCGTTTCCCCGCTGCAGCGCCCCGCACTGCACGCCGTGCTGATGCAGAACCCTTAAGCCGGGCGGCCCCGCCGCCCATCCGATGATGATTTTTTTAAGAGAAGAGGTACTGAAATGAAAAAAGCAAAACGTTTTCTCACAGGCCTGTTGAGCGCCGCTCTGGCCCTCAGCCTGTGCGCCATGCCAGCAATGGCAGATGATGGCAGTGGAACAACACCGGCACCCACTGCAAATCCGGTTTGGACGCAGGATACCGGTTCCATTACGATTCATAAATATGAGTGGAACGATGATACTAGAGGGCCTGCAACCGGCGAGGCAGAAGACGCAGGGAGTCTTCCTTCGAATGACAAAGGTGAAACGCCTACTCCGTTGGCAGGTGCAACCTTTACCGTTTATCAGGTTAAGAATGCAGAAGATCTGAAAAAATATTATGATGGTAAAGATGTAGCTTGGCCTACAAGCTGGGAAGATTATGCAGAACCTGATACTACTACCGGCGGTTATAAACTGAAGAGTGACGTGACTGCAACTGTAACTGAAGTCGATTCGAAAACGACAGATACCAGTGGCGTTGTTAAGTTTGAAGAATTGCCTTTGGGTCTTTACCTTGTGCTTGAAACCGAAACACCGGATTCTGTCAGGACTGCATGTGAGCCGTTCTTTGTCTCTGTTCCTATGACAAAAGTCTCGACTGATACGAATGGCGGTCTGACTGATTGGCTGTACGATGTTCATGTCTTCCCGAAAAACTCTACTGCATATGGTCAGGCTGTTTTGCAGAAAGTCGGTAAGCAGAGCGGTACAGATACAGAAGTTACAGCCATGCAGGGCTACAAGTTTAAGCTCTATAAGAAGAATGATGACGGAACATGGACTTGGATTGAGAAGAAGCCTGCAAATGGCGTAGATAATGCAGGCGAGTGGCTTGACGCAGCTAATAAAACGGGTGTCCTTACCACGGGTGCAGATGGCAAAATCAGCGTTTCTGGTTTGACCAAAGGTGTATATGCCTTTGTGGAAACTGAAGTTAATGCAAACGATGGTTACATTTTGGATTCCGGCATTGCCTATGTTTTTAAGATCGGTGACAATGGCGAGATGGTTGCAGCGACCGAAAGTGATATTGAAGGCGCGCAAAAGCCTGAAACTAGTGTAAAGAGCTTTGACACTACTGCTTTTAGTGGAGCACAGGTTAAAGTAAAGAACTACAAGCCGGACTTCAAAAAGGAAATTACAGGTAAAAAGGATGCAGACTATGGCATTGGTGATGATGTTCCGTATACTCTGACTGTCAATGTTCCTGAAAACGTTGCAAAACTGAAGACTTTCACCGTATCTGATGAAATGAATAGCGACCAGCTGGTTGTTAATAGTGATATTGATGTTAAAGGAAAAGTTGGCGAAGCTGAAGAAACGACATTTAAAGAGGGTACTGAGTATACCCTGACGATAACGAATGCTGAGGGTAAGTCTGGCTTTACGATTGCATTTGCTACTGACAAGATTGCGGCATATGCAGGTGGAACCATTACCATTACCTATACCGCAAAGCTCCAGGACGGCGCTTCGGTTGGTGCAGTGGGCAATGTAAACAGTGCCGACCTGAAATACTCCAAGAAGACAAATATTACCACTACTGAAGCGGATCCTCCGTATGATATCCATGACGAAGCTGTTGTTTATACGTTCAAGACTGGCATCCTGAAACAGAATGAGGATGGCGAACCGCTGAAGGATGTTGAATTTACCCTTTATAAAAAGTATGATGCAGAAAAAGATACGATGAACAAAAATGGCACCGTTAAGTTTATGGGTGCTGATAAGACCCTTTTAACGCCTGAGGAAGCAGCAGCAAAAAAGCTGAACGATACTGTTAGTGATGAGCCTAAGTGGTTTGCTGTTATGGATTTGAAGACGGAGGCCGACGGTAAGGCTGTTGCAAAAGGTTTGCCGACTGGCGAGTATAAGCTGGTTGAAACCAAGACTCACAAAGGCTATAACCTGTTGACTGGTCCGGTGGACGCAAACCTGACTCTGGACTACACCACCGCATGGAGTGATACGAAAACCTTTGATAGCAACACGGGTGAACTGATTAAGCATGACTACAATAGCACCGTGGTTAAGAATGGCGATACTCCGTACAGCTATGCAGAGATCGTCATCATCAACCGCAAGGGCTTCAACCTGCCCACCACCGGTGGTTTCGGCACCCTGCTGTTCAGCGGCATTGGTGTGCTGCTGGTTGTGGCTGGTGTTGGCGTGCTGCTGAGCCTGAAAAAGAAGAACCGCGCCTGATGCGCCCGCCGCAAGGCAAAACAATGTTACAATTCACCAATAGGGTATAGAGGGATAATCCATCATACACAGGGGGAGGGCCGGATTTGGCCCTCCCCCTATGGTGGGTTATTGGGAAATAAATTTTTTTGGGTGTACATGGCCGTTGTTCGGTTGATTTTTAGGCCCTGCGTGGGGAACCACCCCATGGGCGTCAGGTTTGCGGCGGGGAACCACCCCACGGCCGTTAGGTTTGTGGCGGGGAACCACCCCTCAGGCCGCTCCGCGTCCAGCGCAAACAGCGCCCCGTCCCCTCTGTCGCTTCGCGACATCTCCCCGCCCCGCGGGGAGTCACCCCTCAAGGGGAGCCACCGCAAACATAAGGTAAAATATTGGCTCCCCTAGAGGGGAGCTCCGGCGAAAGCCGGTGAGGGGTGGTTCCCCGTGCAGAACCTAAAAATAAATAGGGCAAGGCCCGTCAACGGGCCGATGGCGAGCATCGGCCCCTACAAATGATTTGCAATGTTTGCGGCGCGGGGTGGATGGGCGGCAATTATTAGGCCCGTCAAACGGGGCGTCGGGGACGCCGCCCCCTACATGCAGGGCGAGGTTTATTACAATTTTGTGGTGTGCAACGCCGTAAGGCCCTACAGATTATTTTATTGTTATTCACTACCCTAAAAACCATCCCCAACCCAATATCTCCTGAGCGGCGCAATGCGCCGCGGTCCACCACAATTATTCATTATTCTTTATTATTTATTCTTTTGCCTACTTCCAATTCCTAATTTCTAATTTCTAATTGCATCAGTTCCCAACTTCAACCCTCTCACGGAAAGGTTCGCGGTGACGCTATGGATACCACAACAAAACTAAAAGTCGGCTTTGCGGCCTTGATGATCCTGTCCGGCATTGGGGTGGCATCGTACCCGGTTATCAGCAACGCGGTGGCGCAGCGCCACGCCAGCGAAGCGATCCAAAATTACGATGATACCGTAAAAAGCATGGATACCGAAAAACTGGACGCCGCCAAGGAGGCCGCCCGCCGCTATAACCAGCAGCTGGACAGCGCCGTGGAGCGCGATGCCGCAGGCGAAGCGGAGGATACCGGCACCAGCTATGTGGACCTTGTGGATGTGGGCGAAAGCCTGGGGTATATCACCATCCCGAAAATTGACGTCAACCTGCCTATTTACGAAGGCACCAGCGATGATGTGCTGCAAAGGGGCGTCGGCCATCTGGAAGGCTCCAGCTACCCCCTTGGCGGCGAAAGCACCCACAGCGTGCTGACCGGCCACCGCGGCCTGCCCGAAGCCGTGCTGTTCACCGACCTGGACAAACTGGAAGAGGGCGACTGTTTCTACCTGCATATTCTGGATGAAACGCTGGCGTACCAGGTGGATCAAATCAAAGTGGTGGAACCGGAGCACACCGAGGATCTGGACATCACCGCGGGGCAGGATTACTGCACCCTTGTTACCTGCACGCCGTATGCCATCAACACCCACCGCATGCTTGTGCGCGGCACCCGCATCCCTTATAATGGAGAGGAAGAAACCAACACCCCGCAGGCCGTGCAGTATCAGGCGCTGCGCACCGGAACGGTGGTCAAGCGCGTGGTGGATGCCTGGCCGTGGATCGCGGTAACGGGCAGCATTGTGATCGGCGGCGAAGCGCTGCTGCTGCTTTTGCTGCTGCACCGCTGCAAAAAGCGCGAGGAGGATGACTAAATGGGACGGCTGATTGCTAAAATTCTGGCCTGGCTGGCCATTTTGCTGGGGCTGGCGCTGTTGATACAGCCCACCGCTGCCCAGTGGTGGACCAGCACCCGCAACGCCAAAACCGCTGCGCAGTTTGCGGCCCGCGCCGAAGCCCAGCCCACCGCCCCCGCGGCGGAGGAAACCACAGCCGAACCCCCGGAGCCGGAACGCGCCTACCCTGAACTGTACGCCGCGATGCAGGACTATAACGCGGAAATTTACGCCGGGGGCCAAAGCGGCCTGACCGACCCGTTCGCCTACGAGGAAGCCCCGCTGGACCTTGCTGCCTATGGCTATGACGATGATGTGCTGGCTGTGCTGTGGATCCCGCGCCTGAACCTGGAGCTGCCCGTTTACCTGGGCGCCAGCCGCGAAAACCTGGCCAAAGGCGCGGCGCTGCTGGGCCAGACCTCGATGCCGCTGGGCGGCGAAAACACCAACACCGTGATTGCCGCCCACCGCGGCTATTATGGCGCGGAAATGCTGCGCAACGTGCAGCAGATCCAGGTGGGGGACAAGATCCAGCTGACCACCCCGTGGGAAACGCTGATTTACCGCGTGAGCGAGCTGAAAATTATTGACCCCAGCGATATCAACGCCGTGCTGATCCAGCCGGGGCGGGACCTGCTGACCCTTTCCACCTGCCACCCCTACACCCGCAACAGCCAGCGCTACCTGGTAATTGCGGAGCATGACACCGCCGCTGCGGACACCACCAAAGAGGAGGATTTGCAGGAAAGCGCCGCTACCTGGGACGAAACGCCGCGCCAGGTGACCGTGGAGGATGCCGGCGGCAGCTCCATTGCCGAAGTGGCCCCCCAGGCCCTGACCCCATTGCCGGGGGAGGGCAGCGCGGAATCCGAGGGGAGCGCGATCTCCAATACCATGATCTGGCTGGAAAACAACGCACTGTGGGCCGGGCTGGTGGTTATTGCCGCCGCCGTTGGCATTATGGTGATATGGAAAAAACACCGGGAGGATTAACCATGCAGTACACACAGCAGGCCGCCGCCGTTACGGCCGAAGTAAACAAGGCCGTGCAGGGCAAACAGCAAACGGTAAACACCATCTGGATGGCCATGCTGGCGGGCGGCCATGTGCTGATTGAGGATATTCCCGGCGTGGGCAAAACCACGCTGGCGCTGGCCTTTGCCCGCGCGCTGGACCTGAAAGAAAGCCGCGTGCAGTTTACGCCGGATGTTCTGCCGTCCGATTTGGTGGGATTTTCCGTTTACCAGAAAGAGACCGGCAAGTTTGTGTACCACGCCGGTGCGGTGATGTGCAACCTGTTTTTGGGCGATGAGATCAACCGTACCTCCTCCCGCACGCAGTCGGCTTTGTTGGAAGTGATGGAAGAAGGCACGGTGACGGTGGACGGCGTTACCCGCCCGGTGCCCGCACCCTTTACCGTAATTGCAACCCAGAACCCCATCGGCGCCGCCGGCACGCAGATGCTGCCGCAGTCTCAGCTGGACCGTTTCATGGTCTGCGCCGTAATGGGCTACCCCGATGAGGAAGCGGAGCTGGCAATTTTGGCCGGGCAGAGCAAAGGCCGCCTGCTGGACCGTGTGCGCCCCGTTGCCGGTCAGGCGGATCTGCTTGCCATGCAGCAGGAGGTCAGCACGGTATTTGTGCATGAGCTGATGTACCGCTACATTGTGGCGCTGGCCCAGGCCAGCCGCAAGGACCCGCGCCTGGCCGTGGGGTTAAGCCCCCGTGCCACCCTGGCGCTGACCAGCATGACGCGCGCAGCGGCGTACCTGGCGGGGCGGGATTTTGTTGCCCCGCAGGATGTGACCGCCGTGTTTGATGCGGTTGCCCGCCACCGCCTGGTGCTGAACGACCAGGCCCGCGCAGGCGGCGAAACGGTGGACAGCGTAATGCAGGACCTGCTGCGCACCGTGCCGCGCCCCCGCCCCGAAAAGGCTGACCGCCATGGCAGGTAAGCTGGGCCGGGCGCTGGTGCTTTTGGTGCTGCTGGCCGCGGCGCTCATCACCCAGGCACCGCTGGCGGTGTTCCTGTTAGCGTTTGCGCTGGTGCTTCTGGTGCTGCTGCGGCTGGACGCCGCCTATCTGCGCAGGCAGGTAACGGCAGAGCTGCTGGTGCCGGACAAACCCGTGATACAGGGCGAAGATTTTACCCTGACGGTTCGGCTGCGCAACCGCAGCCAGTTGCCCATCCCTGCGCTTGTGGTGCTGCTGAACGCCGCCGATGAATGGGGCGGGGGGCAGATCACCCTGCGCTGCGCCGCCATGCTGGGCGGCAAGGAGAGCGCCGAACAGCGCATTACCCTAAACGCAGGCAAAAGCGGCGTGTGGAGCATTGCGGTGCGGGGCATCACTCTGCGGGATCACCTGGGGGTGTTCACCGCGGCATGCCCGGCTGCCGTGCAAAGCCAGAGCATCTGTGTGCTGCCCGCTGCCGCGGCTGGCAAAGCCAAAGCGGAAACCGCCCCCGATGAGGACGGCGACGAAGCCGACACCCGCGCCGCCCTGGGCGGCAGCTATGAGCTGCGGGAGTACCGGGACGGGGATAGCATCAAGCAGGTACACTGGAAGCTGAGCGCCAAGCTGGACCGCCTGATGGTGCGCGAACCGCTGACCGCCCTGCGCGCTGCCCTGACCCCCGGTGGGGACCTGGACGGAGCGGAGGAATGGGGGGATTTTCCCCAACAGGCGGCGAAGCACCGCAAAAACCCGCCCAAGCGCAAAAAAGAACGTACTGCCCTGAGCCGGCGCGGCGCTGCCGACCCCGGCAGTGGGCTGAAGTTTGTGGACCGTGTGCTGGTGAGCACCCAGTGCCCCGCAGCGCACCCCGCATTGTGGCTGGCGGCAGATGCCGCGCTGCTGCTGGCGCTCACCTTTGGTTTGCTGCTGGTGCTTTCCACCGGGTTCGGCATTGCGGTGCCGTTGTGGGTGTGGCCCGCGGCAGCCGCTTTCTGCGCCGGGTGGGCGCTGTTCCTGCGTGCGCCGCAAGCCCTGCGCCGCTGGGGGCTGCTGGCGGGGGTGATTGTGTATCTTGTGGTGTTGTTCATCTGCCAGCGGAACTTTTTGGCCGGGGCGCAGCAGTGCGCCGGGAACATTGCCCAAAGCCTGAACGCCCGCCTTGGCAGCGCGCTGCCGGTGGCCCAGGGCGGCAGTGCGGCGCAGCTGGGGCTGTTTTTGCTGCTGGCCGCCCTGCCCGTTACCGGGGCGCTGGCCGCTGCGGCCCTGCGCCGTGCGGATGCCCTGCTGCTGGATCTAATGCTGCTGCCCGTTGTTGTGCTGCTGGCGCTGGCCGGGGCCGCGCCTGCTGTGCCCGCCTGCCTGCTGCTTTTGGCCGGTTGGATGGGGGCGTGGGCGGCTTCCTGCTCGGTGCAGCGGCGGGCCTTGTGGGGCAGGCGCGATACCGAAAACTACCGCCAGAACCTTTGCCGCCATTATAACATCCAAAAGTCTGCCGCGCTGGCGGCGGGCGGGCTTTGCCTTGCGCTGGCGCTGCCCTGTTGGTGGTTGCTGCGCCCGGCGCTGGGGGTTCCCCTTGGCTGGCTGCAGCCTGCGGCCCAGCGGGTGGAATCCGCCGCGCTGAGCACCGCCATTACCTGGCTGCCGCGGGTCAGCGGCGGCAGGCTGAACATTCAGGTAGAAGCCGCTGCCGGTGGTGTGGCGGATGGCGCCTTGAATCAGGGCGGGGGTATCCAGGTCAGCGGAGTGACGGATCTGGCCCTGACCGCCAGCGACAAACCCGAAGAAACCGTATACCTGCGGGGATTTATCGGCGGCAGTTATGACGGCACCACCTGGCAGGCCCCTGATGCCGATGCCTTTGACAGCGCCGCTATGAACTGGAAAACCGAGGATAACGCCCGGCTGACCATTGCAAGCCTGCCGTTTTTGCGCACCGCCTATGACGGCACCGCCCAGCCCCAGACGCTGACGGTGGAGCGCATCCACGCCGATACCCAGTACACCTATGCACCGTACAACGCCTACTGGGGTGATTATTACACCATCCAGGGCGATGGCGCCGCCGCGGGCCAGACCGCGCAGGACGATGTGTTCCTGTATTACCCGCGGGATACCGCCCAAACCCAGCTGGAAGCCCGCGCCGATGCCGACCCCAGCGTGCTGGACCGGATGGAGGCATCCTATGCCGCTTACGCCGCCAGCCGCTACACCGCCGTGCCGGACGGCTATGACGAGCTGCAAACCCTGTGCGATGAAGCCAAAAAGGACCAGAAGCTGACCGAAGCTGCGGACATTGGCGATTACATCCGCGCCTATCTAAACACCAACTACCAGTATAACGCCAGCGCTCCCCAGCCGCCGGAGGGGGCCGACCCCATCCGTTACTTTTTAACGGAATCCAAACAGGGGTACAGTGTGCAGTTTGCTTCGGCAGCAGTGGTTATGTTCCGCATGTTCGGGCTGCCTGCGCGCTATGTGGTGGGCTATGCCGCGCCGCAAAGCCTGTTTACCCAACAGGAGGACGGCAGCTGGCACGCCATCTTGCAGGACGATAACGCCCACGCCTGGGCGGAGGTGTACATTTCCGGCCAGGGCTGGACCCCCATGGAGATGACCCCCGGCGTGCTGGTCAGTGCCCAACAGGCCGACCTGCGCACCGACCCGCTGCCCGAAACTCAAGATCAAGACACTGCCCCCGCAGCAGGGGAGAGCAGCGCAAACGAACCCGCAGCCACCATCGTGCCCCGCAGCAGGCTGGTTTTGGCGGCGTTGCTGGGGGGGTGCCTGTTGGCTGCTGCGGTGCTGCTGGTGCTGGCCCGCCGCCATGCCATGGGGTATGGCCGGGGCAGCTGCAACGCGCGGGTGCTGGCCGTGTTTGGCAGCATCTACCGCCTTTTGGTGCATCGCGGCCTGCCGCCGGATACACCATCCGATGCGCCGGAGTTTGCCGCATTTTTGCAAAGTTGTGTCCCCGCCCTTGAACCCCAGGATGCCGAAGCTCTGCTGGCATTGGCCCAAGCCGCCCAATTTGGCGCAGGTACGATGACTGAGCAGGATACGGACAAAATGAGAAAACTTTACCAGGTTATAAAACACACTGGAAAACGGAAACAGAGCCAGAAATCGGTTGAAAAGCAGAGCCAGGAATGATATAATGACCCCGTACTGGGGTAGCGTGTTCTTTGCTTTCTTTGCACAGGGGGCTACCATGATCCAGGAAAATGTGGTATAATATGTTAAGTCTATTGACCGAGTAGGGAATAGCCGGGGTGGGGGACTGGTTTCTGGAACGGTACCCTGGGAACTGCCCGTGGGGCGGAAAACCGGCAAGGACAGAAAGAAGATCTTATAGAAGCAAACATTAACAGGAGTAAACCCATGCCGCGTCGTAAACAGACAGAAGGAGAAAAAAAAATTGACATCAGCCAGATGGCTGAAGACCTTGGCGTGTCCAAGACCACGGTATCCCGTGCCCTTTCGGGCAATGGCCGTGTCAGCGAAGCGACCCGCGCCCGCGTGGTCCAGTACGCCAAAGAGAAAAACTATGTGCCCAATATGCTGGCACGCGGGTTGGTAACCCAGCAGTCTTATAATATCTCACTGGTGTTCTCGCGCCAGTTCGGCAACCTTGCCGCACCATTTTTGCGCAAAACCGTCAGCGCCGTGTACGATATTGCCACCCGCAATGATTATGATGTGCTGATGACGATGGTGGGCGAGCAGGAAACAAGCCCGATGCAGCGTCTACTGGTCAACCGCAAGATTGATGGCGTGATTTTGGCCCGCACGCTGGAGCGTGATCCCCTGATCCCCATGCTGCAAAAAAGCGGCATCCCCTTTGTTGCCATTGGCCGCCCGGCTGACCAGGATGTCATCTCGGTGGACCATGATCAGGTGGGCGGCTGCCGCGAGCTGGTCAGCCTGCTGCTGATGAAGGGCCTGCACCGCATTGCTTTGCTGGGCGGATCCATGCTGTACACCGTCAACCAGTCCCGCCTGGAAGGCTATAAGCAGGCGCATGACCGCGCCTGCTGCAAGATTGATGAGAGCCTGCTGTTTTTGGAGCTGGAAAGCGATGATCTACGCACCAGCGCTGTGGAGCTCGCGGTACAGCGTGGGGCGGACTGCATCCTGTGCATGGATGACCAGGTTGCCCTGCTGGCTTTGAGCACCCTGAGACAGCTGAACCTGCGCGTGCCGCAGGATATCTGTCTTGCCTCCCTGTATGACGACGAAGCGCTGCAGGGGTGTACGCCACAGATCACGGCGGTCTCTTTTGATGCCGAACAGCTGGGCCGCCGTACCGCACAGCAGCTGCTTTCCCTCATCCGCCATCAGCCGGTGGAAACCCGCACCCTGCTGGGGTACCAGGTGGGGTTGCGCTTATCGACCCAGACCTGAGAGAAAAGTAGATAATGATAAATCAACTGCCCGTACACGGTATGATAAGCCGTTGTGCGGGCAGTTTTTTTCGATAAGGGGTTTTGAAAAAATATAGCGGTCACATAGTATCCCAGCGCCGCAGCGTCAAGCACAACAGGGCAGGGACACAGAAAAACAGGAGGCAACAAGTATGAAGTGCATGGATAAACATGAATTTGAGCAGCAGAATGTTTTTGGCACCGGTGCCGCAAACACCGCTTATGCCAAGTTTTTCATTGGCCAGTCGTTCCTGAACCCGCTGACCGACCCTAAAACCGGCCTGTTTTTGGCCAACGTTACCTTTGAGCCCGGCTGCCGCAACAACTGGCATATCCACCACGCGGCCAAGGGCGGCGGCCAGCTGCTGGTTTGCACCGCAGGCGAAGGCTGGTACCAGGAAGAAGGCAAACCTGCCGTCAGCCTGACCCCCGGCACCGTGATCACCATCCCGGCCAACGTCAATCACTGGCACGGTGCCAAGGCCGACAGCTGGTTCAGCCACATTGCTGTGGAAGTTCCCGGCGAAGATTGCAGCAACGAATGGTGCGAGCCCGTTACCGACGAAGAGTACGCCAAACTGAACGGATGAGTAGCCGCTAATAAAGGCAACACCACACAATTCCCGCCTTGCGGCTTAAGCACTGCTCCGGCAGCTGCGGCACGGCATCTGCGTTGCCAAAATGCTCGATAATACACAAAGTATTATCTGCGCTTTTGGCTTAGCATCTGCCGCACCTCGCTCGCCGTATCGGCACTTAGAATTATGCAGTATTGCCTGAAAAATAAAATCCAACCGGCACGACCCGACAAAGAGCAGTGGGTAGTGCCGGGTTTACTTTTGGATGCTTTTTTGTCTACAAGTTCTTGCGCCGGGGCGGGCAATCTGCTACACTGAAAAAAATGTTATGTACAGGAGGCTGCAATCATGTATTATCTGGGTGTGGACCTTGGGGGAACCAATATCAAAGCTGCGCTTGTGGATGCAGACGGTGCTATTATAAAGGAAGCGAGCACCCCCACCAAACTGCCGCGCCCGGCCGAGGCCGTGTGCGATGATATTGCAGCCCTCTGCAATCAGCTGGCACAGGGCCAGCAGGTAGCGGGCATTGGCGTTGGCTGCCCCGGCACGGTGGATGGCGGCCTCGTGCGCTACTCCAACAATTTGGACTGGCATGATTTTGCCATGGGGGATTATCTGCGCGCCAAAACCGGCCTGCCGGTTGCTCTTGCCAATGATGCCAATGCCGCCGCTTTTGGCGAAGCACTGGCGGGCTGCGCCAAAGGGGCCGAAAGCGCGGTGATCATTACGCTGGGTACCGGCGTGGGCGGCGGTGTGGTGCTGGGCGGCAAACTGCTGACCGGTTACACCGGCGCAGCGGCGGAGCCGGGGCACATGGTTATTCTGGACACCCCGGATGCCCCGCGCTGCACCTGTGGCCGCCCCGGCTGCCTGGAAAGCCTGGCCAGTGCCACCGCCCTGATCCGCATGACCAAAGAAGCCATGGCAGCCCACCCCGAAAGCGCCCTGCATGGCATAGCCGCCCAAAGCGGCGGGGTAAATGGCCGCACCGCCTTTGATGCCGCCGCCCAGGGCGATGCCGCAGGCAAAGCCGTGGTGGAACAGTACATTCATTACCTTGCGGTGGGCGTTGCCAACATGATTAACATCTTCTTCCCGGAAGTGATCGGTCTGTCCGGCGGGGTGGCTAACCAGGGGGAGAACCTGCTGGCTCCCCTGCGCGCCGCGGTGGGACCAATGGTTTTTGGCAATGCTTACGCCCAAAAGCACACCCGCATTACCACCTGCACCCTCGGCTACCGCGCCGGGGTGATTGGGGCAGCGCTGCTGGCCAAAAACCAGGGATGATGCCTTTAGCGGGATAAAAAAGAGAAGATAAAACAAAAAACAGGAAGGAAACACCTTGAGTTTGAACCATACAAAACAAAAAAGCTGGCCCCAGCGCCTGCTGGCTTTGCTGGCGGCGGTGGTGCTGTGTGCCGCGCTGCCTGCCGCCGCGCTGGCAGAGGAAAATACGGCCAGCATCCAGACGCAGGTGAGCGAAACGGATGAGGATATCCCCTGGGCGGATCCGCCGCAGAGCACCCCCGAAACCGGCCGGCCTGACCCTGCCGTGCCAACTCCGCCGCAGGATCCCGCCACCCCGGAAACCGCCCAGACCGGCGAGCATCTGGAAGGCTACAGCCTGAGCCTGGGGGAGACAGTCACAATTTATTTTTACGTTACCCTGCCGGAAGATACCCCGCAGGATGCCGCCATGCAGTTTACCCTGCCGGATTCCACCGTAACACAGGTGGCAGTGGCAGATGCAAAGCAGGTGGAAGTAAACGGCAAAAGCTGCACCGCTTTCCCTTGCCAGGTGGCCGCCAAACAGCTGACGGATGATATTGAAGCCCGGATGGTGGTAAACGGTAAATATGGCCCGGTTTATACTTACACCGTAAAGGATTACCTGAACTACTTGCTGGAACACGATTATCCCCAACAGGCAAAGGAGCTGGCCGGCACCCTGCTGGTGTATGGCGGCAAAGCGCAGCTGTACTTTGGCTACCGGACCGATGCGTTAGCCGGCACCGCGGAGCCAAACTCCACGGCCAACTGGGGCAGCTACCAGTTTGAAAGCAGCGGCACCCAGACCGATGATTATTACGGCAGCAGCCTGCTGCTGGAGCCCGTTATCCAGATCCGCCACTATTTTATGGTGCCGGACGGCGCGGAATGCACTTTTACTTTTGCCTGGAACGCGGGTGAGCCCGAAACCGAATTGCAGCCCGTGGATACCAACACCCGCTTTGACGGAAAAAAGGTATATTATGTCGTTACACCGGCCATTGCGTTCCGCCGCGCGGATGCCATGCCGGTGGTTGCCATGCGGCAAAACGGGGCAAACCTGTGCACCCTGCGCTATGGGGTGTTCAGCTATGGCGATATGGTCCGCACGCTGGCAGCGGTGGATGAAGGCCAGCTGCCGCTACTGAACCTGCTCCGCGCGCTGGATGACCTGACCACCGCCGCACAGCGTTACAGCGTGGCAGGCTGATGCCGCAACGCCCCTAAATATAAAAAGGAAAACAGCAATGAAGAAAAAAATAGTCCTGGCCGTTGTGGTGGCTGCCGTGGTGCTTGCCGCTGCCTTTGCACTGCACCGGCCGCAGGCAGGTACTCAGCCAACCCCGGAGCCGACCCGGCAGGCGGAAACGAATGATGCCGTCCCGGCAGAGCCCACGCCGCAGTCCGCCGCGACGGCTGAACCGCAGCCAACGGCAACTACTGTCCCGCAGCAGACAACTGCCCCCAAGCCGACCCAGAAGCCCGCAACGAAAAAAACACCGGTGCTGAACGCCGCCGGTCAGCCCACCGCCAGTGCCGCGCCCGCAGAAAATGGTGACGGCGAACCGGCGGACAACACGAAGGAACCGACAGAAACCCCGCCCCCCAGCGCAACCCAAACCCCGCCTGTGGACGAGGAAAACATTGAATTGCCGTTTGTTCCGGCAGAATCATAGGCCATTTGGCTGCGGGCTGCAACCATACCGATGTAAAGTTATGGTGAATCTTTTGCAAAGTGCGGGCTTACCCTAGGGTGTCAGATACACCTTAGTTTTTTCAGCGTGCCGTCCGGCAGCAGGGCAACGGTATCGCCCTCCTGGATGTTCTGGGCAGTCAGGGCTTCATCGGGGTAGGGAAGCACCCACTGGGTACCGGCGGCATCGGCCAGCAGAACATCACACAGCACCGGCTGCCCGGCAGGCAGCTCCTCACAGCCATACAGCTGTTCATCAATGCGCAGAACGCGGCAGGTCATAATACAATACACTCCTTTGCCTACAGGGGCGGTCATCCGTTACACTTTAAGGCAATACCGCATAATTCTAAGTGCCGATACGGCGAGCGAGGCACGGCAGCTGCTAAGCCAAAAGCGCAGATAATACTGGATGCTGCAAAGGTGAGCGCCGCCAGTGGCGGAAACAGCGAACCGAAGCAGGGGCAGCGGTCGCAGAGTGCGAGGGGCTTTTGCCCCCGAAGCACGATGCGGGTACCGCAACCCGACATTATCGAGTATTTTGGCAACGTAGATGCCGTGCCGCAGCTGCCGGAGCGGTGCTTAAGCCACAAGGCGGGAATTGTGCGGTGTTGCCTTAAGGATACCGCTCCCGCACACGCCTGTCAAATCCCGCTTGCAATTTGGACGGGGGTATGGGATAATGGCTTACAGCAAAAGGCCATGCCGTTTGCGCCCGGCCGGATTGACCGGCGGAACGGGGGCACAGGAACGCCCCCCGATTTTTCCCCGAAAGGTGGATGTTTTTTATGTTGATACGCACCGCAGTCCCCGCCGATGCCGCCGCGCTGGCGGAGGTGGAGGCCCTCTGCTTCCCCGCAGCGGAAGCCGCGCCGGAACAGCAGTTCAGGGACCGTCTGCAGGCTTATGCCGGACACTTTTGGCTGATGTTTGACGGTGAAACGCTGATTTCTTTTGTGGACGGCATGGTGACAGACCAGCCCGATCTGACCGATGATCTATACGAAAATGCCGCTCTGCACAGCGAAACCGGCGCATGGCAGATGATTTTTGGCGTGGTGACCCGGCCAGAGTACCGCAAACACGGTCTGGCAGCCCAGCTGCTGAACCGCGCCATTGCCGATGCCCGCCAGCAGGGCCGCAAGGGTCTGGTACTGACCTGTAAGGACAAACTAGTACACTATTACGCCAAATTTGGCTTTGTGAACGAGGGTGTTTCCCAATCCACCCACGGCAATGTGGCGTGGAACCAGATGCGGCTGACATTTTAACAAGGATATAGAATGAAGCAAGCCCCCGGCAGGCAGCGGAGCACTGTTCATACGCTGTAAACTTGCCGGGGGCTTGTTTATTCTTTGGGCAACACCGCACAATTCCCGCCGAACGGCCTATGCGCACTGTTCCGGCGGCTGTGACCGGCCTGCTGAAACGGCGCTCAATCCACAACCGGAACATCCAGCCCGAACTCCTGCGGGCGGAACCGCGGGCAGACATTTTCGGCGGTGCAGATGACCGAAGCCGCCAGCCGGCTGCCAATGCCGCAGGCTTCCGCCATCGTTTTGCCATAAGCGCGGCCAATGACCGTACCGGCAAAGAACGCATCGCCTGCGCCGGTGGTATCAATCACGTTTACCTTTTTGGCGGGTACAATGCCACTTTCGCCATCCGCGCAGGCGTACACCGCGCCTTTGTCCCCCATGGTAACAACCATGCAGGGGATGCGGGCGCTGCCTACATTAGCGGCCAGCGTGCGGCACATTTCCTCCGGCCCCATATGGTCGTATTCGTCAGAAAAAAGGATCCCCGCTTCCTGCTGGTTGCAGACAAAACAGTCGATTTGCTGCAAAAAGTCACGCCGCTCCATGGCAATGCTCATGTTGGAAACCGCGGCATATACCTTTTTGTGGTATTTCTGTGCAAAATACAAGACCTGCTTTACAGTGTCTTTTTCCAGATCAAGTTCAATGGCAATGCCATCGCAGTCCTTAAAAATTTCATCGCCTTTTTCGGCCAGCAGGTCGGTCAGGGGATTGGTGTCCGGCCGCTTGGAGATGGCGGCCACCACATCGCCCTCATTATTGAACACAGCCAGCCAGGTGCCCATGCCGTCCGGCACGCGCTGGATATAGCGGGTGTTCACCTTGTGGCGCGCCAGTTTATCAATAACATCCTGCCCTGTGCCAGTGTCATCCACCAGGCTTACAAAGGTGGGGCGCAGCTCCACGTTGGCGATATCCTCCGCCACATTGCGGCACACACCGCCGTGTACCTGTTCTACCCGCCCGGCGTTGCGCCCGCCCGGAATATAGGTGGCAAGGGGGTACCCCTTGATATCAACAAAAACTGCGCCGATGACAACGATCCCCATGCAAAACGCCCTTCCTTACCCAGGGTGCAGCGGAAAACAAGGAAACCGACTGAATGTTCGTTTTTTCAGCTGCACCGTATAACTGTAAACTTATGATGAACAGTTTACATGATTGGGACCGAAAAAGCAAGGCTGGCGGCGATTTTTGCCGCCTTTGCGGCAAACTGTACCGCACGGACGGAATCTTTATCTCCTCTTTACAATGATTTTCCGCGGTGCTATAATAACAGCGAAAACCGACCGACCGGTCGGTCAAGTGCGCTAAAAAAGCTCCGTTTCCCCCTAAAAAGGGGCGCCACACGGCGGCTGCGCTGCGCTTCGGCGCTCCTTCCTTTTGGGGTAGCCTGAACCCGGCCGGTCGGTCACATCCGCCAACATAGGCCCGCCCAACGTGCGGGCAAAGGGAACAAACAAATGCCAAAATACAGTGTTAAAAAGCCATTTACCGTACTTGTGGCAGTCATATTGGTGATGGTACTGGGCTTTGTAAGCCTGACCGGCATGCAGACAGACCTGCTGCCCAATATGAACCTGCCCTACCTGCTGGTCATTACCACCTACCCCGGCGCCAGCCCGGAACAAGTGGAAAGCGATGTGACCCAGCCGCTGGAAAACAGCCTTTCCACCCTGAATGGTGTAAAGAACGTGACCAGCCAGAGCAACGAAAACTACAGCCTTGTCATTCTGGAATACCAGGACGACACCGACATGGACAGCGCCATGGTCAAGGCCAGCACCGCCGTGAACCAGCTTTCGGACAGTCTGCCCGATATGGCCAGCACCCCCACGCTGATGGAGATGAGCCCCGATATGATGGCCACCCAGTATGTTGCGGTGGACTATGAGGGGATGGACATCTACGAGCTTTCCGACTATGTGGAGGATACGATCGTACCCCAGCTGGAGCGCGTGGACGGCGTGGCCAGCGTTTCCACCACCGGCCTTGTCAAAAAATCAGTGCAGATCACGCTGGACCAGGACAAAATTGACGAGGTGAATGACAAACTGCTGGTCAAGGTGAGCGACCGCCTGGCCGAAGCCAAAAAGCAGCTGGACGAAAACGAGGCCAAAATCAAGGACGGCCTGGCGGAGCTGGACAGTGCCCAGAGCCAGCTGGATTCCGGCAAAGCCCAGCTGAATACCCAAAAGCAGAGCCTGACCCAGCAGCTGCGGGATGCCATCGACCAGCTGAACGAGGAGATCCCCAAGCTGGAAGAGCAGATTGCGGGGCTGAAAACCCAGCTGGACACCGCCCAGAGCAAGCTGAACCAGCTGAAAGTGGACCCCAGCAGCCTGCCGGAAGTGACGCTGCCGATCGATGATGCACTGTTTGCTTCCTGCAAAGAGATTCTGGCAAAATATGACCCCCAGTACGATGCAAATGCCATGCCCGCTAATTTGGAGGAAGCCAAGAGCGACCTGACCAAGATGGCCGCGATGCTGGCTTCCATCGAGCGTGCCCAGCAGGCCATTGAGACCGAAGCTGCCGCCCTGACCGGCGGGCAGAGCGTCAGCGATGCCTGCGCCGCGCTGGACGCCCAGATCCTGACGCTGACCGTGCAGGTGCAGCAGAAGGATAACGAGATCGTTCAGCTGGAACAGCAGCTGGATGCCGCCGCCCCGGAAGAGCAGGATGCCATCCGCGCGGAAATCGAAAGCAAAAAAGCTGAACAGGCGGCTTTACAGACCCAGCTGGACACTGCCACCAGCCAGCGCGCAGCCCTGGATGGTTACAAGGGTGATGAAAGCACCCTTTCCACCACCCAGACGGCCTTGCGGAACGCAACGGTGCTGCTGAAAGCCCGGCAGGAAGCCGAAGCCAGCCTGAACGAGAGCACCGAGGAACTGCGCCAAACCCTACAGCAGACGATTACCACCCTGAACACCCAGATCGACAAAGCCGAAGCCATGCTGGCCAATTTGAACGATCAGCGCGGCAAGCTGCAATCGATGCTGGAAAGCCTTTCTGCCAACCCGACAGACCCCCAACTGGCCGATATGGCCGTGCAGCTGCTGCTCAGCGGCACCGAAGCCCAGCTCAGTTTGGGCGAGTTCCAGATCAGCAGCGGCCGCACCCAGCTGGAAGCGGGCCAGACCCAGTTGGACTCCGCCCGCGAAGAGTATGAATCGGCCCGCGAGGAAGCGCTGAAAAGCGCCAATCTGGACCAGCTGCTGAACATGAACACCTTAAAGCAGCTGATCGCCGCGCAGAACTTCTCTATGCCCGCCGGTTACATTGACGGCGGGGAAGGGGACGATAACCAGTATATCTTAAAAGTCGGCGATGCGTTTGACAATGTGGATGAGCTGAAAAGTATGGTCCTGTGCAGCATTGACGGCATCGGCGATGTGCGGCTTTCCGATGTGGCGGACATTGAGCTGACCGATAACGCGGACGACAGCTACGCCAAGGTGGGCAAAAACCGCGCCGTGCTGCTTTCAATCTATAAAAGCTCCACGGCTTCCACCTCGTCTGTCTCCAACGCAAGCACCGCTGCTATGAAAGAACTGATGGCAGAAAACGACGGCCTGCACCTGACCACCATCATGGATCAGGGCGATTACATCAAGCTGATTGTGAACAGCGTCATGTCCAACCTGATCGAAGGCGCTGTGCTGGCCATCATCGTGCTGGCTCTGTTCTTAAAGGATATCCGCCCCACGCTGGTGGTGGCCATCAGCATGCCGCTCAGTGTGCTGTTTGCCATTGTCATGATGTATTTCAGTGGCATTACCCTGAACATTCTCAGCCTGTCCGGCTTGGGGTTGGGCGTTGGCATGCTGGTAGATAACTCGGTCGTTGTCATCGAAAATATTTACCGCCTGCGCGGGCGCGGCATTCCGGCCCCGCGTGCTGCGGTGCAGGGCGCACGCCAGGTGGCGGGGGCCATCGTGTCCTCCACCCTGACCACGGTCTGCGTGTTCCTGCCCATGGTGTTTACCACCGGCATGGTGCTGGAGCTGCTTTCCGATATGGCATGGACCATCACGTTCAGCCTGATGGCATCCCTCATTGTGGCCCTTACCGTGGTGCCCTGCGCCGGCTCCACCGTACTGCGCAAGCAAAAAGAGATCAAGCACCCCTGGTTCGACCGTTTCCTGAACGGGTACGAAAAGCTCTTGCGCTTCTGCTTAAAGCGCAAGGCCATCCCGCTCACACTGGCGATCGTGCTGCTGGCCGTATCGGTCTGGCGCATTGCCACCATGGGCGTGATGCTCATCCCGGATATGGGCTCCAACCAGCTTTCGATTACGGTAACGGTGCCTGCGGATACCGAAAAAGAGGATGCCTTTGCCACCGCAGACGCCGTGATGGACGCCATTACCAACATTAACGGCGTGGAAACGGTGGGTGCCATGTCCGGCGGCAGCGACAGCACCAGCAGCATGCTGATGATGACCGGCACTGAAGGCACCACGGACAACACCAGCTTTACCTATTATGTTCTGCTGACTGACGAGGGCGCCAGCAACAGCAAGGCCATCCAGCAGCAGATCGCCGATGACACCGCTGACCTGAACTGCGAAGTGGACATCAGCGCCAGCAGCATGGATATGAGCGCATTGTCCGGCAGCGGCGTGGAGGTGGACATCTACGGCCAGAATCTGGACAGCCTGACCACCGCCAGCCAGCAGGTGATGGACCTGCTGAACAGCGTGGACGGCATCGAGAATGTCTCCAACGGGCAGGAAACCGGCGACGAGGAGGTGCATATCGTCATTGATAAGGACAAAGCCATGCGCCTTGGCCTGACGGTGGCGCAGGTGTACCAGCAGATCGCCGCAAAGCTCAGCACCGATACCACCGCAACCACCCTGAAAGTGGGCCGCGATACCTATGATGTGACGATTGTGGATAAGACCGATACCCCGAGCCTGGACGATCTGTTCCAGATGGAGTTCATCACAACGACCACCGACGATGACGGCAACACCGTGAACGAGACCCATACCTTGGGCGAGTTTGCCTCCCGCACCAACGGCAACGCCTATGCGACCATTGCGCGCGAAAACGGCTCCCGCAAGATCAGCGTGACCAGCGATACCGCCGAAGGCTACAACACCACCCTGATCTCCCGTGATCTGAGCCCCCAGCTGGAAGCACTGGACCTGCCAGATGGCTGCACCGCTGAAATTGCCGGTGAAACCACCCAGGTGACCGAGATGATCCGGCAGATGGCCAAAATGATGGCCCTGGCACTGTTGTTTGTCTATTTTGTCATGGTGGCGCAGTTCCAAAGCCTGCTTTCCCCCTTCATTGTGCTGTTCACCATTCCGCTGGCCTTTACCGGCGGCATGATCGGCCTGATGATTGGCGGCGAACAGCTTTCGGTCATTTCGCTCATGGGCTTCCTTGTGCTGATGGGCGTGGTGGTCAACAACGGCATTGTGTTTGTGGATTACGCCAACCAGCTGCGCATTGGCGGGCTGGAGCGCACCGATGCCCTGGTGGCAACCGGCCGCACCCGTATGCGCCCCATCCTGATGACGACCCTGACCACCGTGCTTGCCATGGTAACGATGATCTTCAGCAAGGATGCCGGCAGCGAGATGGGCAAAGGCATGGCCATTGTTATTGTGGGCGGCCTTTCCTATGCAACGCTGATGACCCTGTTTATTGTGCCGGTGATGTATGACCTCTTCTACCGCAAGCCGCCGGTCAACATTGATGTGGGCGATGACGGCATGGATGACCTGCCCGATGATGCGGCCGAGTTTGCCGCAGAATTTGCCGCCCGCCGCGCAGCAGAGGGCAAGAACCAGCCGGAACCTGAAACACCGGATACCGCCGAGCACCGCCACTTAAAGATACCCGGTAAACCCGATACCGAAAACGGGGAGGGGACGCTACAATGACACCAGATATCCGCAAAGAACGCGAAACCGCCCTGTACGAAGCCGCTTTGCGCCTGATTGCCAAGGGGGTAAACCCCGCCGCCATGAAGGTGCAGCAGATCGCGGACGAAGCCGGAATCGGCAAGGGCACCGTGTATGAATACTTTGCCTCCAAGGATGAGATCCTGCAGGGAATGGCCCTGTACTGCTTTGATACCGAGATTGACCGCATTGCCGTATTGATGGAGCCATGCACCACCCTGCAAGAGCTGGAGGACGCCGTGATGGCCTACCTGCAGGATCTTTCCGGCAACCGGATGGGAACCTATCAGGTGATCGCTTCCAGTATTGGCGCACGGGAGAACCTCCGCGGTATGGACGAGTGTGTGCAAGCCCTGCGTGGGGTGCTGCACAGAACCATGGCAGCCCTGCGGCAAAAAGGGGAGATCAACCCCGCCCTGCCGGATGATTACTGTGATCTGGCTCTGCTTTCCGCTGCGGCGGGTGGGCTGATAGGGCTGTGCTATGTTTCCAAGCACCCGGACGCGCTAACGCCCATACAAAACCTGCGCGTGTTGATCCACCGAGCATTGAACCCATAAACAAACAAAAATAAAAGCAATACCGCATAATTCTAAGTGCCGATACGGCGAGCGAGGTGCGGCAGATGCCA
>OIAB01000125.1_pt1 | contig 25833 bp, 22 predicted proteins | sample 1580651 | NCBI WGS metagenome assembly OIAB01 (sample SAMEA3882540, study PRJEB24775) | human gut metagenome | biome: human-associated habitat; feature: intestine environment; material: feces | place: Netherlands | collected 2009/2010
CCGCCACGAGCAGAAACGCGATGACGCGCACAACGGTTTTGGTTTTGGAACGGTTTTGTTTCATAACGTCCTCGAAGATACAGGGTCAGCGGTAGGCTGAAAATTCCGGTGAGAATTCGTTGTAGTTTCCGCCGTCGCCCGGTGTTTTCTGTTTGCAGATGGGCAGCATGTGCACCACAAATTCCGCGCAGCGCGCCCATTCGGCGGTCACCTTGTCGCTGTGCGCGGCAGTCAGGTCGTATTGCTCGGAGAGATACTGCCCGAACCATGCGGTGAACTTCTCCATGCCGAACACGTTCATGTGTTCGTTGTCGCAGAAGTCGCCGTCCAGCTCCAGACCGATGCTGTCCATCTGCTCGTCGCAGTTGAGAAAGCCGTAGCCATATTCGCTTACAATGTCCGCAAGCTGCGAAAGGACAGAGGGATCGCTGAGCACCGTGCGGTGCGGAAAGCGCACGAAGAGCACATTCTCTACCCCGAGCTGTTTGGCCCGTTCGCAGAAATCGCGCAGCGTCTGCTCGTTTTCTGCGCTCAGCTCCAGAGACTTGACCTGACGCTCGCCGGTCTCCACTTTCGGGATGACCTCAAAGGATTTGGTCAGCGAATAGCCGGTCCGGCGCATGGCCAGCTGATCTTTGGCAGCCCCGCCCCAGACGCCCGGCTCGATCCAGGTGTCATGGTACTTTTCCATGCGGAAAAAATAGGATGACTGCTGGTCTTTCGGCACGCAGTCTGTGATCGTCTGCACCTTGTTGCGCGACATCGGGATGTTATCGAGCCATTTGTGCAGGCCGGTGTCCGTTTCGTCCTGATTGAAGTCGTACAAAAAGCCGTTGATCTCCACGACGACGACCTTTGGCGTTTGCCGGCGCATGGTTTCGGTGAGCATGGAGTCATACAGGCATGACGGCATGCTCGACACGGCCAGCGGATAGCTCGTAAAGCCATACTGCTGCCACGCCAGCGGAGAGCTGAAGCCGGTGTAGAGCTCGCTCGCGCCGAGCATGACGACGTCGAGCGAATCCTTCGGCTCCAGATAAAAGCCGCGGATATGGCGCATATCCCACGTGTTGTTCACGCTCAGCACATTGGCCGCGGCGCTGTAGAGCAGCACGACGATGAGCAGAAAGATGACGGCACGCAGGGCGCGTTTTTGAGGCTTGGAACGTTGCTGCATAGGCTTTGCGCTTTCTGTGCCGGGGCGGCACGGTTGGATCATCGGGTCAGCGGCAGGCATCAAACGCCGCCGAAAACTCGTTGAGGGTCTGTTTGGTGTTGTCCGCCGCCTGCTGTTGGCAGGTGGGCAGGATCTGCGCCATGAAATCGGCGCAGCGCTGCCACTCGGCGGTGACGGTCTCGCTGTGCGCAGTCGTCAGGTCATAGTGCTCGGAGAGGTACTGCCCGAACCAGGCGGTGAACGTCTCCATGCCGATGGCGTTGAGGTGGTCGGAGTCCATGAAATCGGCACAGCGGTCGAGCCCGATCGTGTCGAACGCGTCGTGCAGGTCGAGCAGCTCATAGCCATAGCCGCCGACTACGGCCGCCACGTCGGCGAACACGTTCGGGTCGGTTGTCTGCGTGCGGTGCGGCATGCGCAGAAAGAGCACGTTTGCGCCGAGTGAGCGCGCCTGCGCGCAGAAATCGCGCAGGTACTGCGCGTTCGCGCCGCTGAGCGTCAGCGGCCGGATGTCCGGCTCGTCGGCGTCCGTGAGCGACTGGCCGATGGCCTCAAAGCTCTTCGTGAGCGAGTAGCCGGTCTTGTCCATCGCGCGCAGGCGCCGCTGCACCGGCAGCCAGGAATCAATCTGATACCAGTTGGCATGGTATTTGGCGATGTTGAAGTAAAACGAGGTCTGCAGCTCTGCGGGCACGCAGGTGCGGATGGTCTCGATCTTGTTGCGCGACCAGGGCATGTTGTCGAGCCACTTGCGGAGGTTGGCCTCGAGCTTTTCGGGGTCCTCGTCGGTGAGGAAGCCGTCGATATCCACGACGATGAGCTTCGGGTGCTGGCGGTTCACCGCTTCTGTGAGCAGGGAGCCGTAGAGCCGGGAGGGGATGTTCGACACGGCCAGCGGATAGCTCGTAAAGCCATAGTCCCGCCACGCGAGCGGGGCGCTGTAGCCCGTGTAGAGCTGGCTCGCGCCGATGAGCACCACGTCGAGACTGTCCTCCGGCTCGAGGAAGAAGCCGTGCACGTGGCGCATGTCCCACTCGTTGTTCACAACGAAGGCCGGCGAAATGAGCCCGATGCCCAGCACGGCGATGAGCACGAAAATGACCGCGCGCAGCGCCGTGCGGGTCTTGGAATTACGTCCGCTTCCCATGGCTTAAAACTGCATGTACACAAACTCGGACGCTTGTACGCCTGGGCCGTACATACCCATGAGCACGACGGCGAAGATGCCGCCGAGCAGCACGACCCAGCGCAGGGCGAGACACTTCTCGTCGAGGATCTCGCGGATGGCGCGCTGCGAGCGCTCCTGAATGACGGAGGCGACGAAGATCACAATCGTGCCGAACAGCAGCACAGCCCAGTCATACTTCGTCAGCGGCAGGGCCTCGAGCACGGCGCCCGGCCGCAGCTGCGACAGGTGCAGGTCGGTCACGGACTTGGCCATCATGCCCATGGCGGCGCGGAAGCCGTCGGCAATGTCAAAGTAATAGCCGATGAGCACGACCACGAACGTGCGCAGCATGGAAAACACCTGATACCACGCGCTCTTGCGCTCGATGTGCAGACCGGCGACGACTTTGTCCGACACCGGCTGCAGCAGTGTGGACACGAGGATGACCATACCGTTCCAGAAGCCGAAGGCGACGTACTTCCAGCTCGCACCGTGCCAGATGCCGATGACGAGGAACGTGATGAGCGAGGCCACGGCCGTCGGCAGAACCTTGCCGATGTGGTTGCCGAGGTGCTGCTTGGCGTGGCGGCCCCAGTTGAGGAACGCCTTCGAGATCGACAGCGGGTAAAACAGATAGTTGCGCAGCCAGTCGCCGAGGGAAATGTGCCAGCGGTGCCAGTACTCGGTGAGCGTGCGCGAGAAGTACGGCCGGCGGAAGTTTTCGCCCATGGTGATGCCGAACATCTGCGCCACGCCGCGCGAAATGTCGATGCCGCCGGAGAAGTCGGCATACAGCTGCAGCGCGTACACGAGCGCGGCCAGCAGCACGTAGGTGCCGGCGTAGTCGGTGTATGCCCCGGCGACGGTGTGGATCATGCCCACGGCGCGGTCGGCGATGACGAGCTTTTTGAAAAAGCCCCACAGGATCAGCTCCGCGCCGTAGCGGATGTTGTCAAAGTTATATTTGTGCTCGTCGTAGAGCTGGTGCGCCAGCTGATCGTACACGCCGATCGGGCCCTGAATGATCTGCGGGAAGAAGGACACGAACAGCGCGAGCTTGCCGACGTTGCGCTCGGCGGGGACCTTCTCGCGATAGACGTCCAGCACATAGCCCATGGACTGGAACGTGTAAAACGAGATGCCCAGCGGCAGCAGCAGCCCGATGTGGCCGAGCGAGACCGTCAGCCCCACGGACGCGAAGAGCGCCTCCATGGACTCGGCAAAGAAGTTATAGTATTTCAGCACGGCAAGAATGCCGAAGTTGAACACCAGAATGCCGATCATGAGCGCCTTGCGGCGGGACTTGCAGCGCTTTTTGTACGCCTTGCGCGCCTCGCGCTCCCAGTCCTGCTTGTGCGCGGCGACGGTCTGCTCCATGCGCGCGGTCATGGCGTCCATGCCGCGGGCGCCAAAGTAGGTCGTGAGCGTCGTGATGACGATAAAGCCCATGTACCGCAGGCACACGAACGCATAAAACGCGTAGCTGCCGATGAGCAGCACCACCCACTGGAACCGCTTCGGCACCAGGTAGTACAGCACCAGCAGCGCGAGCACCAGCAGATAAAACGACAGCGATGTCAGAGTCATGTTCCGTCCTCCAGCGTCTGGCAGGTGTTGAGCACGTCGGTCGCGAACCGGTCGCGCACGAGCGTGAAGACCCCGTCGCGATACAGCGCCACGCGCGGCATATCGCGCGACAGGAACACGGACACGCCCTCCGTCACGGAGTACGCGCCGCAGCGGCCGAGGGCGATCACGTCGCCCACGCGCAGGGGCGGCAGCTGCGCCTCGCGCACCAGCACGTCCGCCGTTGTGCACAGGCTGCCGCAGAGCATCCACGGCCCGGCGGCGTCCGCGCTCTCGCGCAGGAGCGTCAGCGGCGGGACCTGCATGCCCATGAGCTGGCCGTCATACTTGACCTGGTGCATGCCGCCGTCGCACACGGCGTAGTTCACGCCGAGGTTGCACTTGGCATCCGCCACGCCGGTGAGGAACGTCCCGCACGGCGCTGCGAAAAAGCGGCCCATCTCGATCGTGAGCGGGTACTTTTCGCCGAAGGCGCGGATGTGCGCCGCCGCCGCGTCGAGCAGCGCGCAGTCGCGCGCCTCGGCATCGTCGCGGAAGCACTCGGCGTTCAGCCCGGGGCCGTATTCCACGTGCTGCGCCGTGAAGCCGTATTGCTCGTGCAGCATCGTGAGGTACTCGTCCAGATGCGTGAGCTCCTTTGCGATCACGGCGTCCTTGCGCTTTTGCGTGCCGGAAAAGTAATGGATGCCCACGATCGTCACGTTCGGGAACTCCGCGCGCCGGGCGACGAGCTCCGCCAGCGCGTCGGGGTCCATGCCGAACTGGCTGCCGGCGGTCAGGCGCGGCAGCACGCGGACGTGCTTTCCCTGTGCGGCCGCGGCGGCGCAGATGAGCTCAAAGTGCAGCGTGCTCTCGGCCGTGAGCAGATCTGCCCCCAGCGCGACGGCGCGCGCGACATCGTCCGCGCCCTTGTTCACACCGGAGTACAGGATGCGCTCCGGCGGGATGCCGAGCCTTTCGCAGATCGTCAGCTCGCCGGGGGAGCACACCTCCACCCAGCGGAACACGTCCGGCAGGCCGCGCAGCACGAAGGGGTTGGCCTTCATGGAGTAGCACAGATTTACATCAGAGCCGAACGCGGCGCGCACCCTTTGAGCGCGCGCCGTGAAGGCCTCCAGATCAAACAGATACAGCGGCGTGCCGTATTTCGCGGCCGCCGTCCGGAGTGCAGTCTTGTCCATCAGTCCTCGTCCTGCAGGCGCTGCACCATGGCCAGCAGACGCTTGGCGGAGTTGAAGTTCTCCGGCACGAGGTCCTTGGCGCCGATCTCGATGTCGAACGCGTCGTTGAGCGCTGCGACGAGCGACACGATGTCGAACGACTCGAGAATGTGGTCGTCGATGAGGGCGGTCTCGGTCTCAAAATCCACGTCGGGGCGCAGATCGGTCAGAATGTCCATCAGTTCCTGTTCCATAATAATATACCTCCTGAAGTAAGTAGGATCAGCAAAATCAGTGTTTGGCTGCGGCGGAGATGCGCTCGGCCAGCGCGCGCATGTTCGTCTTGCCGTTGTCGAGCCGGGGCATGGCCTCCAGCTGCTCGATCTTGCGCGGCACCATAAAGCCCGGCAGGTCGGCGCGCAGGGCGACGGCGATGTCGCGCTTGGTCACGCCCTCGCCGGTGTAAAACAGCCAGATCTGCTCGTGCGCCTGGTCATAGAGCGCGCAGCAGTCTTCCACGCCGGGCACCTTCGCCGCGGCGAGGTCGATCTCCCCGAGCTCCACGCGGTGGCCGAGGTGCTTGACCTGCCGGTCCTTGCGGCCGTGGAACATGAGGTTGCCGTCGGGCGCGAAGTGCCCGAGGTCGCCGGTCTTATAGATGCGCTCGTCGTAAGCGTGGTTGAGCGGGTTTTGCAGGAAACTCTCGGCCGTTTTCTCGCGGCTGTTGTAGTAGCCCAGCGCGAGGATGGGGCCCTTGACGCAGATCTCGCCGATCTCGCCGTCGGGCACGGCCTCATTGCGCTCCGAGAGCAGAAACACCTCGTAGTGCGGGTACGGCTTGCCGATCGGCAGCACGTCGGTGTCCTCCACCAGACCGGGCACGACGTAATACGTGCACGAGGCGGTCGCCTCCGTGGGGCCGTACTGGTTGACGAACTTCGCCTCCGGCAGCGCGAGCTGCCACTGGCGCAGGCAGCTGCACGGCATCACCGAGCCGGAGAAGCACACCTTGCGCAGGTGCTGCGGCACGCTGCACTCGAACGCGCCGAGCGCGGCCGGCACCGTCAGCGCCGAGACGCTCCAGCCCACGGCCGTGACGCCCTTGTCGTTCATGTATTCGAACAGGCGCTCCGGCGACATGAAAAGTTCCTTCGGGATGATGGCCGTCGTCGCGCCGAAGCGCAGCGGCAGATAGATGTCGCGCACGGCGGCGATGTAGTCCAGCGGCGACTGGTTGCCGAGGATGTCCTCGCGCGCGATGCCCATCACGCCGGCGTAGTCCTCGATGTAGCACATGAGCGAGTGCTGCGCCGTGATCACGCCCTTGGGCGTGCCGGTCGAGCCGGAGGTGAAGATGATGTACAGCGGGTCGAGCTCTCTGGCCCGCGCGCGGCAGTCTGCGAGCAGCGCCGCGTCCTCGCTGCCCTCGAGCAGCTCCTCCGCGATGAGGATCGTGCCGGAAAAGTCCAGCGTCTTCGCCTTGTCGTAAAACGCGCGCTGCACGATCATCAGGTCGGTGTCGAGCGTATTCAAAATAGAGTTGAGCCGGTGTACGGGCATCGTCCCGTCCATCGGGGCGTAGCAGCACCCGGCGTACACCGCGCCGAGAAACACCGCCGGCGTGTGTGCGTTGCGCCCGCTCATGACGGCGATGGGTTTTTTCTGCCCGGCGCGGCGCTTTGCCGCCGCCGTACCGATGATGCGCGCCTCGCGCCGCACGTCGGCAAACGTCACCGCGCTGTCCTCATCGAGAAAAGCGGGCTTGTCCGGACAGGCTGCGGCTGTGGTTTCCAGCCAGTCGAGCACGTTGGTTTCCATGCTTGCCAGCTCCTTTCCGATAAATGTCCATAATCGCCTTATCCTATCATGTTTTTCACGCAAAAACAAGTCGCCATGTGTCATATTTAAGAAAAGGTAAGAATGTGGCGCCTCGGCGTGGGCCCGGCCCGCCGCGAACCGGCATCCGCGCAAAAGGCCGCCGCATCCGTTCCTTTTCCCCTTGACGCATCCGCGCCCGCAAAGTACAATAGGAATTACCAAAAACAAGCGCTCCGCGGCGCAGCAGAATTTGCACGTTTTTCGGCATATTTTGCAGCCTCTTGTCTGTTATTGCCAAAATCGCACCTGGAAAATTGTGAACAATTCTCCTTCCACATTTGTGGAGAATGTGGTATACTTTAGGAAACTGCGCGAATTTTTCGCGCGCGGTTTCGACGCGTTTTGCGTCTGTCGTGTGCTATGATCGTTCCGGTTTCCGGGTACGGACCGGCGTCTCCGCGAAGGGGGGAAAAATGCAGCGGGGCGGAAAGGAAGGTCACAGATGTCAAAGAGAGTTCAGAAGGTGTGGAACGCTGTCACCACCGTGCTGGTGATCCTGGTTGTCGTTCTGGCGCTGCTTCTGGTGGGGGTCCGGCTGGTCGGCCTCCGGCCGATGTGCGTCCTGTCCGGCAGCATGGAACCGACTTATCACACCGGCTCGCTCATCTATGTCAAGCCCTGCGCGCCCGAGGACGTGCAGGTCGGCGATCCGATCACGTTCGTGCTCAATGAGGACTTGGATGTCGTCACGCACCGCGTCGTCTCCATTGATGCGGAAAATCAGCACTTTTATACGAAGGGAGACGCAAACGATGCGCCCGACGGCGCACCCGTCTATTTCAAGAACCTCATCGGCCGCCCGGTGTTCACCATTCCCTATCTGGGCTATGTCTCGCACTGGGTCTCGAACCCGCCCGGCATGTATCTGGCCATCGCGCTCGCGCTCGTGCTCATCATCCTGACGTTCCTGCCGGATGTGCTGCGCAAAGCGTCGGAGGCGGACGCGCGCGACGCGGCCCGCCGCGCCGCGGACAAGTCCGGCGATGCCCCGGATGCCAAAAATTCCGGCGAAAATATGGAAAAATAAAGACCCCGTGCAATATTTTTGCCTGTTCGTGCATTAACTTAGTAATTGCTGGCAGCGCCCGGCACGGTGCTGTTGGACATAGGAAGCTTTGAACAAATTTAAGGGAGGAAAACATTACATGAAGAAGAAAACTCTGACGATCGCCATCGCGCTCGTGCTCGTCGTGGCGCTGGCGGTTGGCGCGACTTATGCCCTGCTGACGGATAAGAAGGAAATCACCAACACCTTCTCGGCGGGAAAGGTCATTGGAGACGACACGGAGTTCACTCTTGTTGAGAGCAATGTCAAGAAGGATTCTACCGGCGCTTATGTAAAGGGCGAAGGCACGACGAATAGTGGTATCGTATATAAGGATGTCCTTCCCGGCGCGCCCATTTACAAGGACCCGACTGTGAGCGTGAAGGGCCTGGTGGCGGATGCTTACCTGTTTGTCGTTGTGACGGACAACACGGGCGCTGGTCTGACGGCTACGGTGGATACTGCCAACTGGACTAAGCTTGGCGATAAGGACAATCAGACGCTGTATGCGGTTAAAGCGAACAACGGCCTCGTCAAGGCTGCCGATGTGAAAGACACCGCTCTTGCTACGACGATTCTGGCGGGCAATCAGGTTGCTGTTGCTGACGACTATACCGGTGGCGAAGCTGCTACTTCTATCACCTTTACCGCGTATCTGATTCAGGCTGCTGGTCAGGAGTCTGCCGTTGATGCTTGGAACACTGCAAAACTCGTTCCCGGCCTTGTTGCCGCCTGACTCCCTCGCAACTTTCCCTGAGCAGATCCCTTGAAAACCTTGTACAGAGAGCTGTACACAAAAATAGAAAAGGAGAACGCTACATATGAAGAAGAAAACCATTCTTGTGGCTGCCATCGCAGTCATGCTCGTCGCGGCGCTCGTCGTTGGCGGTACCCTCGCGTACTTCACCGATACGAAGTCCGCGGACAACGTCTTCACCATGGGCAACGTCGCGATCACGCTCGATGAGACGGACGTGAGCAATCCGGATGCGCGTACCACGAGGGGCAACACATATAATGTCTATCCCGGTCAGACCGTGAAAAAAGACCCCATTGTTCATAACACCGGCAAAAATGCGGCTTATATCCGTGCGACTGTTAACGTCAGCGACTGGATGAATCTTGTTGCCGCTTACTATCCGGACTTTAAGGAGACTTTCCCGAACGACGGTTATAAGGCCGCTCTGAACCTGCTCGTTGGTGAGCTGGGCAAGGGCTGGAGCGTTGTTGACGTTGTGGCTGGTGATACCTTTACGATTGGCCAGTTCGATGCAAAGTTTATCCTGAAGTATGATGGCACGCTGGCCGCTGGCGCGGACACTACGGCGATGTTCCAGAACGTCATTGTCCCGGCGGGCCTTGACAATGCGAATGCTTCTTCGTTCAGCTCTGTTAAGGTGGTCGCTCAGGCCATTCAGGCGGACGGCTTCGCTACTTGGGATGATGCCTTTAAAGCCTTTGATGCTGCTCAGAAGTAATTAAAGGAGAACGCTACATATGAAAAAGAAAACCATTCTTGTGGCTGCCATCGCGGTCATGCTCGTCGCGGCGCTTGTCGTCGGCGGTACCCTCGCGTACTTCACCGATAAAGACAATGCGACCAACACCTTCACTGTCGGCGATGTGAAGATCAACCTGCTTGAGCAGCAGCGCAAGCTGGACAAGGACGGCAACAAGACCACGGAGCTCGAAGCCTTCAAGCAGAATCAGCACCTCTACCCGATCGTCGGCTCTGCGCAGGGCGAGAAGGATGCGCTTGGCATGCCGACCGCTAAGAACTATGTGGACAAGATGGTCACCATCCAGAACACCGGTTCTGAAAAGGCTTACATCCGCGCTTACTTCGCCATTCCCTCCGCGCTGGACGACGGCTATGAGACCTTCAACGCTGGTCTGAACGTCCTGCACTTCAACTTTGGCAATAAGGTTGAAAACGGCGTTATCACCTCTACCGAGGGCAAGGAGTGGCAGTGGACGCACGGCAGCAAGTGGAATTACTTTGAGACCACCATTGATGGCATCCAGTACAACGTCTACTATGCTGACTACTATCAGGCGCTCGACGCCGGTGCTACCACCGAGCAGCTCGTGCAGGGCGTGTATCTGGACAAGTCCTTTGACATGCAGAACGGCACTCCCCGTGCGTTCGGCAAAGAATTCGCCGTTGACAGCAGCTGGGACTGGAGCAAGGTCTCCTGCCCGGTGTTCGCCGTTGCGGTTCAGGCCGAGGGCTTTGACAACGCTTCTGAAGCTATGGATGCTGCTTTTGGCGCAAACTACAACCCGTGGGGTGGCGCTGCTACCAACTGGCAGTAATTCCCTAACATTTTGACCCCGATGGGGCGGCGCGGCGCGCCGCCCCACTCGGAGCCTACGGGCCCGAAAGGGGCTGGCTTCCGTCCGGCGCAGATGCCGGCCGGGCCAAAGCTTCCCCGGCCCCTTTCAGCCCTTTATCCCCGGTTCCGTCCGGGCGCGGGCGGCGGAGCTGCCGCCGTCCGCGCGCAGACAGAAATGGAGATCCCACAAAATTTCCTGCGCGCGCCCTCCCGGGCGCGGAGAATCCCTCAGCATCAAGAAACATTCCCTCGAGGAGAAAGGTGGTTTGTGCATGAAGAAGAAGTGGACCATCACGGCGGTGCTCGTCCTGGTGGTGGCGCTGCTTGCGGTCGGCACGTGGGCGTATTTCTCGGCCGTCGGCCGGGCGGATAACGTCATCACGATGGGCTCCGTCAAGCTTGCACTGCACGACGAGGACGGCAGCGGCCAACCGTTTACGACGGTGAGCGCCATGCCCGGCAGCGTCGTGGACAAAGTGGTTTATGTGGAGAACGTCGGCTCCGGCGCGTTTTACACCCGCGTGAAGATCACGCCTGAGGTGGTCGCCGCGAATGGCGAGCTTGTCCCGCTCACGGACAGGAGCCTGCTCACGCTCGACCTGAACGACACTGACTGGATCCCCGGCGCGGACGGATACTATTATTATAATGGTACCCTCTCGCCGAAGGCTGCCACGTCGAAGCTCTTCAACCACGTCACGTTCAGCAAGGACATGGGCAATGAATATCAGAACACCACGGTGCATATCTACGTCACGGCCGAGGCCGTCCAGACGGCGAACCTGGACAAGTACGGCCCCATTGACGCGTGGAAGCACGTCGGAACGGTCGAGGCGAGCACTTCGAGCACGCAGATCGATCCGATCCCGACAGCCTGAGAAAGGAGGACGAAAACATGAAAAAACGCATTCTCTCGCTCGTCCTCTGCGCGGCCATGCTGCTGAGCATGTGCCTGTTCATGGGCGCCGGCGTTATGGACGATGCCTCTGATGCCCCGGCCGAGAGCACCGCCGTAGCCCAAGTCCAAGCGCCTCAGACAGTTGTGTATACGGCGGCCGGCCCGTTCCTGCCCGCTGTTTCGGTGCAGCCGGTTTTGCGTGCTGTGCGCGCCAGCGGTGCAAATGAACTCAAGGACGGCCTGAACCTGTCCAAGACGGCGACAGCCAATGCGGATGGCAGCTATAAGATCCGCATGGAGGCGTTTACGACCGGCAAAGTGACGACGACGACCTCGATCGAACCGTGTGACATCGTGCTCGTGCTCGACCAGTCCGGCTCGATGGCGTATAATTTTGACGGGAATAAGACCAGCACGGATTCGGCCCGTCGCCAGTATGCCATGAAGCAGGCCGTGAACACGTTCATTGAAGCGGTGGCGGATAAGTATAACGCGGAAAAGTCCGATCACCGGATTTCAATTGTGACATTTGGTTCGGACGCATCCGTGCTGCAGGGCTGGACGCCTGTATCGCAGGACGGCAAAAAGACACTTCAAGGGAAGATCACCGGGCTTCCCGGCACTCCGAGTGGCGCAACCAATGTGGATGACGGCATGAAGCAGGCAGAGACGCTGATGGGCAGCGGCTACAATTACACGGGCAGCAACACGACGCGGCAGAAGGTTGTGGTCCTGTTCACGGACGGTGTGCCGACGACGCAGAGCGATTTTGACACGACGGTCGCCAACGGCGCCATCCAGTCGGCCAAGGCGCTCAAGGACGCCGGCGCGACGGTGTATTCGGTCGGCATTTTCAATGGCGCGAATCCGGAGCAGCTCTACGGCGACAGCGGCTTCAAGTACAACAGCAACGGCCAGGTCGGAAGCCACTGGGCCAGCTTTAGCTGGTGGGGGATCGGAGACGTCAAGAACTATGACATCCCGGCCGGAAACCGCTTTTTGAACTACATCTCCGGCAACTTCCCGGATGCGACGGAGATCGGCATCCAGCGGTACGATTCCAGCATCATCGGCATCGGCCATTATGGCTGGGAAATCACCAGAAACTTCAATCGCACATCTTCCAGCTACTACCTGACCGCGAATGATTCCGCTTCCCTGAGCCGAATCTTCACGACGATCAGCGAGAATATCGGTCAGGCAAGCATTGACCTCAGCAGCTCGACGGTTGTTAAAGACATTGTGACACCGTATTTCACTATGCCGGCGAACACCGCAGATGTGAAGCTTTACACCGCCGATTATAACGGCAAGAGCTTTGGCATGGAGCAGCCGGCCGGCAGCGACGTGCGGGCGACGATTGACGCAAATACGAACACGGTGAGCGTGACCGGATTTGATTTCAATAAGTACTACGTCGCCGACAAGCAGCACGAGGGTACGTATGGCAAGAAACTGATTATCGAGTTTTCTGTGCAGCGAAAGCCCGGATTTGTTGGCGGCAACAACGTGCCGACCAACGGAGATACTTCCGGCGTTTACACGGAGAAGGGTGTTTCTGCTGGCCTGTTTGATGTTCCAAAGGTCAATGTCCCCATCATTGCACCGGAATTGGCCGGGCAAGACTGCCATGTCTATTATCTGGGCACGCAGCCGACGCCTGAGCAGATGTGCACACCGTATGACACCGCAGGGAGTGATTTCTCCTTTGTGAAAGTCTCTTATACGACGAGTGGTTCGGTTGATATGACGCAGGATGGCAGCTATACGGTGACTGCGACCGTTTCTCCCCAGGAAGAGGCTGCGTCGGATTCGGCTGGTGCATCAGCCCAGCCGGCAACTGCCACAGTGACCTCCACAGTCTATGTTTACAAGCCGGAGCTGACCTTCAAGGACAGCGAGGGCTATTACGGCGACACCGCGCCCGGCTTTGACGGCAACCTGACCGCCACCGTGTGGAAGCACGGCGAAACCGAGGCAAATACTGCTGTGATGGGCGAAGCCCCTGAGTTGACGCTTACCTACACGCCGGACGCCGATGCTATCGTGGACGGCAAGATCAACACCCGGACGGACTTCGGTGTGGACGTGACTGTGAAAATTGACAATACTGATGTGACCGGAAAAACCGCGTTCCTTCACACGAATTGTGCTGGCAAGACTTGTGTGCCCCCTGCTGACAAGGAGTTCCTGGTTCATGTCAACACTTGCAGCCTGACCATTTCCAAGACGGTGACCGGCCAGAACAACGGACAGTCCTTCGTGTTCACAGTGAAGGATGCAAACGGAAATGTGATTACCACCGTCGCGGTCAAAGGCGGAGCGAGCAAGACCATTACGGGTCTGCCGATCGGTACTTATACTGTTACGGAAGATACCCAGTGGTCGTGGCAGTATAACTTGACGTCCGGAAACGATGTTACAAAAGAACTGAAGGCCAATGCTGCGGAAGATTACGCGGCAGCAGACTTCACCAACGAATATAAAGGCACCAACTGGCTCACGAGCATTGCCGACGTGATCAACAAGTGGGTCAGCGCAACCCAGATTCAGCAGATTCCGGATCCGAAAACAAACTGAACAGGAGGGATGACATATGAAACGTATCTTTAACGGTTCAGGCGGGAGAAAGACCGCGCTCATCCTCTCCCTGTGCCTGATTTTCGCGCTGGCAGTCGGCACCACGGTTGCCCTGCTCAAGGCGAACACCGCTCCGGTGACGAACACGTTCACCGCCGCCAAGTCCGATATCAAGATTAATGAGAACGTGGAAAACGGCAAAAAGTCCAGCATCCAAGTTGAAAACATCGGCACGGCCACGTCCTATGTCCGCGTCAAGCTGGTCATGAACTGGGTCAGCGACGATGATAGCAAAACCATTTCCGCCACGCCGGTGAATATCACGGTCGATTACGACAACACCAAGTGGTTCGAGCAGGGCGGCATCTACTACTACAAGATGCCGGTCGCACCGAAAGATGCGGCGACGGGCAATGTCACGAGCAACCTGCTGAAGACCCCCATCACGCAGCCGGAAGGTGCACCCGATGGCTATCACCTCGAGGTGACGGTGCTGGCCGAGAGCATTCAGGCCGCGCCGAGCAAGGCCGTGACAGATAGCTGGCGCGTGGGCGTTGACAACAACGGCTATCTGATGCAGCCGACCACGACACCATAAGGAGGGCAACGGTATGAAACACAAAAAGCTTACCATGATCGTCGCCCTCGTGCTGGTGGTCGCGCTGGCCGCCGGACTGGGCATCTGGGCGACGGGCGAGGAGAACATCCCCACCGTCACGTACTATGACGGCACGGACGGCACCAACGCACACTTCACCTTCACCCACACCGGCAAGGGCTCGGACACGAACCTGTTCCCGAACTTCTCCGACTGCATGCCCGGCGACAGCCTCACGCAGACCATCCGCGTGCAGGCCGATAGCAAAAACGGTGTGCAGGGCGCAAAGATCTATCTGCGCGCGGAGATCGACGGCGACGCCTCCGCCAAGGAAGGCTCCGCCATCACGTACAACGATGTGCTCGATCACATCAGCATGACCGTGTCGAAAAACGGCGTTGCGCTCGCGTCCAACAAGACCGCGAAGCTCTTCAGTCAGCTCGACGCGAGCGAGGGCCTCAAGAACAACGTCTTCATCGCCGAGGTCAGCCCCAAGACTGACCCGGTCGATCTGGACGTGACCATCGAGGTCGACCCCGCCATGGGCAACGCGTTCCAGGAAGCGGCTGCGCACATCACGTTCGTGTTCTCCGTCGAGGACAACGAAGTACCGCCCCCGCCGCTGGAGCGTGAGAAGCACGACGCGTACATCGTCGGCTACCCGAACGGCGACGTCGGCCCGCTTGACCCGATCACACGTATGGAGGTCGCCACGATCTTCTACCGTCTGCTGCAGGACGATGCGCGCGAGCAGGTCTGGTGCACCACGTATCCGTACCCGGATGTGGAGGCCAACAGCTGGTACAGCAACCAGGTCGCCACGCTGACGAACGCCGGCATCCTCGCTGGCTTCCCGGACGGCACGTTCGGCCCGGCGAAGCACATCACCCGCGCGGAGTTTGCGACGATCGCGGCGCTGTTCTTCCACGCGCCGGAGGTTGAGGGCGACGCATTCTCTGACATCTCCGACAACTGGGCGCGCGAGTACATCAACCGCGCGGCGGCCCTTGACCTGGTCAGCGGCTTCCCGGACGGCACGTTCCGCCCGGAGCAGGAGATCACCCGCGCCGAGGTCATGGAGATCATCAACAACGTCCTGTTCCGCACGCCGGACAAGGATCACTTCCTCCCCGACATGGTCACCTGGCCGGACAACAGCAACCCGAACGCCTGGTACTATGAGCCCGTGCAGGAAGCCACCAACAGCCACGATTACGAGCGCGTGAACAACACGTCGCCCGAGACGTGGACGAAGATCACGCAGCAGCGTGACTGGGATGCACTTGAGGCCGAGCTGGCCCAGAAGTACCCCAACCGCTAAGCGCACGGCGCTGACGGAAAACCAAACCATAGCGAACACCCCCTGTGCACGGCACGGGGGGTGTTTGTTTTTTGCACGACGAGTGCGTGCTTTGAGGCTTTGCGTCCCTACTTTCAGGCACGGGCGCGTCTGTCAAGCGCCGGGGGACGGATGGGCGCGCGATCTCAGCGCCATGGGTCAACCTACCCGGCAAGGAAAGACCACGATCCGGCAAGAAAGCCCCCGCGATGACGGCGCGCGCACAAAAAGCGCCCCGGCGGTCTGCCGGGGCGCTGGTGTAGGATGCGTTTATCAGCCCAGATACTGCTTGTCGTAGTTGTTCTGGATGCAGGAGATGACCTTCGTGATGACGGTGTTGAACGGGGTGGGCACGCCCAGCCGCTCGCCGTAGCGCGCGATGGCGCCGTTGAGCACGGAGATCTCCGTCTGGCGCTGGTGCAGTACGGCGTCCTGCGCCATGGACGGATAGTAGTTGCCGAGGTTGGCGACGATGTTTGGCTCTTCCTTTTCCATGAGCGGCCAGAGATCGCCGATGCCGAGCGCCTGCGCGACGGCGCAGCCCTCTTTCCAGACGTGCATGACGATGTCGTGGCCGTAGGGGTCGGCGAACGTCTCCTTCACCTTCAGGCGCATGACGGCGCTCACGCCGTTGTAGCCGCTGTTGGCGATGACTTTCTTCCAGATGTACGGACGCACATCTTCGTCAAAGCTCGCGTTGCAGCCGCCCGCCTGGAAGCATGCCTCGAGCGCCTTGCCGGCGGCGTCGGCCTTCGGGTTGTTGTGCACGGCGCCGAAGTGCATCTGGATGCCCTTTTCCGGCTTGCTCACGCACACGCCGGGGCCGGCCAGCTCCGTGCCGATCAGGCCGCTGCCGTAGAGAATGCGGTCGGTCTCCACGAACTGGGCGAGCACCTCGTCGTTGCCGAGGCCGTTCTGCAGCGAGACGACGACCGTCTCCGGTCCGATGCAGGGCATGGTGTCGGCCATGACGTCCGCGGTCTGCGTGGCCTTGACCATGAGGATGACCATGTCCATGGTACCAATGTCGTGCGCGGTGGCGCTCGTGTGGAAGCCGGTGAGCACTTCCTCGCCCTCCGGCGTGCGGAAGACCAGCCCGTCGGTCGCGATCTTGTCCATGTGCGCTTTGTACTTATCGACGAGCCAGAGCTCGGCGCCGCCCTTGCGCAGGTAGGCGGCGAACACACTGCCGGCAGCGCCGGAGCCGATCATTGCAATTTTCATGCGTTTGCCTCCTTAGCAAACCGCCGGCCGGTTGTTGGCCGGCCGGCAGAGAAAACTCGGGATGGGAAATTACTTCAGGTACTGCTTGTCGTAGTTGCCCTGGATGCAGCGCACGACCTGGGACAGAACCTTGCACACCGGGGTGTCGATGCCCAGCTGCTCGCCGTACTCGGCGATCTTGCCGTTGAGCACGTCGATCTCGGTCTGGCGGTGATTGAAGAGCATGTCCTGGCACATGGACGGATAGTAGTCCGCGATGTTGGTGACGATGTCCTTGTGATCGTGGGCGATGAACTCATCAGCGTCCATCGGCACGCCCTTGGCGGTCGCGACCGCGCAGGTCTCACGGATGACGCTGTGGAACAGCCACTGGCCGAACGGATCCGCCTCGACCTCGCCGATCTTCAGACGCAGGACCGCGCACACGGTGTTGACGGTGGCGTTCACGCAGACCTTTTTCCAGATGAACTTGTAGATGTTGTTGTCGGTGCCCGGCTCGCCGTCGCGCCAATAAGCGTCGCAGCCGCCGTCACGGTAGCACTTGAGCATCTCGGTGCAGGCTGCGTCGGTGAGCTCCGAGCGGACCGCACCGCCGAAGTTCATCTGCACGCCGCCGGCCGGGGTGGACACGCAGTGTGCGGGTTCGGGCAGAGCCGTGCCCAGCACGCCGGAGCCGATGATGCAGCGCTCTTTCGGGAAGACCTTGAAGAGGTTGTCATCGTTGCCGAGGCCGTTGATGAGGGAGACGGCGACGGTCGTGTCGCCGACGACGGGCATGGAGTCCTGGATGGCCTGCTCGAGCTGGGTCGCCTTGGTCATGTAGATGATGACGTCGACCTTGCCCTCTGCTGCGGCCGCGTCAGCAGCGGTGGTGTAGGTGCGGAAGCCCTTGAGCTGGTAGTCGTAATCCTTGTAGCCGCCATCTTCCTCCTGATGGATGGTGAAGTGCATGCCTTCCTCGGCGACTTTCTTCATGTGGGCCTCGTAGCGGTCGATGAGGATGATGTCCGCACCGCCCTTACGCAGGTAAGAAGCGAAGACGCTGCCGGCTGCGCCGGAACCATACATTGCAAATTTCATAACTTTTTCTCTCCTTTTCTGATTCTGTTTGCGATATCTTCGGCCGCTGCAGGCGGATGCCTGACGGCGGGTTACCGAACGGTGTTGGTGAGGGTGCCGATGCCCTCGATGCTGCAGGCGACCTCGTCGCCCGGGTGCAGCCACTTCGGCGGGTCAAAGCCCATGCCCACGCCGGCCGGCGTGCCCATGGAGATGATCGTGCCGGGCCGGAGCGTCATGCCCTGGCTGAGCTCGGCAATCACGTACGGCACGTGGAAGATCATGAGTTCGGTCGTGCTGTTCTGCCGGAGCTCGCCGTTGATGCGGCTCTGGATCTTCCACGGCTTGCGCACGTCGAATTCCTCCGGCGTGACGATCCACGGGCCCATCGGCGTGAAGCCGTCGAGGCTCTTGCCGCGGTACCACTGCTTGTGCTGGTTCTGGATCGTGCGCGCACTCACGTCATTTAAAATGGTGTAGCCGAACACGTAGTCCAGCGCGTCTGCCTCGGTGACGTTGTACGCCGCCTTGCCGATGATGACGGCCAGCTCCGCCTCGTAGTCGAGGTCGGCGACCAAATCACTGTGGCTGAGGATGTCGCCGCCGGGGGCGACGGCTTCGTCCACGCGTTTGGAAAAATAGATCGGGAACGTGTCCGGCGCCTTGACGCCCTTGCCGGCGACGGATTCGCTCTCCTTGGCGTGGTCAAAATAATTGATGCCCAGGCAGATCACGTCCTGCACCGGGCGGGGGATGGGCGCGAGCAGCCGCACGCTCTTGAGCGGCAGGGCCTCACCGCGCAGCACGGCGGCAGTGTCCAGCACCGGCCAGATGCCGATGAGCGTCTGCATGTCCGCACAGCCCAGCACGGGATGCACGGCAGTGCCGGCCGCGTTGAGCAGACCGACGGCGCTGCGGCCGTCTTTTTCAAATGTCACGAGCTTCATAGCGTGCGCGCTCCCCTCAAAATCGACATTGGGCAATGGATGTGTACGCAAAAATGATGGTTAAAAATTCATCAATCGCGTTCGCTGGGTCTGTCACCTCGTGTCAAAAATATGCCAATCTCGCTTGACAAAAATTCGACAAAAGATTCGCACTCCCAGCGTTGTTATGATAGCACGAAAGTGTAGACGCCGCAACTGTTTTCTTTCTGTCAGAGCGCCAAAATCACGCAAAAGATTACAAAAACGCCAGAATCAGAGTGCATAAAAATACATGCAGGATTTTGTGCAACTCGACAATTTTCAGAAAATGACTGAAAAAAATTGGGGATTGGAAGAGGCTGTTATTGACTTTTGCGTGTGAGAGAATTATAAATTTACTATCCCGAGTTGTTAACGACTTGTTCATAAATTAACACATGGGTGTGGATTTCGAGCCCTGTCCCGGTTGGTAGGAGAGCACGAGGCAGGATTGAAATAAAAGAGAGAAAAGAAAAAAAGAGCAAAAAAGAGCAAAAAGAGAGAGGTAAAAAATGGATAACAAAAAGCTCAAGAGCAGCTGGGCAGCCGCCTTCACCGTGGCGTCTGTCTGGTTCGGCACCCACGTGGGCGCCGGCTTCGCAACCGGCAACCAGGTCGTGAACTATTTCGTCCAGTATGGCTGGACCGCGGCGATCTTCCCGCTGCTGGCCATGGGCATTCTGGCCGTCGTCATGTACATCATGATGAAGTTTGCCAAGCTCAACGGTTTCGACAACTACAAGGACACCTATCGCGCCCTGTATCCGAAGCCGTGGATGGAGGTCTTCTTTGAGGTCTTCTACATCATCATCATCCTCGCGGCGGTCGCTTCCTGCGTTGACGGCGCCGGCGGCATCGTCAAGAGCCTGATCGACCTGCCCGATATCATCTGCAACCTCGTCATCATCGCCCTGCTGATCCTTCTGTCGATCTTCGGCGTTGACCTGATCATCAAGGCTTCTACCGTTCTTTCCACCGCGATCCTGATCGTCACCGCGATCTTGGTCATCATGGGCTTTGTCGTTCCGATCGACGCGGTTGCCCAGGAGCTGGCCACTGAGAACGCGGCCTACGCTTCCATCCCGGCCATCGCTGACGTCACCTCCCAGAAGGGCCTCGAGGGCGTCTGGCGCGGCGTGTTCGTGTACGCTGCTTTCCAGTGCGTGTCCGTCCCGGCCATGATCGCCGCTTCCACCGAGCTGACCCACAAGGGCGTCAAGCGCGCCAGCATCCTTGGCTGGCTCATGAACGGCGGCGCGCTCGCCGCTTCCGGTGCCATGCTGCTGCGCTGGTACCCGATCCTCTGCGCCATCAAGAGCACCGGTGTTGATACGGTTGCCAGCATTGCAGCCCGCCATATCGGCGATGTCATGAAGCTCCCCAACCAGAGCGTTGTCACCCTCATGGGCAGCGGCTACACCTGGCTGTTCGTCGTGTACACCATCCTGCTGTTCTGCGCGTTCGTGTCCACGTCCGTCACGCTGGTCTACTCCATGATCCAGCGCTTCGAGGGTCACTGCTTCCCGAAGGCCATCAAGAGCAAGGCTGCGCGCAGCGTGATCGTCGGCCTGATCGTCATCGGCCTGTGCTATGCAGTTTCCCTGCTCGGCCTGTCGACCATCATCTCCAAGATCTACGGCTATGACGGCTACTATGCATTGATCGTTGTTGTGCTCCCGGCGTTCATCTGGGGCATCCCGAAGATCAAGAAGCTGTCTGCCGAGAAGAAGGCAGAGCTGTCGGAGTGATCTGACCAAGGCGCAACTCTCCAGCGTCCCGATTAAGAAATATGGACCGCCGCGTTTGCGGCGTCATAGAGAGGCAACCCCGCAGGCTTCGGCCTGCGGGGTTGTCGCTATTTTGTAGTGAGTCAGTGGCAGCGGAGTTATGTGACAGAGCCGCAGGGGAGCCCGAGGGGGCTTTTCAAGTCTTCTCCTCAAGGAGGAATCTGAACCGAGGCGGGCATTGCCCCCTCGGGCTCCCCCCCGCTGCGCAAATGTTGAAATGCTGTATCATTTGTTCGGCACGGAGAAGGTGCTGAAAAACCGCCCCGCAAGTCATAGGACTTGTGGGGCGGTGCGCAAACAAGGCGGATTGACCGCAGATCATGCATATTCCGAACTGCGGGCAGCGCTCATTTCCAGCGCCACGTGAACGGCACGAACAGCAGCAGCAGCGGGAAGATCTCCAGACGGCCGAGCAGCATGCAGATCATGAGCACGATCTTGCTCAGCGGCGAGAAGATGGCAAAGCTTCCGGTCGGTCCGACAAGGGAGAGTCCCGGCCCGACGTTGGACAGGCACGAGAGTGCGGCGGTGAAATTCGTCGTGAAGTCCAGCCCGTCGAGCGACACGATCAGCCCCGCAATGAGCAGGATGATGATATAGAACGTGAAGTACGTCAGCGCGTTGTAGACGGTCTGACTGTCGACCGGTTTACCATCGAGCCGGACCTCTTCAATGCAGCGGGGGCGCAGCATTTTCTTGACCTCGATCGTGCAGGACTTGAACAGCAGCATCACGCGCGAGACTTTCAGACCGCCGGCAGTGCTGCCGGCGCAGCCGCCGACAAACATCAGCAGCACGAGCAGGAATTTGGAATACTCCGGCCAGAGGTTGAAGTCGGCAGTCGCAAAGCCGGTTGTGGAGATGATGGATGTGACCTGGAAGAAGGAATAGCGCAGGGCGTGGCCGACGCCGCCATAGAGATTGCGGATGTCGAATGCGATCGTGAGGACGGCGAAGGCGATGATGCCGAGGAACCAGTGCAGCTCCTCGTTGCGCAGGGCGGTGCGGACGTTGCCGAGCAGAATGAGGTAATACAGGCTGAAGTTGGCGCCGAAGAGTATCATGAACACGCCCACGACGATGTCGATATAGGCGCTGTTGTAGTAGCCGATGCTCAGCGCGCGCGTGGACAGGCCGCCGGTGCCGGCCGTGGCGAACGAATGCAGCAGTGCATCATAAAAGCTCATGCCGCCGGCGATGAGCAGAACCGTCTCCACGAGCGTGAGCGCGATGTACAGCAGGTAGAGGATGGAGGCGGTCTTGCGGATGCGCGGCACGAGCTTGCCGACCGTCGGGCCGGGGACCTCGGCGCGCATGATGTGCATCGACCGGTTGCCGCTCATGGGCAGCACGGCCAGCACGAACACGAGAATGCCCATGCCGCCGATCCAGTGTGTGAACAGCCGCCAGAACATACCGCCGCGCGTCATGCTCTCCGGCGATGTGACGACGCTGGCACCGGTTGTGGTCAGGCCCGAGATCGTCTCGAACAGGGCGTCGATGTAGTTCGGAATGTCACCGGTGAGCACGAACAGCAGGGCGCCGAACAGCGACATGGCGATCCACGACAGGCCGACGATCAGAAAACCGTCGAGTGCGGTCATGCCGCCGGATTTGGCGCGCACGCGCCACATGACCAGCCCGATGCCGCCGGTGACGGCAATCGTGATCAGAAACGGGACCGGAGATTCATCATAGGCCAAGGCTGCAATCATCGGCAGGAGCATCAGCGCGGCCTCGATGCACAATACGCGGCCGACGACCTGCCCGATCATTCGAAAATTCATGGTTTTGCCCTCTTTGTGGTTTCGTTATCTGAATACAGTATTATACGCCGGTTTGCCTGGTTTGGGAAGCCCCCGGCGCTCAGAACATGCCAAGAGATTTGAACAGAAACACCCATAGGAACATGGTCAGCATGCTCACGGCCGAGGTCACGACGACGATGTCGCCCGCAAGCTCCGCGTCGCCGCCCATCTGCTGCGCCATGGTGAAGGAGTTGACGGCGGTCGGCGAGGCGAACACACCCAGCAGCGACACGAACGCCGCGTCCCGGAAGCCGAGCAGCGCACCGAGTCCGAGAAACAGCGCCGGAAACACGATGAGCTTTGCCGCCACGACAGCCGTGAGCTCGCGCACGTAGCGCCGGATGCCGGAGAATTGGAAGAACGCGCCGAGCAGAAACAGCTGCAGCGGCGATGCGATGGCGCTGACGTTCTGGATGGTCTGCTCGAGGATGTGCGGCAGGCGGATGCCGGCAGCCAGCGTCAGGATGCCGAGCGCGGACGCGATCACGAGCGGGTTTTTCACAATCTGGCCAAGGACGTGCAGCGGCTTCGGCCTCTGCCCGCGGAACACCTCCAGCACGACGACGGCCAGCATATTGAACAGCGGCACGACGACCGCAATCAGGATCGAGACGGTGCCGAGCTCACCGGCGCCGAGCAGCGCCGTCGCCACGGGGATGCCCATGATGACGTAGTTGCTGCGGAACATGCCCTGGATCATCACGCTGCGGCGCTCCGGCAGCTTTTCGGTCAGCAGCGTGTAGCCGAGCGCGAGGCCGAATGTCAGCAGCACGCCGCCCACGGCATAGGCCATCAGCAGCGGGTCAAACGAGCCGGACAGGTCGGAGCAATATACATTATAATAAAGCAAACACGGCAGAAAAATACGGAATGCGATCTTGTTGATGGCGGAGATCTCCTCGCGGCGGATCCAGCCGAGGCGGCGCGTGCCGTAGCCGAGCGCCATGATCAGGCACATGGGCAGCACGGCGTTTGCCGAGATCATCAGGTTTTCCATACTTCGCCCCCGTTCGTCAAGAAGTCGCTAAAATAACAGTTTACCCCATGCGGCGAGAAAACGCAAGTGCCCCGTTGCCGCGCGGGGCGGAACGTGGTATAATCGCAGCATCTTGATGAAATTTGACGCGGGAGGTGCAGCGATATGACGATCGAGCAAGCTATGGAGCTGATCCATGGCGTGGAGTGGCGCGGCTCGCGCCCGGGGCTCTCTCGCGTGCGCGAGCTGCTGCACCGCCTGGGTGACCCGCAGGACGGACTGCAATTCGTGCACATCGCGGGCACGAACGGCAAGGGCAGCACGGCGGCGATGCTCGCATCGATCCTGCGCGCGGCAGGGTACACGACGGGGCTGTTCACGTCGCCGTATCTAGAGCGCTTCGCTGAGCGCATGCAGGTCAACGGCGCACCGGTACCGGACGCGGAGTTTGCCGCCGTGTGCCAGACGCTGCAGCCGTGCATTGCCGCCATGGACGACCCGCCGACGGAGTTCGAGCTCGTGACGGCGGCGGCCATGCTGTGGTTCCGGCGGCGGGGGTGCGATGTTGTGGTGCTGGAGGTCGGCCTCGGCGGCCGGCTCGACGCGACGAACGTCATCGCCGCGCCGGCGTGCGCCGTCATCACGAACATCGGCCTCGACCACACGGAGATCCTCGGTGATACGCTCGCGCAGATCGCGCGCGAGAAGGCGGGCATCCTCAAGCCCGGCACGTGCGCCGTCAGCTATCCGCAGGTGCCGGAGGTGCGCAGCGTCCTGCGCGAGATCTGTGCGCAGCGGGGCATCCCGCTCACGGAGGCGGACGCGTCCGCCATCGTGCCGCTGACCGACAGCGTGGACGGGCAGACCTTCACCTACCGCGGCACGGAATATGCGCTGCCGCTGCTGGGGGCGCACCAGCTGTGCAACGCGGCCGTCGCGCTCGAGACGGTGGCGGCGCTGCGCGCGCGCGGCTGGCGCATCCCGGACGCGGCCGTGCACGCGGGGCTGGCGCAGGTGCGCTGGCCGGCGCGGTTTGAGCTGCTGCGGCGTGCGCCGTGGTTCGTGCTCGACGGCGGGCACAACCCGCAGTGCGCGCAGACGGTCGCGGACAATCTCGCGCGCTATTTTCCCGGCCGGCGCATCACGCTGCTCGTGGGTGTGCTGGCGGACAAGGATTACCCCGCCATGCTCGCCGCGCTCAATGGGCAGGCGGCGGCGTACATCGCCGCGACGCCGCGCTCGCCCCGCGCGCTGCCGGCGGCGGAGCTGGGGGAATATTTGAAACGATTCGGAAAACCGGTTGCGGTCTGCGCGGACCCCGCGCAGGCGGCAGAGCTGGCGCTGGCACACGCGGCGCCGGAGGAAGTCATCTGCGCGGTCGGCTCGCTGTACATGGCGGGCGCGATCCGCACGTATCTGCGGAGGGAGAACGATGAGAATTCTGGGCATTGATTACGGCGACGCGCGCATCGGGCTCGCGCTCTCGGACGCCTCGGCCACGCTGTGCGGCCGGGCATGGACGCTCACGGAGTGGAACCTCGACCGGGCGGTCGACGCGATCGCGGACGTCGTGCGCACCGAGGGCGTGGAGCGCATCGTGCTCGGCCTGCCGAAAAATATGGACGGCACCGAGGGCCCGCGCGCGGAAAAGAGCCGCATGGTCGCGCAGCGGCTCACCGACGCGACGGGGCTCGAGGTCGTGCTCTGGGACGAGCGGCGCAGCTCCATCGAGGCGCACGGCATCCTGCACGCCAACGGCCGCCGGGAGAAAAAGCACCGCCAGACGGTCGACGCCGTGGCAGCGAGCCTGATCCTGGAGGGCTACCTCGGCACGCTGCACTGAGGCGGGAGGCGAGACGATGCGAAAGAGAAACATTGCGGTGCTGCTGCTCGCGGCACTGCTGCTCGCGGGCCTGACCGGCTGCGCGCAGCGGGGTGACACGTCGGGCGTGGAGATCGTCGTCGGCACGTCGGAGCGGTTTTCGGACGAAGATATCTGCGGCGCGATGGACGCGGCCATGCGCGCGTTTCACCGCAGGCACAGCGGCTGCGCCATGGTACGCCTGGCGTACAACGAGGCGTACCAGACGTGCTGGCTGGCCGGCGCGGGCGCGGAGGACGACGGCGGCACGATCGTGCTGCTCGCGAGCGTGTATGCGCGCGACCCGGGGCGGCGCAGCGGCCTGACCGCCGGCGAGACCTATACCGACTGGCCCTTCGTGCTCGAGCGGCGCGGCAGCGGCTGGCG
>OIAB01000127.1_pt1 | contig 25606 bp, 19 predicted proteins | sample 1580651 | NCBI WGS metagenome assembly OIAB01 (sample SAMEA3882540, study PRJEB24775) | human gut metagenome | biome: human-associated habitat; feature: intestine environment; material: feces | place: Netherlands | collected 2009/2010
ATTGACGCGGCGCTCCCCATAGAATTATCCAGAGAGGAACAGATCCGGCTTGTCCAAGAATACTGTTCCTCTCAATTTGTTTCCAGAGGAATGTGCGTTGATTATGCCATTCACGACACCGACAAAGGCAATCCCCATTGTCATATTATGCTTACCATGCGCCCCTTTGACGAGCGCGGAGCATGGACAGCGAAATCCAAAAAGGAATATGACCTTGACGAAAACGGCGAGCGTATCCGCTTGCCAAGCGGCAGATACAAGACGCACAAAATTGACCTTACAGGCTGGAACGACAAGGACAATACCCTCTTGTGGCGCAAGGCATGGGCTGACTATACCAACGACTTTTTGGAGAGGAACGGAAGCCCGGAGCGTATCGACCACCGCAGCAACGCCGAGCGCGGTATAGACGAGATACCCACCGTCCACATGGGCGTGGCGGCTTGCCAGATGGAGAAGAAAGGTATCGTCACCGAGAAAGGCGAACTGAACCGAAATATCCAAAAGGCAAACCGCCTTGTCCGGGAAATCCGGGCGCAGATTGGGAAGCTCAAAGAATGGATTGCCGACCTGTTCAAAGCGCGGGAAACCGCCCCGGAGCAGCCGCCGCAATCTCCCAACCTTGCAAATCTGTTGATGAAGTATTTGAGCGTTCAGAGAGAAAAGAGCCGGAAGTATTCGCAGCGTTGGCAACAACAGCACGCAGCCGATGAACTGAAAACCATAGCGGCAGCGGTCAACTATCTTTCCGAGCATGGTATCTCTAATCTTGATGAACTGGACGCTTCCCTTTCCTCTGTCAGCGATAAAGCCTATTCAATCCGGGAGGGAATGAAAACCGCCGAGGAACGCATGAAGAAGCTACAAAAGCTAATTGAATACGGGAAGAACTACACAGAGTACAAGCCCATTCACGATGAACTGAAAAAGCTGCAAAACGGCTGGACAAACAAGCGCGACAAGTACGAGGAAGCCCACCGCGCCGAGCTTACCCTATGGAACGCAGCGAGCCGCTATCTCCATGCAAATCTGCCGAAAGGAACAAAAAGCTTGCCTATCGCTGAATGGGAAAAGGAGTACGCCACTCTCAGCGGGCAGAGAACAGCGGAATATGCCAAGCTGAAAGAAACACGCGCCGAGGTTGCCGAGCTGCACAATATCCGCAAGTGCGTTGATATTGCGCTGAAAGCCGACCAGCCGGAGCAGACCCGCACCAGGCGGCACGAACAGGAGCGATAAAAAAGGACGGGCAAGCTGTCCGGCTTGTCCGTCCCATATATTTCCGGATATAAGAAAAAGCTCATTTCTTATCGGGTAAAAATGTCATTACAGCGCCTACGATACCAACGATTGAAAAAATTAAAGACCATCTAAAAGAAAAGTCAAAAAAAGGTGCATTACCGTATCCCAGCATCAACAGGATACTAAATAAAATCAGTGCTATACCTTGCAGTTGCCTTTTCATGTAATCACACTCCTCTCAGATGATTAAATTATACTCGCAAGTTATGAATAATTCAACCACAGAAAGCGAGGTATCAACCATGTACTACACCCAAGAACAGATAGACCGGGCGAACCAAGCCGACCTTGTTTCTTTCCTGCAATCACAGGGTGAGCAGCTTACCCGCGCCGGGAATGAATACCGCTGGAAACGGCACGACAGCTTGACCGTCCGGGGAAACAAGTGGTACAGGCACAGCCAGAGCAAGGGCGGCGCACCCATTGATTTTGTCATGGAGTTTTTCGGAAAGAGCTTCACCGAAGCCGTTGAACTTCTCACAGGGGAACAGGGAGCAGCCGCGCCGGACAGACCAAGCCCCGCGCCCATTTCTGACTTCCGGCTGCCGCCCCGCAGCGATACCGCCGGACAAGTGAAAAGCTACCTTACCGAAGCCCGCCGCATTGATGAAGATGTGTCGGGCTTTTTCTTTTCCACCGGGGATATTTACGAGGAAGCCGCCCACCATAACGCCGTATTCGTAGGACGGGACGAGGACGGAGTACCACGCTACGCCCACCAACGCGGTACAGCCGGGAGCTTCCGGCTTGATGTGAAAGGCAGCGACAAAGCCTTTAACTTCTGCTACCGTGGCGAGGGCGAAAGATTGTTTGTCTTTGAAGCCCCGATAGACCTCTTATCTTTCCTCTGCCTGTTCAAAAAGGACTGGCAAAAGCAAAGCTATCTGTCATTGGGCGGCGTGGGCGAAAAAGCCCTGCTCCGCTTTCTCTCTGACCGTCCGAACATCAAGACCGTTTACCTCTGCCTTGACAACGACAACGCCGGAAACGATGCTTGCAGCCGCCTTGCAGAGCTTGTGCCGGAGGGCTTGACCGTCCATCGGCTTATCCCTCTTTTCAAGGACTGGAACGAGGTATTGCAGCACCGGGCAGAAATCACAGACGGGAAGTATTTGCGGGAAGCAATCTACGGCTTGAAAGAGCCGCCGCAGGAAGAAACCGTTGAGATTATCCGCATGAGCGAGGTTGACACACAGACCGTTGAATGGCTATGGAAGCCGTATATTCCCTTTGGGAAAGTAACCATTGTGCAGGGCAATCCCGGCGAGGGCAAGACCACTTTTGCCCTACGCCTTGCCGCCGCCTGCACCACCGGGGGAACGCTGCCGGGAATGAAGCCCTTGCCGCCATTCCAAGTAATTTACCAGACCGCCGAGGACGGGCTGGGCGATACCGTCAAGCCACGCTTGATAGAAGCCGCCGCAGACCTTGACCGGGTGCTTGTGATTGATGAAGCCAAGCGGGAGCTTACCCTGTCCGATGAGCGCATAGAAAAGGCAATCACGCAGAACGGGGCGCGGCTGATTATCCTTGACCCCATACAGGCGTACATGGGCGAAAAAACCGACATGAACCGGGCAAACGAAGTGCGCCCCATGTTCCGCCGCCTTGCCGATGTTGCCGAGCGTACCGGGTGCGCCGTTATCCTTATCGGACATCTCAACAAAGCTGCCGGAGGGCAGAGCGCATACCGGGGCTTAGGTTCTATCGACTTCCGCGCCGCAGCAAGGAGCGTCCTGCTGATCGGGCGCGTGAAACGAGAACCGAATGTGCGCGTTATCGTCCATGACAAATCTTCCCTTGCGCCGGAGGGCAAGCCCATAGCCTTTTGCCTTGACCCGGAAACAGGCTTTTCGTGGATAGGCGAATACGACATCACCGCCGACGAGCTGCTGTCCGGCGCGGGCGGCAACAACGCCACCAAAACCGAACAGGCTGAAAGGCTGATACTTGACCTGCTTGCAGACGGGAAAGAGCTTGCCAGCGAGGACATTGTAAAAGCCGCAGCCGAAGCCGGAATATCCGAAAGGACGGTACAGAACGCCAAGCGCAACATGGGCGGCATTTTAGGCGCAAGGCGTGTCGGCGGTCAATGGTACAACTTCATCAAGAAGAAGCAACCACCCGAACCCGCAAGCTGAAAGTGCAAAACGCAGACCCTTTGCACTTTGCACTTTCGCACTTTCAGATTTTGAATAACTGATACCAGCCCTTATGTATAGACCGCATAGGGGCTTTTTCTATGAAAGGAGAGCCTATGAACAATGAAACCACCAACCGCGCCGCCCCCGCAACCGCTTCCCCTCTGACCGTAAAGGAAGCCGCGCCACCTGTAATGATAAAGAAAATCGGAAAGACCACCTACCGCGTCAAAATCCATTTCAGTGAAACGAGCAAAGAAACCATGAGCGACAAAATCAAGCGTCTGATTTTGAATGACAGCGAAAAAAGTTCTTAAACACCCTTGACAAAACGTATCAGAAGATTCTTTGTTGGCAGCGATGGAGACCGCCGGAAAGGACGATATGCCGGAGAACGCCGAGCGCAAGGGCCTGGGGACCCCAGCCACCCGCGCCGGGATTCTGGAAAAGCTGGTGTCCACCGGCTTCCTGGAGCGCAAAAAGAGTAAGAAAACCGTGCAGCTCCTGCCGTCCCATGATGCGGTGTCCCTTATCACCGTGCTGCCGGAGCAGCTGCAATCGCCTTTTTTGACTGCCGAGTGGGAGTACCGGCTGGGCGAGATCGAGCGCGGGGAGCTTTCCCCGGAGGACTTTATGGCCGGGATTAGCGCCATGCTCCAGGAGCTGGTGAGGACCTATCAGGTCATCAAGGGAACCGAGTATTTGTTCACCCCGCCCCGCGTGGTGGTGGGCAAATGCCCCCGCTGCGGCGGAGAAGTTGCAGAAATGCAAAAAGGCTTCTTCTGTCAGACAGAATCTTGCAAATTTGCAATTTGGAAAAACAACAAGTGGTGGGAGCTGAAGCGCAAGCAGCCCACCAAGGCCATCGTGACAGCGCTGCTCAAGGATGGCCGCGCCCATGTGACCGGCCTGTACTCCGATAAAACCGGCAAGACCTACGACGCCACCGTGGTACTGGAGGACGATGGGAAGTACGCCAATTTCAAGCTGGCATTTGACCGGCAGAAAGGTGGCGGCAAATGAAACTGAGCCTTTATGAACAGGAAACCATCATCCTCTACAACCAGGCCGAGGCCGCCGCCGAGGTCTATACCCATGACCCCCGGCTGCTGGAGAAGCTGCGGCGGCTGGCGGAAAAGTACCCGGATCAGATCGTAAAAAAAGACCGGCAGACCTTCACGGTCCCCAAACGCTGCGTGTCCGTCCGGGAGCCGTACAGCGACGAGCGCCGCAAGGCGGCCAGTGAACGGGCCAAGGCTGCCGGGTACAGGCCGCCATCCCCCAATAAGGGCGGCGAGTAAGCATGGCTGAGAGTGTCTTTGAGGCCGTCAAGCAGTCCATCACCGTCCGGGAAGCCGCACAGATGTATGGGATCGAGGTCAATCGGAGCGGCATGGCCTGCTGCCCGTTCCACGATGACAAAAATCCCAGCATGAAGCTGAACGAGGAATATTTCTACTGCTTCGGCTGCGGAGCCACCGGCGATGTGATCGATTTTGCTGTCCGGCTCTACAATCTGTCCCCCAGGGAGGCCGCCGAGAAACTGGCCCAAGATTTTGGCCTGGCTTATGACAGTCAGGCCCCTCCCCGGAGGCGCTATGTCCGGCAGAAAACCGAGGCACAGAAGTTCAAAGAGGACCGAGATCATGCCTTTCGTGTCCTGGCCGACTACTTTCATTTGCTCCGCAAGTGGGAAACCGACTATACACCCAAAACACCGGAGGAAAATCCCGATCCCCGATTCATGGAAGCAATCCAGAAAAAGGACTATGTGGGCTATCTGCTGGATTTTTTCCTGGAGGATACCCCCGATGAACAAAAGCTGTGGATTGCCGAACATCAATTAGAAATCGCCAAGTTGGAAAGGAGAGTGAAATTCATGGCTGATAAGCCCACCAACCGGGAGCGGTTGCAGGAAATAACGGCGGGAATTGAACAGGGTATCAAGGAGCTGTTTGAGAGTGAACGATACAGGCAGTATCTGTCTACCATGAGCCGCTTTCATCATTATTCCGTCAACAACACCATGCTCATCTATATGCAGCGCCCGGATGCCACGCTGGTGGCCGGGTTCAACAAGTGGAAAAACCAGTTTGAACGCCATGTGAAAAAGGGTGAGCATGGTATCACCATCATCGCTCCTACGCCCTACAAAAAGAAAATCGAGGAAATGAAGCGCGATCCGGACACCCATGCTCCCATTCTGGACGCAGACGGCAAGGCGGTCATGGAGGAAAAGGAAATTGAAATCCCCATGTTCCGTCCGGTTAAGGTGTTTGATGTTTCGCAGACGGACGGAAAGCCCCTGCCGGAGCTGGCCTCCAGCCTGTCCGGGACAGTGCCGCACTACGAGGCTTTCCTGGAGGCACTGCGTCGCTCCGCCCCGGTCCCCATCGAGTTTGAGCCGATGGCAGCCAATATGGACGGCTATTTTTCCTCCGAGCAGCAGCGAATTGCCATACGGGAAGGCATGAGCGAGGTGCAGATTGTTTCTGCCGCTGTCCATGAGACCGCGCACAGCAAGCTCCACGACCCGAAAAAACATGAGGCAGAGCCGACCTGGAAGATCGTCATGGTGAGTGAGGGCGGCACCAAAAAGGATTACCGTCTGGATTTTGCCACTGAAGCGGAGGCGGAACAGGTCGCCGCCGAGGATGGCTGGCGCTATGTGGACGAAAATCAGTTTGAGTGGAGTTTGGAGGTAGAGGAAGATCTGACGGCGGTGAAACAGGCCGCCAAGAACCGCAACACCGAGGAAGTGGAGGCCGAGAGCATCTCTTATGCGGTCTGTCAGTATTTCGGCATCCAGACCGGCGAGAACAGCTTCGGCTATATTGCTTCCTGGTCCGAGGGCAAGGAGCTGAAGGAGCTGCGGGCCAGCCTGGAGACCATCAACAAGACTTCCTGTGAGTTGATCTCCGACATCGAGCGCAACTACAAAGAAATCTGCAAGGAGCGCGGCATTGACCTGACCGCAGACCTGGAGCCGGAGCAGGCACCCCAGCAAGCTGCGGAGGAAAAGACCCCTGCAGAAAAAGTTTCTCAGCCCAGCGCCGAGTACCGGGAGGCCCTGCTGGTGCTGGACGATACCACCTATCTTCATGTCCAGCCCTGCGACACTGGCTGGGACTACACCCTCTACGATGCGGCGACTATGAAGCAACTGGACGGCGGCCAGGTGGATGGGCAGAACATGGGACGCTCTGAAGCTATCGGCAACATCTGCAAGGACCTGGGGCTGGGTGACAAATCCATCAAGTATGCTCCACTGTCTATGATCGAGACCTTGCAGGAACAGGCCAGCCAGCAGACCGCAAAAGCCGCAGCTGCCCAGCTGCCGGATGCCCAGGAACAGGCGTTGGACGAATACCCCATGCCGGACCCTGCGCTGACCCAGGATGATTTGGAAAAGTGCGGATACCTGGACAGCGACCTTCTGCCGCTCTCCAAAGAACGAGCCTATGAGCTGATGGAGCGGGACCTGACCGTTTACATTATCCAGGAGGGCGAGAATCCAGCGATGGCTTTTGACACCGCTGACCTGGATGCCCATGACGGTATCTTCGCCGTGTCCCGTGAGGAATGGGAGGAAAGCTCGGAGTTTGATAAGTTGGTCAAGGACCGTATGGACCACCAGCAGGAACGGGAGCAGGCGTTTCTCTCTCATAAAGGAGACTGCTACGCCATTTATCAGGTGAAGCACACCGACGAGCTGCGGGACATCCGCTATGAGGGGCTGGAGTGGATCAAATCCATCGGGCGGACAGTTCAGCGAGACAACTATGATCTGGTCTACACTGCACCGCTTTCTCCCAGCGACCTGAAAGGTAGTGTGCTGGACAATCTCGAATACCGCTTTAATAATGAACATCCTGCCGACTACCGCCATCCGTCCATGAGCGTCAGCGACATCGTTGCCATTAAGCATGATGGCAAGGTATCCTGTCATTACTGCGACAGCTTCGGCTTTAAGCCGGTTCCCGGATTCCTGCCGGATAATCCGCTGAAAAATGCGGAGATGGCCGTGGAGGACGACTACGGTATGATCGACGGCATCCTCAACAACGGCCCCAAGGAACCAACGGTGGCCCAGCTGGAACAGCAGGCCCGCAGCGGACAGCCTATTTCCCTCATGGATTTGGCTGCCGCCGCCCATCGGGAGGATCGGGATAAAAAGAAGTCCGTTGTGGAGCAGCTGAAAAGCCAACCTAAAACCGAACACAAAAAGACAGCGCCTAAAAAGAGCGCGGAAAGGGAACTTTGATATGAACAACTTTACTTTTGAAGAAATGAACCTGATGTGCATTTACAACACCGGAAGCCGTACCGGGCTGATCGAGGCCCTGACGGAGATGCGCGGCTATCTCACCCCGGAGGAAACGGAACTGCGGGAGCTGACGGACAGCGCCCTTCAGAAGCTCCAGGATATGAGTGATTCTGAGTTTGTCGAGCTGGAGTTGTACCCGGATTTCGATGAGTAACAGCTTTTCCTAAATTTACAATTCATTTATTTTCAAAAGTAAGGGGGGGTAGTATAATAAAGCCAGATTAGAAGTGTGTAATCAAAGTGAGGAATAAAAATGCGCATTTTGGAATATGGCAATATAAATAATTCAACGATAATGCTTGTTCATGGTTTTGAAAGTCCGTATCAAATATGGATTGATTATATAGAGCATTATAAAGAGAACTATCATATTCTTGTGCCAATTTTGCCGGGACATGATGTGCGGGAAAAGTCCGAGTTCAATTCCTTTGATGATACTGCAAAAGAGATAGAAAATTATTGCATATCAAAATCTATAAACCATATATATGCAATTTATGGAATGAGCATGGGTGGAGTTGTAGCATCATATTTATGGAAAAACAAGAGGCTCACTTTTGAGAAAGTTATTTTAGAAAGTTCACCACTTTTACCATTTGGAAAATATATGACTCAAATGCTTATAAAGCAGTACTTGTCTATAACCCAAAAAGCAAGAGAACGAAATCGAAAAGTGGTACGAAACGCAATAAATTCAATGGTAACAGAAGATATGCTGGATGTTTTTTTAGAACTGCTGGATAACATATCAGATGAAACCATAAAAAATTATTTATATGCAGTTGGACAATTTAAACTTCCCTCAGATATTGATACACCCAATACACAGATTTTTTATTTTTATGGTGGAAAGATAAATGAATTTGTTTTTAGAAAAGTAGCAAAATATATCAAGAAAAATTATAAAAATTCTACAATTATTTGTTTAAAAGGAAAGGGGCATTGTGAGGACGCATTACTGCACTCAAATGAGTGGATTGAACGACTGGATAAATATATTATTAGTACTGCAAATCCCAGTTTGTAGAAATCATTAACAATTTAATAACCGTTACTTCCACAGTAGTATCATCCGGCAGGAAATCTTTTCAAAGGTTTCCTGCTTTTCTTTTACCCAAAACTGAAAGGAGGACAGAAAATCATGCCAACCAAAGCAGAAATGTATGCGCAAATGGCTGATAAGGTGGCGACCCAGCTTGTGGGCAGCTGGCAGGAATGGACGGCCTTTCTCACTACTGCCGCCCGCCTCTACAAATATCCGTTCCATGAGCAGCTGATGATCTACGCCCAGCGCCCGGACGCCACCGCCTGCGCCGAGTACGACCTGTGGAACAACCGCATGGGCCGGTATGTGCGGCGCGGGTCCAAGGGCATCGCCCTGGTGGATGATTCCGGGGACCGGCCCCGGCTGCGTTATGTGTTCGATATTTCCGACACCGGCACCCGGCCCAACTCTCGCACCCCCTGGCTGTGGCAGCTGGAAGAACAGCACATCGGGCCTGTGTCGGCCATGCTGGAGCGCAACTACGGCATTGCCGGTGATGATCTTGCCCAGCAGCTTACCGATGTGGCCGGAAAGCTGGCGAGTGAGTATTGGGACGAGCATCAGCAGGACTTTCGCTACATCGTTGACGGTTCGTTCCTGGAGGAGTACGATGATCTCAACGTCGCAGTCCAATTCAAATCGGCGGCCACCGTCAGTATTGCCTACGCCCTGATGTCCCGCTGCGGTCTGGAGCCGGAACGCTACTTCCAGCACGAGGACTTTATGTCGATTTTTGACTTCAATACCCCGGCCACGGTTGGGGCGTTGGGAGCAGCAGTCAGCCAGATCAACCAGCAGGTGCTGCGGCAGATCGGCGTCACCATCCAGAACTATGAGCGCGAACATCTTGCGGAAAGGAGCATTACACATGGAGAACAACCTGACTTACACGAGGAACGGAGATTACCTGATTCCCGACCTGAGCCTGAGCGAGCAGCCGAAGAAGCCCCTGGGCAAGTACGGCAGGATGCGGAAAGCATACCTGAAGGAACACCGTCCCCTGATCTACAACCATCTGCTGATGAGCGAGAAGCTGTACCCGCACCTGCTGGAGATCGAGGAGACGGCGAACAGCCGTCTGGAGCAGATGATGCTCCAGCTGGCGGAGTCGGCGGGCGCGACGGAGGAGCTGAAAGCCCGCGATCCGATGCGCTGGGTGGGCCTGATGAACACCTGCAAGGCACAGGCCGAGGAGATTCTGATGGCGGAGCTTATCAACAGCTGACCTTAAACCTGTTCCTCTCCGAAGCGGAACAAATCCAAAGAATAGATGAAGCAGAGAATGTGCAAACATCCTCTGCTTTTTCTTTTGCCCAGGAACAGCCGCAGCCGCAAGCTGCCGACCAGGAGGCAGAGGCGGCAAAGCCTACTCTCCGGGAGCTGCATGAAAAATATAAGCCCATCGTGCTGGAAGCTGTTTCCCAAGACATCCGATACCGGAACGCCTGCGGTCATAGTGATTATGAAAACGCTATGATCGAGTGTAATGCGGCTGTGCGCCGCGCCATTCTCGACTCTCACGATATAGAGCTGATCCGCCTGTTCTCTGATGTGCCGGAGTTTCGCCAGCGGCTGCACCGGGAAGTGGCAGACGAAACCTATCCCAAGCTCCATGAACTGCTGCGCCCACTTTCGGACAATGACATTGACCGTGCTATCCAAGCCTGGAATGGCAAGATCGAAAGCAAACACGCCGTTGTCCGCTACATGAAAGATCATGCGCGAGAAAAAGATACCGCCGCATGGCTGGCCCATGAGTTTGACGGAGGCGAAGGCAAAACCCCGCTTGCGATCCGCCCGGAAAGCCCCAACGGAATGGCTCTGCCCTGGCCCAAAGTACAGCGCCGGATTGCCCAGCTCATCAAAGAGGAACGTTTCTACACCCAAGTTGAAAAGGACAATCTGGATGATGTGGACCCCATCGCTATCCGGGAGACCCTGGCTCAGCGAGGGATTGTAGACGGCCAAGTTGTGGACCCGGAAAAGCTGGACAGAGATCCCTTTGTGCAGCGGGTTATGGCCGATGCCCGGAGAATTGCTGCGGAGGAAACATCGGAACAGCCTACACCGCCAGATTTGTCTGGTCAGCCCATCACCCGCGCGGGGGACACCATCACCATTGGAAACGGTGACACGGTCCATGAGATCGACATCACTGTGTCCGATGAGGAATACGAAGCCATTCGGCAGACCATCCCGGATGAAAAAGCCGATGACCCTTCTGCGCCGATCTACCATGTGGGCGACACAGTATATCTGGAAAATCAGGAGTATCGCATCACGGAGCTGCGGGAGGATGCCCGCAATGAGGCGACAACCGATCCCCAACCGCTAAATCCCGAAACGGTGGATCAGGAGCACACTGAACCGTCTGCTGAAACTCTGCGTTCTGGTTCCGAGCAAACCGGTGGGCCAGAAACGCCCCCTCAACCTGCGCCTGGGAATTTCCGCATCATGGATGATAACCTGGGCACAGGTGGGCCGAAGGAGAAGTTCTGGCGCAACATCAAGGCCATTGCCACGCTGAAACAGATTGAGCAGGAAAACCGTCACGCTACCCTGGAGGAGCAGCATCTGCTTTCGCAGTATGTGGGTTGGGGTGGAATTCCCGACGTCTTTGACCCGCAGAAGCCTGCGTGGACTGCGGAGTATTCGGAGCTGAAGGAGTTGCTGACCCCGGAGGAATACGCCGCTGCCAGAGGGTCCACCCTCAACGCCCACTACACCAGCCCCACGGTGATTCGGGCCATTTACGAGGCCGTGGGGCACATGGGGTTCAAGACCGGAAACATTCTGGAGCCGTCCTGTGGTGTGGGCAATTTCTTCGGGATGCTGCCGGAGAGCATGGCCGGAAGCAAGCTGTACGGTGTGGAGCTGGATTCCATCAGCGGGCGGATTGCTCGACAGCTTTATCCCAAAGCCGACATCACCGTGGCGGGGTTCGAGACCACCGACAGGCGGGACTTCTATGACCTTGCCATCGGCAATGTGCCTTTCGGTCAGTATCAGGTCAACGACAAAGCCTACAACAAGCTGGGCTTCAACATCCACAACTACTTTTTTGCCAAGGCGCTGGATCAGGTGCGGCCCGGCGGCATAGTGGCCTTTGTGACTTCCCGCTACACGATGGACGCCAAGGATTCCACCGTGCGCCGGTATCTGGCCCAGCGCGCCGAGCTGCTGGGAGCTATCCGTCTGCCCAACACTGCGTTCAAGGCCAATGCTGGGACCGAAGTGGTCTCGGATATTATCTTCCTCCAAAGGAGAGGGCGTCCGCTGGACATTGTGCAGGAATGGACGCAGACCGGACAGACCGAGGACGGCTTTGCCATCAACCGCTATTTCCTGGACCACCCGGAGATGGTGCTGGGCCGACAGGAACCGGAAAGCACCGCTCACGGCATGGACTACACCGTGAACCCCATCGAGGGCCTGGAGCTGGCCGATCAGCTGCACGATGCCGTGAAGTATATTCGCGGCACCTACCAAGAGGCCGAGCTGCCGGAACTGGGCGAGGACGAAGCCATCGACACTTCTATTCCCGCTGACCCCAATGTAAAAAACTACTCCTACACCGTTGTGGACGGTGATGTGTATTACCGTGAAAACAGCCGTATGGTGCGGCCTAACCTGAACGCCACCGCTGAGGCCCGCGTGAAAGGGTTGGTGGGTCTGCGGGAATGTGTCCAGCAGCTCATTGATCTGCAAATGGACGCCGCCACGCCGGACAGCGACATCCGGGAGAAGCAGGCAGAGTTGAACCGACTCTATGATGATTTCTCCGCCAAGTACGGCCTTATCAATGACCGGGCAAACAGATTGGCCTTTGCCGATGATTCCAGTTACTATCTGCTCTGTGCTTTGGAGATCGTAGACGAGGACGGCAAACTGGAGCGCAAGGCGGATATGTTTACCCAGCGTACCATCAAGCCCCATGAGGCGGTTACTACCGTTGACACCGCCAGCGAAGCTCTGGCTGTATCCATCGCAGAAAAAGCCCGTGTGGACATGGAGTACATGGAACAGCTTACCGGCAAGACCGGTGACGAGCTGGTTTCCGAACTGCAAGGTGTGATATTCCGTGTGCCGGGACAGGTGGAGAAAGACGGCACTCCCCATTATGTGACCGCCGATGAATACCTATCCGGCAATGTCCGCAGGAAATTACGGCAGGCACAGCGGGCTGCACAGCAGGACCCGGCCTTTGTCATCAACGTAGAGGCCCTGACCGCTGCCCAGCCCAAAGACCTGGACGCCTCGGAGATTGAAGTCCGCCTGGGGGCCACCTGGATTGACAAGAAGTACATTCAGCAGTTCATGTATGAAACTTTCAACACACCGTACTACCTTCAGCGTGCCATTCAGGTCAACTACGCTGCCTATACCGCCGAGTGGCAGGTCACGGGCAAAAGCTCTGTATCCGAAAACGATGTGGCGGCCTATACCACATACGGCACCAGCCGTGCCAACGCCTACAAGATTCTGGAGGATAGTTTGAACCTGCGGGATGTCCGTATTTATGACACCGTGGAGGATGCGGACGGAAAAGAACGCCGAGTCCTCAACGCCAGGGAGACCACTCTGGCGGCCCAAAAGCAACAGGCCATCCGGGATGCTTTCAAGGACTGGATTTGGAGGAACCCGGAACGTCGCCGGGCTTTGGTTCATCAATACAACGAGGAAATGAACTCCACCCGGCCCCGTGAATACGATGGGTCCCACATCACCTTTGGAGGCATGAACCCTTCTATCACCCTCCGAGACCATCAGCTGGGGGCCATCGCACATATCCTCTATGGCGGCAATACGTTATTGGCACACGAAGTGGGCGCGGGCAAAACTTTTGAGATGGTTGCCGCTGCGATGGAGGCCAAGCGCCTGGGGCTGTGCCAGAAGTCCCTGTTCGTTGTTCCCAATCATTTGACTGAGCAGTGGGCGTCGGAGTTTCTGAGGCTCTATCCCTCTGCAAAAATCCTGGTGACGACCAAGAAAGACTTTGAGACCCACAACCGGAAGAAGTTCTGCGCCAAGATCGCCACCGGCGACTACGATGCCGTCATCATTGGCCACTCGCAGTTTGAAAAAATCCCCATCAGCCATGAGCGCCAGGAGCGGCTCCTTCAGGAGCAGATCGACGAGATCACTGAAGGCATTTCCGAGGTGAAGTACAGCGGCGGTGAGCGTTTCACGGTCAAACAGTTGGAACGCACAAAGAAATCTCTGGAGGCACGGCTGGAAAAGCTCCAGGCCGAGGGCCGCAAGGATGATGTGGTGACTTTCGAGCAGCTGGGCGTGGACCGGCTGTTTGTGGATGAGGCACACAACTACAAGAACCTGTTCTTATACACCAAAATGCGGAACGTGGCTGGCCTCTCCACCAGCGACGCCCAAAAGTCCAGTGATATGTTCGCCAAGTGTCGCTACATGGATGAGATCACCGGCAGCCGTGGTGTTATTTTCGCCACCGGCACCCCGGTCAGCAATTCCATGACCGAGCTTTACACCATGCAACGGTATCTCCAGTATGACCGCTTGCAGGAACTGAACATGACCCATTTTGATTGCTGGGCATCGCGCTTTGGTGAGACTGTGACGGCGCTGGAGCTGGCCCCGGAGGGCACCGGCTACCGGGCGCGCACTCGCTTCTCCAAGTTTTTCAATCTCCCGGAGCTGATGAACCTTTTCAAAGAGGTGGCGGACATCAAAACCGCCGATCAGCTCCACCTGCCCACACCGGAGGTGGAATACCACAACGTCGTGGCCCAGCCCACCGAGCAGCAACAGGAAATGGTGAAGGCTCTCTCTGAGCGTGCCTCCCTGGTACACAGCGGCACGGTGGACCCCTCCCAGGACAATATGCTCAAGATCACATCAGATGGCCGCAAGCTGGGCCTGGACCAGCGCATTATCAATCAGGCGCTGCCGGACGAACCCGGCACAAAGGTCAACCAGTGTGTCGCAAACATCATGCAGATTTGGCGGGACGGCGAGGCCGATAAGCTGACCCAGCTGGTGTTCTGCGATATTTCTACGCCTCAAGCAGCCCCTTCCAAAAAGGCGGCCAAGGCACTGGACAATCCCACGCTTCACGCTCTTGAGCAGTCTGTGCCGCTGGCCAAGCAGGAGCCGGTCTTTACCGTCTATGAGGACATCCGGCAAAAGCTCATCGCTCAAGGGATGCCCGCCGATCAGATTGCCTTCATTCATGACGCCAACACCGAGGTGCGGAAAAAAGAACTGTTTGCGAAGGTCCGTACCGGCCAGGTGCGTGTCTTGCTGGGCAGCACCGCAAAAATGGGCGCTGGCACCAATGTGCAGGACCGGCTTGTGGCGCTTCACGACCTGGACTGCCCGTGGCGGCCGGGAGATGTAGGACGGATTTTGCGGACATTCAAAATAAAAAAGAATGTGGAGGTAACAGACAATGGCAAAGACAATTTTTGAGGAAATGGGCGGCAAATACGAAAGGCAAGGCGATTATTTAATACCGTGCTTAACTGTACCCGCCGAAGAAGAACAGCCGATAGGCATCTGGGGACAGCGGCATTTGGATTATCTGAAGCATCACTGCAAAGTTACATACACCAATCTTCTTACAAGCGGCAGACTTAACGCTTACCTTGCCGACATTGACAGACAGGCACAGGAACGCTTTGAAAGGCTCATAGAGGGTATGAAACAGGCACAGGGCATAACGGAACAGCTAAAGGCAGAAAACGCCTTAGAATGGACAGGATGCCTCAATAACATAAGGGCTTGTGCGAGGGAGATTGTGGAAAAGGAAATTATTTTTGCATAAACAGATGATTAGTGGCAGGGGGAAATCCTGCCGCTTTTTCTGCTTTAGTTTGTCAGCTTGACAAATAAAGGGTTAAGGAATATAATTAGATTCAGTATTATACAAGGAGTTAATAAATATGCGGCAAGGTATTCTTAAATAAACTGTCAATTTGATAGTGGGAACAAAAAGTAGCAGTCCCGTTTCACTTTTAATATGGGGCTTAGTTTTTTGTACCCAGTTTAAGAATACTTTTATCATGTAATTTTATATGCCCGAAAACATATAAGTGTTTTGGGGCTATTGGAGTTATTTACCCAGTGATAGGAGTATTTATCACTGGGTATTTTTATGCCCTTTTTTGGGTGTTGATAGGAGGAAAATCACATGAAAATAATTAACTTAGGCATTCTGGCTCACGTTGACGCAGGAAAGACAACATTAACGGAAAGTTTATTGTATACCAGTGGTGCAATTGCAGAACCAGGGAGCGTAGATAAAGGCACAACAAGGACAGATACAATGAATTTGGAGCGTCAAAGGGGAATCACTATCCAGACAGCAGTGACATCTTTTCAGTGGGAGGATGTAAAAGTCAACATTATAGATACGCCAGGCCATATGGATTTTTTGGCGGAAGTATACCGTTCTTTATCCGTATTAGACGGAGCAGTATTATTAGTTTCTGCAAAGGATGGCATACAGGCACAGACCCGTATACTGTTTCATGCACTACAGACAATGAAGATTCCGACAATTTTTTTCATCAATAAAATTGACCAAGAGGGGATTGATTTGCCAATGGTATATCAAGAAATGAAAGCAAAGCTTTCTTCGGAAATTATAGTGAAGCAAAAGGTTGGGCAGCATCCCCATATAAATGTAACGGACAATGACGATATGGAACAGTGGGATGCGGTAATTATGGGAAACGATGAACTATTAGAGAAATATATGTCAGGGAAACCGTTTAAAATGTCAGAACTGGAACAGGAAGAAAACAGGAGATTCCAAAACGGAACGTTATTTCCCGTTTATCACGGAAGTGCTAAAAACAATCTGGGGATTCGGCAGCTTATAGAAGTGATTGCCAGTAAGTTTTATTCATCAACGCCTGAAGGTCAATCTGAACTATGCGGGCAGGTTTTTAAGATTGAATATTCAGAGAAAAGGCGGCGTTTTGTTTATGTGCGTATATATAGCGGAACATTGCATTTGAGGGATGTTATTAAAATATCTGAAAAAGAGAAAATAAAAATCACAGAGATGTGTGTTCCGACAAACGGTGAATTATATTCATCCGATACAGCCTGCTCTGGTGATATTGTAATTTTACCAAATGATGTTTTGCAGCTAAACAGTATTTTGGGGAACGAAATGCTGTTGCCGCAGAGAAAATTTATTGAAAATCCTCTCCCTATGCTCCAAACAACGATTGCAGTAAAGAAATCTGAACAGCGGGAAATATTGCTTGGGGCACTTACAGAAATTTCAGATGGCGACCCTCTTTTAAAATATTATGTGGATACTACAACGCATGAGATTATACTTTCTTTTTTGGGGAATGTGCAGATGGAAGTCATTTGTGCCATCCTTGAGGAAAAATACCATGTGGAGGCAGAAATAAAAGAGCCTACTGTTATATATATGGAAAGACCGCTTAGAAAAGCAGAATATACCATCCACATAGAAGTCCCGCCAAATCCTTTCTGGGCTTCTGTCGGGTTGTCCATAGAGCCGCTCCCTATTGGAAGCGGAGTGCAGTATGAAAGCAGAGTTTCACTTGGATATTTAAACCAATCGTTCCAAAATGCGGTTATGGAGGGGGTTCTTTATGGCTGCGAGCAGGGGCTGTATGGATGGAAAGTGACAGACTGTAAAATCTGTTTTGAATATGGATTGTATTATAGTCCTGTAAGTACCCCCGCAGACTTTCGGCTGCTTTCCCCTATCGTATTGGAGCAGGCTTTAAAAAAAGCAGGGACAGAACTATTAGAGCCATATCTCCACTTTGAAATTTATGCACCGCAGGAATATCTCTCACGGGCGTATCATGATGCTCCAAGGTATTGTGCAGATATTGTAAGTACTCAGATAAAGAATGACGAGGTCATTCTGAAAGGAGAAATCCCTGCTAGATGTATTCAAGAATACAGGAACGATTTAACTTATTTCACAAATGGGCAGGGAGTCTGCTTGACAGAGTTAAAAGGATACCAGCCAGCTATTGGTAAATTTATTTGCCAACCCCGCCGCCCGAATAGCCGTATAGATAAGGTTCGGCATATGTTCCACAAGTTAGCTTAACAGCTTGCAAAAGTCATATAAAATGAGATTTGAAAGGATTAGAGACTAATTATGATGAAATGCGAATGGATATTGTGTCCTGTTTGTGGGAGCAAAACCCGTAATAAAATTAGGAAGGACACTGTTTTGGAGAATTATCCCCTTTATTGTCCAAAATGCAGACAAGAAAGATTGATTAAAGTTGACAACTTGAAGATAACTGTCATCAAAGAGCCAGACGCTTAAGACGCAGAGCCGATGAAATTGTGGAACAATTCACGAATCATCGGCTCTTTTTGTTTCGTATTTGAAAGAACAAACTCACCAAATAAAAAAAACGATATTCGGGTGGGTTATTTTGTTATACCCTAAATTACCCTCTGAATTTGTTTTTAAATTTGGAGGGATTTTTTTATGTTCTTTTTTCGGGCGGTTATTCATCTGCTCATACGAAGTAAAATTTATCAATACATAGCATATCAGAGAATGGCAGGAAACCAGTTAAAAAAATTTCTGCCAGTGCAGCGGTACTTCTCACCTTGAAAGTGGAAGTACAATCTCCATACAACAGAATTTGTATTTCCCATAACCGTGAAGGTCACAGAGCCTTTGCGGTTTTTCTTTTGTCGTTTTTTGTTGGAAAGTGCCGCAGGGCTGTTTCTGGTGTGCGTTGCCGCTCCCCGCCTCTCCATCTGGATTTTTACATTTCAAAAATTCAGATTGGAGGTATTAGCGGTGAAATACGCACCAAGAAAAGTATATATCAAAGAAAGCGGCGGCTATGTGGAACTGTCCTATACGGATTTCTGCCGCCGCAGGCAAGCCGACAAGGGATATATGGACAAGCTGTTTATCCCCGTCCAAGGTTGTCTGCTTGAAGTCGTAAGGGAGCAATATGCGGACTTCTACCGTGACAGGGAGCGGTGGCGTTACCTGCAAAAATTAGATGCGAGGAACAGCCTGCTATCTCTGGACGGATTTACGGACAGCGAGGGGAATCCTCTGGACTTTATCACTGATGAAGCGGTGGACATTGCAGAAACCGTTGTCAATGCGGTCATGGTGGACAGGCTGAAAGCCGCCCTGCCTTTGTTGTCGGATAGTGAGCAGGAGTTGATACAGGCAATCTTTTTTGACGGACTTTCCGAGCGTGAAGTCGGGGCGAGGTTAGGCATAACCCAGAGCGTTGTGAACAAACGCAAAGCCAGAATCCTAAGAAAACTAAGAAAGATAATGCAGGAATTTGGAACAGAAGAAAGACAGAATTTTAAGGAGAATGAGGTAAGGAATGAAAGAAATCCAGTATGAGATTGTAAAGGAAATCGCCGTATTGTCTGCGAGTGACAGCGGCTACACAAAGGAAATCAATCTTATTTCATGGAACGGGAGAGAGCCGAAATATGACATCCGCAGCTTTTCCCCGAACCGTGAGAAGTGCGGAAAGGGTATCACGTTGAACGCTGATGAAGCAGCGGCACTCCTTGAAGCATTACAGAAAGAAGTAAACAGCGGGGATTGATGGTATCTGATTGACAGGGCGGGGCGTTTCCAGACGTTCTCCTGCCCTGTCTGGAAAGGAAGATTTAAGTATGGGCGAGGATAGGAAAACAACTGGAAGAAGAAAGCGTATTGTGCCAAAAGGGCAAGTACAAATGATTATCAGTCGAGAATATATCGGCACACAGACCGTTGCAGAAGCGTTTGTCCCGATTATCTCCGAGGATATTCGGAAGAAGATTGCCGAGGGCGACACCTTCGACAATGAGGGGCTGTCCGCTTAGAATGTACGCAATGGGACATGAAAACAGATAGGACAGATACGGAGGTTTTACAGTATGGCAGGAATCAAAGAAGAAAAGAAAATCTATTTAGTCGGCATTTATTGCCGCTTATCTAAAGACGATGGTACGGATAACGAGAGTGCGAGCATTGCGACACAGAAATCCATCCTCACGGATTATGTGAAAAAGCAGGGATGGCACATAGCAAAAACGTATGTGGACGATGGTTATTCTGGTACAAATTTCCAAAGACCAAGTTTCCAGAATATGATAAAAGACATTGAAAGCGGTCTGATAAACTGCGTGATTACGAAAGATTTATCCCGTCTGGGGAGAAACTATCTTGATTGTGGGTTATATCTGGAAGTTTTCTTCCCAGAGCATAACGTGAGGTATATAGCGGTCAATGACGGCGTAGATACCTTGAATAAATCTGCTATGGACATCACGCCTTTCCGCAACATTTTAAACGAAATGTATGCCGCTGACATATCTGTTAAGATAAAATCGGCATATCGGGCGAGGTTTCAACAGGGGAAATTCATGGGAACTACCGCCCCTTATGGCTATATCAAAGACCCTGCCGACCACAACCATCTGCTGATAGATGATAAAGTGGCACATGTTGTAAAAGAGATATTCGACCTTGCATTAAAAGGGAATGGAGTTGCCAAAATTTGCAGACATCTTAATAAACAGCATATCCTACGCCCTGCCGCTTATGCGGCGGAGCGTGGCGAAACAGGCTTTGAACGTCATTTTGAGGGGAACGAGGACAAACGCTATATTTGGAGTGGGAACAGCGTGAGGAGCATTTTAAGAAGCCCGATATATGCGGGAAATCTTGTAGGCTACAAACGGATTGCCGCCAATATGAAAAGCAAGAAACGCCCCTCTAAGCTGCCCGAAGAATGGGAAGTGATACCCAATACCCATGAGGGAATAGTCACGCAGGAGGAATTTGATATTGTCCAACAGCTTATTACAAGTCGTAGGCTTCCACAGAACAAGGGAGGATTTGTAAATATTTTTGCAGGCGTTATCAAGTGTGTGGACTGCGGATGTGCTCTGCGGGCAATGAACGTACACAGGAGGAAACGCCCAGAGATTATCGACTGTGTACAGTATTCATGTAATAATTATGCAAGAAACGGAAGAAGCGAGTGTAGTGCCCACAATATAGAAGCAAGGGATTTATTCAATGCCGTTCTTGCCGACATCAACTGTTTTGCGGATATGGCAGTGAATGATGAAAAGGCGGTCAGGGCCATAGAAAAGCGGCTCACGGAAACAGACCAGAGCAGGGCGAAAGCATTAGAGAAAGAACGTAAGAAGCTGAACAAACGCCTTGCGGAACTGGACAGGCTGTTTTCCTCTCTCTACGAGGATAAGGTCATGGAGCGTATTACCGAGCGGAATTTTGAGATGATGTCGGGGAAATACCAGAAAGAGCAGCTTGAAATTGAAGCAAGGCTGAAAGAGGTGACGGAAACTCTTAATGAAAGCTACGAGAAATCACGGGGAATCCGTGACTTCCTCGCCCTTATCCGAAATTATCAAGGCTTAAAAGAACTGGATGCAACAGTTATAAACGCACTCATAGACAAGATACTTGTTTCGGAGCGTGAGAAGATGGCAGACGGAACAGTGAAGCAGGAAATCAAGATTTACTATAAATTCATCGGCTTTGTCGATGAATTACATATCATACCTACAAAACGGTGGGCAGCAATGCCCGCTAAAAATTGTACGGTGTGCGGCGTTGAATATGTCCCGGGCTCTGGTGCATCAAGGTATTGTCCTGCTTGTGCCAAGAAGATACGGAGGGAGAAATCAAACGAGAGCAAACGCAGGAGCAGAGAACAGAAAAGGATAGCATGTATGAACTGTCCGCAAAAAATGACCGACTGACATTGAACAGCAGGAAGGTCGTATTTTACGACAGGGCAATATGAATGATAAGGTCAAGATTTTCCGGTATGTGACGGAAGGCACCTTCGACAGCTATTCATGGCAGCTCATTGAGAACAAGCAGAAGTTTATCGGGCAGATCATGACGAGCAAGTCCCCGGTGCGTTCCTGTGAGGACATTGACGAAGCGGCGCTCTCTTATGCAGAGGTCAAAGCACTTGCAACCGGAAACCCTTACATTAAGGAGAAGATGGATTTGGATGTGCAGGTCGCAAAGCTGAAAGTGCTGAAAGCCGACCACCAGAGCCAGAAATTCCGCTTGCAAGACAAGCTGCTCACAAAATTCCCGGCTGACATTCAGGAAACGAACGCCTATATTGCCGGGCTGAAAGGGGATGCACAGCTTGCCGACGCCTATCCGCAGGGCAAGGAGGAGTTTTGCGGCATGACCATCAAAGGTGTTGCCTACGATGAGAAAAAGACCGCCGGTGAGCGTCTGGTGCTTGCCTGCTCCGAACTGCCCAACGCCGAAGAAAAAGTGATCGGCAGCTACCGGGGCTTTGAGTTGTCTCTGCGGTTCGATACCTTCCGCAGCGAATATCAGGCGATTCTGAAGGGGCAGCGGAGGTACCCGGTGCCCTTGGGCACCGACCCACTGGGCAACATCATCCGTCTGGATAACTCCCTGAACAACTTCCCGGAGCGTATCACCGCCGCAGAAAACGAGCTGGATACCCTGCATCAGCAGCAGGCAGCGGCACAGATTGAGGTGGAAAAGCCCTTCCCGCAGGAGGAAGAACTGGCAGAGAAGTCCGCACGACTTGCAGAATTGAACGCTCAGTTGGATGTGGACGAAAAGAGCCACGAGCCGGAACAGGATGAGGAAGAACAGGAGGATGCACCTCGCCGTCCCTCGGTGCTGGCGGCACTGGAAGAAAAGTCGGACAAGACGGAGCCGGTGAAGCCCTTCCGCAGTTATTACGACAAGGATGGTGATGCCCGGTGAGCGACCGCCGCGACCAGCAACTCCATTTCCGGGTCAGCAAGCCGGAATTGGAGCGGATTCGGAACAAAATGGAAGGCAGCGGCATCCTGAGCATTGGCTCCTATCTGCGCAAGATGGCACTGGACGGGTATTGTCTGCATCTGGATCTGCCGCAGCTGCGCCGGATGGCGTATCTTTTGCAGATGTGTAGCAACAATCTGAACCAGTACGCCAAAGTAGCCAATGAAAACGGTCAGATTTATACTGCCGATCTGGAGGATTTGCGCGCCCGGTTGGATGAACTGATCAGCGTCAGCAAGCAAATTCTTGCAAAGCTGACCGAGCTGTAACACTGCCCGCAGTCAAACACTGCGGGTTACATAAATTTTATTAGCATAAGGATTACCACTCATCTTCGTCCTCGTCATCCTTATTGAGCAGTAAATCTTCAAATTCATCGGCATCATCCGACGCAAGCCGTTCCGGGTGGAAGCGCATATCAAGCTGCTCCTGCGCAAGCTTCCGAATCTCAGGCCGCTTGTCATGGGCTTTGTTGTTCAGCCATTTTATTTGTTCTTTGGAAAGTCTCCATGGCAAAGAAAGCAGCTTGTTTTCGATCATCTGCGCAGAGCGTACATCTGGCGGCAGAGCAGCGCACTTTTTACAGATGTGCGCTGTATGACCTTTGCCCGAAAACTTTTCATTTGCTTTGTACTCGTCGCAGACTTTACAATAATGTCCGTGCTTTTTCATGGGACAGATTCCTTTCACAGATATTTTTACCAGTGTATCAGATTTTGAAGTCAATTCCAATTTATTTTTAAGAAAAGGGGGCGTTCGATGGCCGCAACACGTTTGATTGCGCTGCACAAAAACAAGGGCAAGTCGGTTGCGGCCTGCCTGAAAAGCCGCACGGACTACGCGAAGAATCCTGACAAAACGAACAAGGGAGAACTGGTCAGCAGCTATGAGTGCAGCCCCTTGACCGCAGACGAAGAATTTATGCTTTCCAAGCGGCAGTATGAATTTGTCACTGGGCGCATACAAAAAAATGATGTGATCGCCTATCAAATTCGACAGTCTTTCAAGCCCGGTGAGATTACCGCCGAGGAAGCCAACAAGGTGGGCTATGAACTTGCCATGCGGTTTACCAAGGGCAAATACGCTTTTATCGTTGCCACCCACACAGACCGGGAACACATCCACAATCACATTATCTACAACTCCACTGCGCTGGACAGCACCCGAAAATTTCGGGATTTTTTATTATCCGGGCTGGCCGTGCAGCGGTTGAGCGATTTGATTTGTCTGGAACATCAGCTGTCTGTTATTGAAATCAAGCCGTACCGAGAGCGGCAGAAGCGCACCCTTTATCCACCCAGAGAAAGTAATCGTGATAAGCTGTGTGCCGTAATCGACAACATCCTGCTGAACGAGAGGCCCGCAAATTTCGAGGGCTTTCTTCAAAAGCTGGAACAGCAGGGCTACGAAATCAAACGGGGAAAGTACACTTCGGTCAAAGGAACACGGCAGAAACGCTTTATCCGTTTTCGGACACTGGGCGCGGGATACAGTGAAGATGAAATCAAGGCGGTCATTGCCGGAGAATCCGAACACCGCCCGTATCAGAAGCAGCCACCGAAAGAGCAGCCGTTCCACCTGTTGGTGGACATTCAGGCAAAACTCTCCGAGGGCAAAAGCGAAGGCTATGCACGGTGGGCTAAACGCTACAATTTGAAAGAGATGTCCAAGACCCTGATTTTTTTGCAGGAAAATAAAATCGGCAGCATTGAGGAGATGCAGGAGCGTGTGGATGCTGCTACTGCTCACTATCACGAACTGGGCGATTCCATTAAAGATTCTGAAAATCGACTGGCAGAAATTGCGGTGCTGAAAGCACACATCATCAACTACGCCAAGACGCGACCAGTCTATGATGCCTACCGAAAGACCGGATACAGCAAGCACTTTCTGGAAGGTCATCGTGCAGAGATCACACTGCACAAGGCAGCGAAAGCGGCATTCGATGAAGCTAACCTGAAAAAGCTCCCCAAGGTGAAAGAACTGGATACGGAATATTCCAAGCTGCTGACGGAAAAGAAAGCACTCTACCCGGACTATCGTAAAGCGAAAGAAGAAATGCAGGAGCTTCTTCGTGCAAAGAGAAACGTAGAACTGTTCTTTGCAGAGGAAAAGAGCAGCACCGAAAAAACGAAGTCCCGATAAACGAAGATAGCCTAGGACCCTTCCCTCATGGAAGAGCCCTAGGCTATCTTTTTTGTTATAAAAGTGTTTGGAACAAACGCGCAGCCTGCATCGCACGATGCGGAACGATAGGGGATTGGGCACAGCCCAACAAGCATTTTGAATTTGGATTTGAAAAATCTGATTCAAAAATCGCGAGTTGGTACCAGCTCGCCCTGCTTGCTGGTACAATGTCATCGATGAAACAAAAATAGTTTCATCACAGACGGTTATATGGTTGTGCCGATTTCCAAAACATAGTAATATTGAAGTACTAACTGGGGCTGAAAGTGGCAAAACTGCTTGCTTGGTTTCCATTCAGGAATTACTAACAGCGTAGACCGTCCGTTCGCTTCGTAAAAGATTCAATGTTTTGATTGGTTGGGTCGGCACAACCGTTACCCGTGTCAACAACGCGCCTGTTATTTTTGCGAAGAAGCGAAACTGCCCTGAAAGGAGAGTTGTACCGTGCCTCGATTGACAGAGAAGTTTTCAGCGACTTCTCTTGCATTGTGTGTTTTTTCCAATGCCTGAATCAGAAGTTTTCTTGCTTCATTGTGCAACATTTGAATCGCCTCTTTGACTCAATCTTACACCTTTTGTCAAGTTGTAACTTTATTTGATCGGACTGCTATAGATAGACTGACAACAATCTTGCAAATTTTACTAAGGGAGATTTCAATACTAATGAAAAGGTACAGATAATTTGATTTGCAAAGGTTACATAATACAACATATAACTAAAATTAACAGTCCCTGAGTCGATAACAATTGGAAATTTGAAAAATTCGATGCGCGAACATAGA
>OIAB01000139.1_pt1 | contig 23707 bp, 16 predicted proteins | sample 1580651 | NCBI WGS metagenome assembly OIAB01 (sample SAMEA3882540, study PRJEB24775) | human gut metagenome | biome: human-associated habitat; feature: intestine environment; material: feces | place: Netherlands | collected 2009/2010
CGCAGCCGCCGAAGCGGTGCTTAAGCCGTAAGGCGGGAATTGTGCGGTGTTGCCTAAAAACAAACCGAACGTAAAATAACATGAAATACACCCAATCCATCAACCAAGGGGGCCAAATGTATGTGTGGAATTGTAGGCTTTACCGGCAGCGCACAGGCTGCACCGATCCTGCTGGATGGGCTTTCTAAGCTGGAATACCGCGGGTATGATTCTGCCGGTCTTGCTGTGCAGAACGCCGCCGGCAAAATTGAAGTGGTCAAGGCCAAGGGACGCCTGCGCGTGCTGAGCGAAATGACCGATGAAGGCAAAGCCGTGCAGGGCAGCTGCGGCATCGGGCATACCCGCTGGGCAACCCACGGCGAACCCAGCGTGGTGAACGCACACCCGCATTACAGCCGCGACCAGAAAATTGCGGTTGTGCATAACGGCATTATTGAAAATTACCAGGAACTGAAAACCCGCCTGATCAACAAGGGCTTTACTTTTGCATCCCAGACGGATACCGAGGTAGTGGCCCAGCTGCTGGACTATTACTACACCGGCGTTTCAGCGGGGGACAGCCTGGACGCCATCACCCGCATGATGATGCATGTGCGTGGTTCCTATGCGCTGGGCATCCTGTTTGCAGACCAGCCCGGCGTGGTATACGCAGTGCGGAAAGACAGCCCGTTGATTGTCGGCAAGGCCGAAAACGGCAGCCTGATCGCATCGGACGTTCCGGCTCTGCTGAAATATACCCGCACGGTGTATTACATTGATAACCTGGAAATCGCCCGCCTGACCCCGGACAGTATTGAGTTTTTCAACATTGATAAAGAACCGGTTGAAAAAGAAGCCAGCACCATCGAGTGGGATGCCGAAGCCGCCGAAAAAGGCGGTTACGAGCACTTTATGATGAAGGAGATCCACGAACAGCCCACCGCTGTGCGGGATACCCTCAGCCCCCGCATCAAGGATGGCCGCATTGATCTGAGCGAGCTGGGCCTGGATGAAGAAGCCATCAAAAATGTGCGCCGCATCTATATCATTGGCTGCGGCTCCGCCTACCATGTGGGCGTTGCGGCACGCTATGTGTTTGAAAGCCTGGCCCGCCTGCCGGTGGAGGTGGATGTGGCCAGCGAGTTCCGCTACCGTAACCCCGTGCTGGAGCCGGATTCCATGGCGGTCATTATCAGCCAGAGCGGCGAAACCGCCGATACCCTGGCTGCCCTGCGCGAATGTAAGGAGCGTGGCGTGCGCACCATCGGCATTGTGAACGTGGTGGGCTCTTCCATTGCGCGTGAGGCCGATGCAACCCTGTACACCTGGGCCGGGCCGGAAATTGCCGTTGCCACCACCAAGGCATACAGCACCCAGCTGGCAGCCTGCTACCTGCTGGCGGTCGAATTTGCCCGTGTGCGCGGCAAGATTGAGGAAGAAAAATACGCCGAGCTGGTGGCCGAGCTGCAGATCCTGCCGGATAAGATCGCCAAGACGCTGACGGATAACGAGCGCATCCAGTGGTTTGCTTCCAAGTATGCTTCCGCAAAGGACGCTTTCTTCATCGGCCGCGGGCTGGATTACGCCGTGGCGCTGGAAGGCAGCCTGAAGTTCAAGGAAATCAGCTATATCCACTCGGAGGCTTTCGCTGCGGGCGAGATGAAGCACGGCCCGATCTCCCTGATCGAGAAGAACATGTTGGTGGTGGGTGTGCTGACCCAGCCGGACCTGTACGAGAAGATGGTATCTAACCTGGTGGAAGCCAAGAGCCGCGGCGCTTATATCATGGGCCTGACCACTTACGGCAACTACAGCATTGAAGATACCGCCAACTTTACCGTATATGTGCCCAAAACAGACCCGCACTTTGCCACCAGCCTTTCGGTGGTGCCGCTGCAGCTGCTGGCATACTATGTCAGCTGCGCCAAAGGCCTGGATGTGGATAAACCCCGCAACCTTGCCAAGAGCGTTACGGTTGAATAAATCTTGCGTCAGTTGAAGCAATGCTGCTGACCTGACAAAAATAAACGATGCATTTTGTGCACTTTTTACTCCGTTTGCCCTGCCGGAAGCAGGACAAACGGAGTAAATTTGTGTTATAATAACAGAAATTATGCAAATACAGTTGCCCGGAGTGGCGAAAATGTGGTAGAATAACTTGCTTTGCCCATAATGCTGCAAGCTGTTCTGATAATTACTTTTACTTTTTTGCTTTGATTATCAAATTATAAGCCATAGAACACAAGGCAATACCGCACAATTCCCGCCTTACGGCTTAAGCACCGCTCTGGCGGCTGCGGCACGGCATCTGCGTTGCCAAAATGCTCGATAATGTCGGGTTGCGGTACCCGCATCGTGCTTCGGGGGCAAAAGCCCCTCGCACTCTGCGACCGCTGCCCCTGCTTCGGTTCGCTGTTTCCGCCACTGGCGGCGCTCACCTTTGCAGCATCCAGTATTATCTGCGCTTTTGGCTTAGCAGCTGCCGCACCTCGCTCGCCGTATCGGCACTTAGAATTATGCGGTATTTCCTAAAGTTTTTTAGATTCCCCTAAACACTCCCTCCAGAGCAAAGGCGCAATGGTGCGCGCGGCAATGCAAGCAGCCGCGCGCACTTTTTTGTTTTTTGGATTCCCCCGAATCAAACATTCACAAAAAATGATAGGAAAGGTGAATGGACCATGACTGCATCATTATTTGTTCAGGGCCTGATCAACGGCCTGAACCAGGGCGCTATTTATGCGCTGATCGCGTTGGGCTACACCATGGTTTACGGTATCATCCGCATGATCAACTTTGCCCACGGCGATTTTATCATGATCGGTGCTTACACATTGTTTTACACCATCCCGCTGATGGTCGATGCGGGAATGCCCGCCTGGATGGCCGTGATTGTGGCCGTTGCGGTGTGCGCACTGGTTGGTATGCTGGTTGAAATCCTGGCTTACCGCCCGGTGCGCAAGGCCGGGCCCATGTCCGCCTTGATTACCGCACTGGCCATGAGCATCTTTTTGGAAAACCTGGCCATGGTACTGTTTGGCGCCAAGCCGCACAACGTGCAGGCTATTTTCAGCCTGCCCACCATTACGGTCGGCGGGGTATCGCTGCCGCTGAACGTGCTGCTGACCATTGGCATCGGCGTTGCGATGATGCTTTGCATGCAGCTGTTTGTAAAAAAGACCAAGCTGGGCAAGGCTATGCGCGCCGTCCCGCAGGATAAGGATGCTTCCACCCTGGTGGGCATCAACGTGAACAAGATCATCACCCTGACCTTTGCCATCGGCTCCGGTCTGGCGGCGGTGGCAGCGCTGATGTACTGCTCTACCTACCCCCGCGTTACCACCGATATGGGCTCCATGATGGGCATGAAAGCCTTCATCGCCGCAGTTCTGGGCGGCATTGGCATCATCCCCGGCGCCATGATCGGCGGCATTCTGGTCGGCCTGATTGAAATTTTTGTCAAGCTGTTTGCCCCCGGCTGGTACGAAGCCGTTACTTACGGCACATTGATCGTGATCCTGCTGGTCAAGCCCGCCGGTATCCTGGGCAAGAACACCGGCGAAAAAGTGTAAGGGAGGGAGCAGAGCAATGAGTAAAAAAATAAAAGGCTCCTATCTTTTGAACGCTGTGGGCGTGGCGCTGGTGTTTGCCCTGTTGACAGGGCTGTTCGCCGCCAATGCGTTCGGCACCTCCACCACCTATATTCAGGGCATCTGCACCACCGCCTGCTACACCATCATCATGGTCACATCGCTGAACCTGGTAGTTGGCTTTATGGGCGAGTTCTCCTTGGGGCATGCGGGGTTTGTTTCGGTCGGCGCTTATGTCTCCGCCATTGTATCCGGCGCGCTGGCAGGCAAAGGGCTTTCGGATCTGGGGCTGTTCCTGATCGCGCTGCTGGTCGGCGGCCTGGCTGCGGGCATCATGGGCGTACTGGTCGGCATCCCGGCGCTGCGCCTGCGCGGCGACTATCTCGCCATTGTCACCATGGCGTTTGCCGAGATCATCCGCGTCTGCTTCTGCAACTTTTCCATCACCGGCGGCGGTAAAACAATGAGTGGCATCCTCAAGCTGTCCACCTTCCCGCGGGTATTCTGGATCATGGTGGTCTGCGTTACCATCATGTACCTGTTCGTCCGCAGCAAATATGGCCGCACCGTGCAGGCCATCCGTGAGGACTACATCGCGGCTTCGGCTTCCGGCATCAACGTGACCTATTACAAGGTCATGATCTTTGCCATCAGCGCATTCTTTGCCGGCATCGGCGGCGGTATTTATGCCCATTACATGACGGCAATGATCCCCACCAACTTCAACTTTAACTATTCCGCAGAGCTGTTGAGCGAAGTGATCATCGGCGGCACCGGTTCGCTGACCGGTTCCATCATCGGCGCAGCGTTCCTGAGCGCTTTACCGGAACTGATGCGTGAATTTTCTACCTACCGCATGCTGGCCTACTCGGTGGTTCTGGTGCTGGTCATGCTGTTCCGTCCCGGCGGCATCTTTGGCCGGTGGGAGTTCAGCCTGACCCGCGCGCTGGAAAAACTGACCGGCCGCGGCACGGTAAAAGCAAAAGCAGGAAAGGGGGCCTGAACCATGGCACAACCCGTTTTGAAATGCCAGCACCTTGGCATCCAGTTTGGCGGCCTGAAAGCCGTGGATGATTTTAATATGGAAATCGGCGAATCCGAGCTGGTGGGGCTGATCGGCCCCAACGGCGCAGGCAAAACCACCGTGTTCAACCTGATCACTGGTGTGTATAAGCCGACCGAAGGCTCCCTTTACCTGAATGGTGAGCGGATGAACGGCAAAAAGACCCACCAGATCGTTCATGCAGGCATTGCTAGAACCTTCCAGAATATCCGCCTGTTCAAAAAAATGACGGTGATCGAAAACGTCAAAGCTGCCATGCTGGAAGAACTGACCTACAACATGCCGCAGGCCATCTTCCGCACCAAGGCGTACTGGCAGCAGGAAGCCGCCGCCACCGCACGCGCCAAAGAGCTGCTGCAGGTGGTGCACCTTTCCGACAAGGAGGACCTGGAGGCCGACAACCTGCCCTATGGTGAGCAGCGCCGCCTGGAGATTGCCCGCGCGCTGGCCACCAACATGAAGCTGCTGCTGCTGGACGAACCGGCCGCCGGTATGAACCCGACTGAAACGGAGGAACTGCTGGAGATTATTGATTATATCCGGAGCGAATTCAAGGTATCGGTGCTGCTGATCGAGCATGACATGAGTTTGGTCATGAAAATCTGCGAGCGAATCCAGGTGCTGGACTTTGGTACCACGATCGCTTCCGGCACACCGGCAAAGATCGCCAATGACCCCCATGTGATTGAAGCATACCTGGGCAAAGACAAAGAGGAGGAGGCCGAAACGGATGCTTGAAGTAAAAGACCTTCATGTCAATTACGGCGCGGTACACGCGCTGAACGGCATATCGCTGCATGTGGATGACGGCGAGATCGTATCCCTGATCGGGGCAAACGGCGCGGGCAAAACCACCACCCTGCGCACCATTACCGGGCTGGAAAAAGCTGCGTCCGGCAGCGTGATGTTTGACGGGCACGACCTGCGCAAGGCGGAACCCAGCAAGATCATTACCTACAAGCTGGCCCATGTGCCGGAAGGGCGGCATATCTTCCCCCAGATGACGGTGGAAGAAAACCTGGAAATGGGCGCTTATGCCGACCCGGCCGGGATGGAAGAGACGATGAAGGATGTGTATAAGCGCTTCACCCGTCTGGAAGAGCGCCGCCGCCAGCTGGCGGGCACCCTTTCCGGCGGCGAGCAGCAGATGCTGGCCGTAGGCCGCGCCCTGATGGCAAAGCCCAAAATGATTTTGATGGATGAACCTTCGATGGGCCTTTCGCCCCTGCTGGTCAAAGAGATCTTTGCCATCATTCAGGAAGTAAACAAGCAGGGCATCACGATCCTGCTGGTGGAACAGAACGCAAAGATGGCGCTGGCCATCTCGGACCGCGCCTATGTGCTGGAAACCGGCAACATCAGCATTGAGGGCAACGCCGCGGATCTGCTGAACGACCCGCGCGTGAAGAAAGCCTATCTGGGCCAGTAAGGAGGGGTGGAAAATGTATCCCAATTATCCGTATTTTGCAGTCGCCATTACCCGCACCTGTGGTTCGGGCGGCGGCAGCTACATTGGCAAGCAGCTGGCAAAGGCATTTGACATTGACCTGTATGACCGCAAGCTGCTGCGCCTTGCCTCAGAGGACAGCGGCATCAGCGAGGAACTGTTTGCCCACGCCGATGAGAACACCCGCAAAACCATGCTGTACCGGGTTTCGGAACGGGTGTATGACGGCAGCATCATCCCGCCGGAAAGCGGCAACTTTATCAGCGATGAAAACCTGTTCAACTACCAGGCCAAGGTGCTGCGGGAGCTGCTGAACGAGGAAAGCTATATCTGCGTGGGCCGCGCGGCGGACTTTGTTCTGCGGGATAAGCCCAACGTGCTGACCGTGTATGTGGATGCCCCCTATGACTGGCGTGTGGAGCGCGAGATGAAACGCCAGGGCATTGGCAGCAGCCAGGCCAAGCACTATATTGACAAGCTGGACCGCTACCGTGAAAGCTATTACAAATACCACACCGGCCGCCAGTGGAAGCGGGTGGAAAATTATGACCTCTGCCTGGATTCCGCCGCCATTGGGCTGGATAACTGCGTGGAGCTGATTAAAAAAGTGATTGAACTGAAATTTGATGTGAAAGCCAAATAACGGCTGAACATAAAGGCAACCAAGATGAGAGGAGTAAGGGAAAATGGAATCCATTGCATATTATGATGGCAAAATCGGCGCACCGGAAGAATTGATGGTGCCGTTCAATGATCGCGTTCACTTTTTTGGCGATGGCTGCTACGATGCCACCGTTGGCGCGAACGGCAAGGTGTACCTGCTGCAGGACCACCTGGACCGCTTTTTTACCAGCGCCAAGGCACTGGATATCAACATCCCAATGAGCAAGGCCGAGCTGGGCAGGCTGCTGACCGACCTGCTGGCCAAGGTGGACAGCAAGGTCAACTTTGTATACTGGCAGGTCACCCGCGGTGTGGAGCCCCGCAACCATGTGTATGAGGAAGGCGTGCCCGGCAAGCTGTGGGTTTCCATCCGGCCCAACACCCTGAACGACCCCGACAAGCCCATCCGCCTGAACTCTGAGGAGGACACTCGCTTTTACCACTGCAACATCAAAACGCTGAACCTGCTGCCCAGCGTTATGACCGCCCAGCGCGCCAAGCTGGCCGGCATGAGCGAGACCGTGTTCCACCGCGGGGATATTGTAACGGAATGTGCGCACTCCAACGTTTCAGTGCTGAAAGACGGGATTTTCTATTCCCACCCGAACGATGAACTGATTTTGCGCGGCATTGCCAAGACCCATATGCTGCAGGCCTGCTACCGCCTGGGCATTACCGTGATGGAAAAACCGTTCACGGTGGATTTCCTGCGCGATGCGGATGAGATCATCGTGACCTCCTCCTCCAACTTCTGTCTGCATGCCTGCGAGTTTGAGGGCAAGCCCGCCGGCGGCAAGGACCCCGCTACCCTGAAAGCCATCCAGGACGAAGTGCTGAAAGAGTTCTATGACTATACCGGCTGCGAAAGTCTGTGGGGCTGAAAAGGGGGAAAACACCATGACCCGTGACGAACTGGAAAAACGCAATGTAGGCGAAAACCTGGATGCCATCATGTGTCTGGACCCCCGCGGTTACGGGGTGTGCCGCATTTTGTACGCGGGCAGCCGGGCATATACCGGGGAGCCGACCGCTATGCACGCAGCCGAAGCGTTGTGCAAAGCCATTCACCCCGGCGACCCGGTGTATATCCTGGTCGGGTTTGTATTGCTGCCCCACAAGGTGCCGGAAATGGACGGTTCTGTCAGCGCGATCCTGCTGGCGCGGTCTCTGGTATTGGCCTTTGGGGCAAAGCCGATCATCGTCTGCCCGCAGGACAGTGTGGAAGCCTTTAAGAAATGCGGCAATGTGGTGGGTCTGCATGTGTATGAGGACCTGGATACCGCCATGGAGCTGCCGCTGAGCCTTGGCGTTGTGGCCTTTACCAAAGATAAGGCCGAAGCCCCCGCCCAGGCCAAAGCGCTGGCGGATAAGATTTTACCCGCAGCGGTGATCTCGGTGGAAGCCTGCGGCGGCAACGCCAAGGGTGTTTACCACAATGCGGTGGGCAAGGATGTGACCGCACTGGAAGCCAAAAGCGATGTGCTGTGGAACGAACTGCGCGCCCGCGGCGTGCCCAATGTGGCCATCGGCGATCTGGGCAATGAGATCGGCATGGGCACCATTGGGGAGCACATTAAAAAATATGTGCCCTTCACCGCCCCCGGCGAATGCCAGGACGGCTGCTGCGGCGGCATTCTGGCCGCAAGCAGCACCGATAACATCATCACGGCGACCTGCTCTGACTGGGGCTGCTATGCGCTGATGGCCGCGCTGGCCTACCTGAAAAAGGATATGGACATCCTGCACCGGGAGGAGATGGAAAGCGAGGTCATGCGGGTGCTTTCCCGCAATGGCATGATCGATATGACAGGCTCGCTGCTGCCGGGTGTGGATGGGTTTGATACCCGCATGAACGTTGGCATTGTCAGCATGATGCGGCAGTGCACGGCGTATGCGGTGCGGTATTCCCACAATTCGGACCACTGGTTCGGCCCGGTGCTGGCAAAGAAATTTTTTGAGCAGGCATAAAGCAGGTTGTGCTATAATAGGCACATTGGCCTTGGTCAGGAAGCAGTGAACCCAAAACGGCACGTTTAGGGACCGTAGGGGCGCACAATGTGCGCCCGCTAACCTAAAGGTACAGCACACTTCCTGACCAGCCCCAAAATACCGGACGCAAAGGGGATTTTTGTTATGATCCAGTTTACCCCCGTGGGGGACAGCGGCGTGCTGGCCGTCTGTGGCAGTGAGATCAGTGAACAGGTGAACGCGCAGGTTATGGCGCTGGATGCCGCTGTGCAGGCGGCGCAGCTGCCCGGCGTGGTGGAAACAGTGCCCACCTATGCGGCGCTGCTGGTCACGCTGGACCCTTTGCAGACCGATGCCGATACCCTGATCCCCGCGCTGCGCCGCCTGTGGGACGCTTTGCCCCCGGTCAGCAGCACCGCGGCCGGGCGGCTGGTGGAGGTGCCGGTGTGTTACGGCGGAGATTACGGCCCCGACCTGGCCTTTGTGGCACAGCACGCCGGGCTGACCGAACAGCAGGTCATCGACATCCACTGCGGGCGGGACTACCGCATTTTTATGCTGGGGTTCCTGCCGGGGTTCCCGTACCTGGGCGGCATGGATGAACGCATTGTCTGCCCCCGGTTGCAGACCCCGCGCACCAAGATCCCCGCGGGGGCGGTGGGCATTGGCGGCAAGCAGACGGGCATCTACCCGCTGGCTTCCCCCGGCGGGTGGCAGCTGATCGGCCGCACGCCGCTGCGCCTGTTTGACCCGGCTGGCGGCGGCAAACTGCCTTACGCGGCGGGGGACCGCATCCGGTTTGTGCCCATCAGCCCGGAAAAGTTTGAAACCATCCAGAAAGAACAGGGGGCGGCACTGTGAACTTGCATGTGATACGCCCCGGCCCGCTGACCACCGTGCAGGATGCAGGCCGCACTGGCTATGCCGCGCGGGGATTCCGCACCTGTGGAGCGGCGGATGGTTACGCTATGCGGACCGCCAACCTGCTGGCGGGCAACCCCCAGGCAGCCGGTGCCGCCGTGCTGGAAATGACCCTGCGGGGCGGCAAGTATCAGTTTGACGGGGACGCTGTTTTTGCCCTGGCGGGGGCCGATATGCCCGCCGCGCTGGATGGCCGCCCGGTGCCCGCCTATACGCCGCTTTTGGCCCGCGCGGGGCAGGTGCTGGCAATCGGCGCGGCCCGCAGCGGGCTGCGCGGCTACCTGGCCGTGTTTGGCGGCGTGGATACCCCGCCCGTGCTGGGCAGCCGCTCCACCGACTTAAAATGCCGGATGGGCGGGCTGGATGGCCGCGCACTGAAAGCTGGGGATGTGCTGCCCATTGGGGCGGAACCCGCCATGGTGGAACAGCGCTGGCAGCAGATCTGCGCCAAAGGGGCAAACCGCCCGCTGGGCACGGCGCGCACCCCCGCAAGGCCGTGGCGCTTTTTGGGCGGGCGGAAGCTGCCGCTGTTCCGTGCGGTGCCCGGCCCCCAGACCGATGCCTTTACCGCAGTGGGGCAGGCCGCATTTGTACACGGGGTATATGCTTTGACAGCAGACTGTGACCGCATGGCCTGCAAATTGCAGGGGCCGCAGATCGAGACTGTGGATGGGTCGGACATTGTATCGGACGGCATTGTGGCGGGTTCGGTGCAGGTATCGGCCAACGGGCAGCCCATTGTGATGCTGGCTGACCACCAGACCACCGGCGGGTATGCCAAAATTGCAACCGTCATCAGCGCTGACCTTTCGGCCATGGCGCAGCTGCGCCCCGGCGAAAAGCTGGCGTTCCAATATGTGACCGCGGCGCAGGCTGTTGCAGGAGCCAGGGCGCAGGCGGCCGTGCTTGACAAAATCAGGGAGCGGATGAAATAATGGACTTTGCAGCCATGAAACCGGCCGACCTGCGCGGGCTGATCCGCAAGGGCGAACTGACCGGCCCGACCACCGGCATGTGCAACGGTTATGCCCAGGGCAACCTTGTGGTGCTGCCCAAGGCGCTGGCGTGGGACTTTTTGCTGTTCTGCCAGCGCAACCCCAAAGCCTGCCCGCTGCTGGAAGTGGCGGACGCAGGTGAGCGAACCTTTGCCCAATTTGGCAAAGGCAGCGATATTGCTACCGATATCCCGCGCTACCGGGTGTACGAACACGGCGAGCTGACCGGGGAATACACCGATGTGAGCAAATTCTTTGAGGAGAGGAACGACCTGGTCAGCTTTTTGATCGGGTGCAGCTTCTCCTTTGAATCTGAACTGCTGGAAGCGGGCATCCCGGTGCGCCAGATCGAAGAGGGCGTGAATGTGCCGATGTACAACACCAACATTCCCTGTACCCCGGCGGGGGTGTTCAGCGGAAACATGGTGGTCAGCATGCGGCCCATCCCGTACCGGCAGGTCCCGGCGGCAGCTGCCATTACAGCGGGCATGCCCCGCGTGCACGGTATGCCGGTGCAAATCGGTGAGCCGGAAGCCATCGGCATCCATGATTTGGCTCACCCGGATTACGGCGATGCCGTGACCATCAACCCCGGCGAAACACCGGTGTTCTGGCCCTGCGGCGTGACCCCGCAGAACGTTGTGATGCACTCCAAGCCGGAGTTCTGCATCACCCATGCGCCGGGGCACATGTTTGTGACCGACGTAAAAAATGTGGAGCTGAAATATTAAGAGCAGATAGTAAAAACCACAGGGGCACACACTGTGCGCCCCTGCAGGGCAGAAGCATTGCCTTATGCCTGAAAGTGGAGGATTGAGCCATGCCGCATATTGATTTGAACTGTGACCTGGGCGAAAGCTTTGGCGCGTATACCATCGGAATGGATGAAAAGGTGATCCCGTTTATCACATCGGCCAATGTGGCCTGTGGCTTCCATGCAGGCGATCCGCTGGTGATGCAGCGCACCGTGGCGCTGTGCAAACAGAGCGGCGCGGCGGTGGGGGCGCACCCCGGTTTCCCTGATCTGCAGGGCTTTGGCCGCCGCCAGATGAAGCTGACCCCGGCGGAAGCCAAGGCCTGTGTGCAGTATCAGATCGGTGCGCTGAAAGCGTTCTGCGATGCCGCCGGTGTGCCGCTGCACCATGTAAAGCCCCACGGCGCTTTGTATAACATGGCGGGCAAGGACCGCGCGCTGGCGGATGCCATCTGCGCCGCAGTGAAGGAGAGCGCCCCCGGCGCAGTGCTGCTGGCGCTTTCCGGCAGTGAGATGGTCAAGGCGGCCCAGGCCATCGGCCTGCCGGTTGCCAATGAGGTGTTTGCCGACCGCGGCTACCGCCCGGATGGCAGCCTTGTGCCCCGCGGAACCCCCGGTGCTATGATTGAGGATGAGGACGAAGCCATTGCCCGCGTGATCCGCATGGTAACCGAGGGCAAAGTGACCGCCAACGACGGTACGGACATTGCCATCCAGGCGGATTCCGTCTGCGTACACGGCGACGGCCCCAAGGCTCTGGCCTTTGTAGAAAAGATCGGCGCGGCCCTGCAGGCAGCCGGGGTGGAATTGAAGGCGTTTTGAGAAAATGAGCAGGGGCACAGTTCAGCAAATGCCGTTTTCCCCTGTAGAGACCGTAAGGGCGCACAGTGTGCGCCCGCAGGTGTGCGCCGGGTGATGAAGTGAAATACCCGGCAAAGCCCGTCATGCGGGACGATGCAGGTGTCGTTCCCTGCAAATTTTTAGCCTGGCAGCGGGAAACCGCCCCTCAGGCCGCTTCACGTCCAGCTCCCCTCTAGGGGAGCCATCGCATACCTAAAGTAAGATATTGGCTCCCCTGGAGGGGAGCTCCGGCGAAAGCCGGTGAGGGGTGGTTCCTCGCGCAGAGCCTGATAAATGAGATTTGTGACTGGGTTCATCCGGCGGCCAATGGGCTGGCCGCCCTACCGTACAGTTACCAACAAAAGGCCTGTAATTTATACGCTCCTCCGGGGCGTCGGGGACGCCGCCCCCTACGGCATAGCAAGGTATATTGCAATTTTTAAATTGTGTATTGTTCCCAGTATTTCGGCAGGGTGGGGTTCCCCGCCCTACTGGCCTGGCAAATATTTCACCGAACCTATGCCCACAAATACAAAAATGCCGCAGCAGACTATTACATCTGCTGCGGCATTTTTATTTAGAGGTTAATGGGCTGGTTACAGCTCATTGTTCGGCTGTGGGATTACTGCAGAACGCCGGTGTTCTTATCAAAGTGATAAGTACGGCCGTCGATGACTGCATCGCCCTTAGCCATGGTGCCATAGATCGGGTCGAAATAGTAACGCTTGTCAGCGCTCCAGCCCTTGATCATGTGGCCCTGTGCATCGTAACGGACCCACTTGCCGGTACCATCGGCGCGGTCAGCCCACTGGCCAGCTTCGGATTCCTGATAGACATCCTTGCTGGTGGCTTTCTTGCCCTGGTCAACGGCATCCAGCCAGTACCAAGCGTCGGAAGCCGGGTCATAGATTTCCTTGCCGCGGCCATCCAGGCCCTGGCGAACGCCCTTTTCGTACCAGAAGTCAGCGCCTTTGATGGTCAGCCACTGGCCGTCCAGAGCGATACCGGTGTACTCGTCAAATGCGCAAGGTACACCGTCAATATCGCCTGCGCCCTTAGCCATAGCGCCGGTGATCAGGTCAAAGTAGTAGGTGCCCTTATCGGTCGTCTGCCAGCCCTTGACCATGTGGCCGTTCTCATCGTAACGGACCCACTTGCCGGTGCCATCGGGCTTATCAGCCCACTGGCCGGCGGCGGATTCCTGGTAAACGTCCTTGCTGACGGTCATTGCGCCGCCCTGGACAGCATCCAGCCAGTACCAAGCGTCGGAATCGGGATCATAGATCTCTTTGCCGCGGCCGGTGGTACCCTGCTTCACGCCCTTTTCGTACCAGTACTTCTTGCCGTTTTCTTCAACCCAGCCGTTCTTCTCGCCGTACTTGGCGGTGTAGTCCTTGCCGTTGAAGTTGACAGCAGCGGTGGTAACGCCGCTGGTCTGCTTTACAGTTGCATCCACGAACTGTGCGCTTGCGCAGTTCTTATCGGTGCAGGTAAAGACAGCCATTGCGGTAATGGTGGTCTTTTCAGCAGCACCGTGAGCGGTGCGTTCCTCGGCTTCAATAGCCTGAGGTTCTTCGCTGGGGTTGGTGGGTTCAGTGGTTTCAATCTTCTTGAATTCTGCAATGATTTCAAAGTTACAATCGCTCATGACAACTGTATACGTACCACCATCTTTGACTTTATCCGTGATACTGGTCTGACCATGGCGAGCCAGCTCCAGTTCATAGCCCGTATTCGGCGTAACCGTTACAGCCATTTCTGCATCCTTCGGTGCACGTTTCAATTCAGATTTGCCATTAACTGTAACAGTTATCGTGCCACCTTCAGCCGGGTCTGCCGTAGTTACAATGCTGTACTCAACAGTCGTAAACTGTACGCTGACATTTACATTGCCGTCCGGCATTGTGAAAGTATAGGTATTTTCATCTACCTTTGTGGTGGAGACATCAACTTTGCCAGATGTAACCGTTACACCTGCCAGCTCAGTCAGCAAAGTATCTGTATCTATCGGGTTGATCTTCAGTGTAACAGTATCACCAGACTTTAGACCCTCAAGCTTTTCAGTTTCCTGTTCATTGACCGTAACTTTGCCGGCGCCGTCCTTGGTAACAGTTACTGTGTAAGTCTCGGTCGCAATTTTCTCAAACGCAGCGCTAACGGTAACATCAGCGGCGGGCATCTCGAAGGTGTAGGTGTTTTCCTTACCGTCTACTGCCTTAAAGTCGTTAATTTCTTTCTTCGTTCCGCCATCCGTATAAGTAGCTTTCAGGCTGCCGTCCGTGTACTTAAAGTTGGTATTCGGGGTAACGGTAACAGTAACAACATCCTTCGCAGCTGCGGTTTTCGGCTCTACGCCCACAGTGCCGTTTTCAACAGTACCCGCCACAGTAACGTTATACTTCTTAACCTCTTCAAACGCTGCGCTGACAGTTGCATCGCCAGCGGGCATTGCAAAGGTGTAAGTGTTGGCCTTTTCTGTGTCAGGAGTTGCTTTCAGGGTCTGATTGTCGCCGTAAGTAACCACCACACCGTCAGCCGTCAGGGTATAGCCATCCTTCGGGGTAGCCACAACGGTAACGCTGGTGCCCTCAGCAACCTTATCCAGGTCAGCTTCGGGGCTGGTGATCTTCAACGTATCCTTGTTAGCATCGGCCACCTTGACCGCATAGGTCTTGGCGGCTTTGGTAACACTGATGGTCACATCGCCGTCCGGCATGGTGAAGGTGTAAACCGTCTTAGCCTTTTCGGTGGTAGCCTGGGCTGCGGCTTCGTCCTGCGCTGCTTCCTGAACTTCAGTCAGGGCAACATCGGTATCGCCGTTCTTTGCGGTAACGGTAACGATATCGGTGCCTTCCTTTTCTACGGTCAGGGTAACGGTATCGTCCTTGATGTAGGTGTTGTTGGTGGTGCCCAGGGTCAGGGTAACGCCTTGAACTGCATCGGGCAGGGTAACAGTGTGGGGGGTGCTTTCGGTTGCGGTATGGCAATCAGAGCACAGGTACACATTGTTGCCAACGGACTTGGTTTCCAGCTCGTCCAGCTTCCAGGTATGGCCCTTGGGCAGTGCGCCGTCAGCGTACTTCTTTTCACCCTTGGTCAGGCCGTACTTGGTGGTGCGGTCCTGGGTGTAAGCGGGGGTATCGCACCATGCTGCAACGGAAACATTGGTGGTTGCGCCGCTGCTCAGGTCGCTGACCATGTCGGACATCGGCATGGTTTCAACCAGGTTAGCGCACCACATGAACTCTTCGTTCTTGTTCTTCTCGTCAGAGCTGCCCATGTTCTGGTTGTAACTCGGGTTGTAGTTCCAGGACTCGGTCTTGTAGCTCTTACGGTTTGCATAAGAAGTGCCGGAGGCATCGGTCTTGACTTCTGCCTTGCCGTCCACCAGTTCCTTATAGGTGTTGGACAGGTTGGTGCCGACAGAAACGACCAGCTGATCCTTGGTGGTGTTGATGCCGGTGATCACAGTCTGGCCCTGCTGGGTGGTGGTAGCAAAGCTGTAGCTGTCACGCAGGGTCAGGCCAGCCAGAGGATGGTTCTTGAAGGTGCCCAGATACTTCACACTGCTGGTATCCTGGGCGCTGTCCATGATAACCATGCTCATGCCGGGAAAGTGGGTATCGGGAACCATGTTGCCGTCCTTATCCTTGGTCAGCTTAATGCCGCCATAGACGGTGTTGTATTCCTTCACTTCTTCCACTGCGCCGGTGGTCGGGTCCATACGGTAGATGGCGTTGTTGACGTTGAAGTACAGCTTGCCATCATACAGTGCGGTAGAGTGTACCAGTGCGGGGTAGATCCGCTTTGCAGCAGCGTCTGCCAGGCACTCGGTGTTCAGGTTGTTTTCAACCTTGGTATGCTTATCTTTTGCACTGGTATCGATCTTATAGATGGTGCCAGCTTCGGCCAGAACCTTGGCATTGCTGTCGTCATCATTGAAGTTGCTGCTGGTTTCCTTCAGATCGTTGTAGTACATCAAGATGATATCAAACGGGTCATCCGTCTTGGTAAAGCTGCTCATGCTGAAGCCGCCGGGCCTGCTGCTGCTGGAATCCTCTTTGCGGATATAGTAGTTCGCATTACGCGGACGTGCTTCCAGAGTATCGGGGCCCTGGTTCTGCATCTTCTTCATGAACTGCTGCATCTGGGAGTTGTTACCAGAGCTGCCGGAACCAGAGTTGCCGTTGTTGCCGTTCTCGGACTGCTGGCGGCGCATGTTGTTATACAGGTTCTGGTTGGTCGTGGTATCAACGTAATAGAAGTAATTATTGTCGAAGTAGATGGGGCTGCAGATAGAGGTGAACCAAGTATCCTCGTAGCAGGTATCGGTGTAACGGGTCTCGTTCTTGTTCTCCGCCTTGGTGTAAGAGTAATGCGGCTTGCCGTTGTTCAACACAACATTGCCGTCATCATCCACATCGGGATTCTTGTTCTTGGTGTAGGTGTAGCCATCGTACAGCGAGTCAATGTAATCATAGTACTTGCTGTAACGGCCTTCCAGACCGGAGGGAGAAACCAGGAAGTTGACATGGCGCATGTCGCCTGCGTTCTCAACGCGGGTCTGGGCCATGCACTCGGTGTTCACGTCATCATAGCAGACGTCAACATAGTACCAGTTCTTGTTGGCTTCGCCGGTGGTCATCGTAGCAGAATTGCTGTCGCCCTGCAGCTTGTTGACCTTGACTGCGTTGAAGTAGTGGACGTTGTTGAACATGCCGCCGCCGAACGCATTACCGGCAACACTGGTATCAGAAGTATCGCAGTAATACAGGATCTGGGCAAAGTCAACAACAGCGTTATCGCCTACTTCATCGGGGGTCTTCCAAACTTCTTTGCCGTCAACGGTCTTTTTATAGATTTCCTTGTTGTCAGGCAAATTCTGGACCATGTAGTTAAATGCAGCTGCATAGCCCAGGCAGATGCAGCCATACTCAACGCCCTTAGCGCCGATCTCGCCGCCCAGCAGGGCACCGAAAGCAGTCGTCTGGATGGGGTCGTTGTTGCCGCCGCCGGTGATATCGCCCATGGAGCCCATATCGAATTCTGCAACCTGGGAGATCCAGTCGTGCAGGATCAGCAGCTTGGTAACATAGTCAGCGCTGTCACCCAGCTCGGCAACCTGTTTCAAGCCTTCATTACGGATGGCTTTCAGAGCTTCGCCATAGTTCATGACGTAAGACATGAACGCCTGCGGCAGCATGTTCAGCATGAATGCCATGGTGGTCGGCGGGACATCATCGTTCGGATCAATGCTGCACAATATCTTGATTGCGCCCATGGTGCCGGTGATGCTGCCATCCTCGCCCTGCTTCTGAACGCCCTTGGAGGTCCAGAACGGGGCAACCACGCCGAAGTACTCTGCTTCGTCCTGGTTGAACTGCGACAGCTGGAAGTAGTAGTAGTTCATCTGCGCAGTCGAGACATCGTAAGTATTGGTGACCTGGTTGCCCTGGTCGTCCACATACACGGCAGTCTTCTGGCTGTCGTACAGCAGCAGGCTGTTCTTGCCCTTGTTGTCGCCGCTCTGATAGGTGAAGTTCACCTTGCTTGCGTCAACCGGGTTGTTCTGCATATCGTACCAGTTGCCGTCCTTCATTGCGGACACCAGGGTAACGCCGGTGCCGCCGGAGGTGGTATCCAGGGTCGGGGTGCCGCCCACATTGATGTAGACGGAATTGTCATTCTGGTCTACCACAACGCTGACCGGCATGGTCATTACCGGCTGGGTTTTGATTTCTTCGCCGCAGACAGCGCACTTGAAGGTGACGCTGGTGCATTCCCAGTCAATGGTAACGGGAGCGCCGGCAGAAATTTTGCCGGTTTCGCTGTCATAGAACAGCTGGGCGTTGCTGTAGTCAGCGGCCAGCTCGCCCTCGATCTTCTTCATTTCCCAGTTGAAGGTAGCAACAAAGTTGCCATCTGCATTCTTGGGCACGGCATGGTTCTGGCAGGGCAGGGCGGCAATGTCGTCGGTGCGGGTGGTGGGTTCCTTGTATTCCTTCTTAACCGGGCTCTTGTCAGCGGGCACGCTGGCAGAGTAAACGGTCTTGCCGGCAGCGCCGGGCTTTGCCTCGGTGGTATCCTTGGTTACGGTGCCTTCTACCTTCTGGTAGGCATCGCCCTCTTTACAGGTATACACAGCGGTGTAAGCCCAGCCGTCATCGGTCTTGGTCCAGTAACCATCGGGGGTTTCCTTCCAGGTATGGGTGTGGCCATCCTCCGGGTTGGTGTCATTCCAGTACCATTTCGGCTCGCCATAGGTATGGCCGTCCGTAGCGGCGCTGGCCGCAAAGGTATCGGAGTTTTCAGCAACGTAAGCCTGTGCGTAGCTGTCAGCCTGCTGCGCAATCACTTCATCATCGCTGTTGGTCATGGACTCCATCGCAGAGGTCATGCCGGAGCTGCCGGTAAAGGTAACGGCGGTCACAACGCCTGCGGCGTTCGTCTCATAGCCCAGGTCGGTAACGGCGCTGGACAGATGATACGTTTTGATGGTGGCAGCCATCACCGATGCCATCTCGTCCTTGTTCAGGCCATAGGCTTCGGTGTTGATCTTGCCGGCTGCGGCGTTGGCGTACATGGCATCGGCCAATGCATTTTCCAACGCTGCAAGGCTCATGCCCGCCTTGCTCTGTGCAGTCGCTTCCAGCTTGGCATCGTCCTGCTCCAGTTCATGCACTTCGCCCTGGGCAGCCAGCGTTTGGGCTGTCTGCTTGATCAGGTCTGCGGTGCTGGTGAACTTGGGCAGGGACTGCACAGCGCTGGCCGCGCTTGCTGCGCTAGCTGCAACAGACTGCGCTACCGAAGAATCAATCTTGGTAGTTTCGGCTGCTGCGGGAAGCGCCACGCTTTGGGCAACCATGGCTGCTGCCAACACGGATGCACCAAAACGCTGAAGGTTTTTCTTCATAGTTTTATCCTCCCTTAAGTGTTACTACTTTCCCCTTTTGTGTGAAAAGTGGTACGGCAGATGTGCGGCACTTTGCAGGTGTTGTTTGCAAAACGCCTGGTTGTGCTCCCCTCGGTCTGGCGATCCCCTGCCGGGCTGCGGCCTGCTTTTGGGGCTTTTGGCCCCGGCACAGCGGCTGACAAAACGTTGTACCGGCTGCATGCCTTGATCCCGCAAATGATAACCTTTCCGACACATCTAGGTATATACATTATATCACAGTTGCCAGAATTTGCATAGTTCATTAGAGCGGTTTCTAGGTAAATTTTTGTCCTTGAATCAACTGAAACCTGTTTTTCGCACATTATTTGCGCTGCGGTGCGGTGACCCTTTGGCGGTATTTATTAACATTTTTGAATGGTTTATTCCTGATTTTATCAAATGATTAAACATTTACCCCGATAATGTTCTTTGCAATCTCTTAATACAATCATCCGGTATTGTGATCGCGCATTTTTTGCCATTTCGGTTTGGCTTGTTGTTGAGAGATTTGGCAGAGATTGGAGGAAACTTGAAGGGAAAATTGGAGGTTGAGAATTGCCCATTATAAATTGTACTGTAGAGAGCGTTCCTGACCGTTCCGAAAACTTAGGGATAGATCACCCCTTGCCCCTTAACCGCGACCTGAAATACGCCTTTCCAAGGTAGGGCGGTGTGAGTACCCCCTCCTGCTCCACTTTTTCAAAGTTCCGAATGGTGTCCTCTCCCCTATCTACAATTCCTGATGTTTTCATGATGCCTTCCTTGGTCTTCCACACCCGGCCTTTGCCCCCTCCCCGTCCCATAAGTCGTACACAACAAAAAGGCCCCTGCCTTAACAGCAGGAGCCTTGAAAGCTATATCACAAGCCGAAAATTACTTCTCGATCTTGGAAACAACGCCGGAACCAACAGTGTGGCCGCCTTCGCGGATAGCGAAACGCATGCCTTCTTCCATGGCAACCGGGGTGATCAGCTCAACGTGCATATCAACGTTGTCGCCGGGCATGCACATCTCAGTGCCTTCGGGCAGGGTGATGATGCCGGTAACGTCGGTGGTACGGAAGTAGAACTGAGGACGATAGTTGTTGAAGAACGGGGTATGACGGCCGCCTTCTTCCTTCTTCAGGACGTAAACATGGCCATCGAAAGTGGTGTGGGGATGAACAGAGCCGGGAACAGCCAGAACCTGGCCACGCTCGATCTGGTCACGGTCAATACCACGCAGCAGAGCGCCGATGTTGTCGCCAGCCTGAGCGAACTCGAGGCTCTTGCGGAACATTTCCAGACCAGTGATGGTGGTGGTCAGCTTCTCTTCCTTCAGACCAACGATTTCCATCTGATCGCCGACATGAGCAGTACCACGCTCAACACGACCGGTAGCAACGGTGCCACGGCCGGAGATGGTCATAACGTCCTCAACGGGCATCAGGAACGGCTTATCAGCAGCACGGTCCGGGGTCGGGATGTAGCTGTCAACAGCGTCCATCAGCTCCCAAATGCACTTGTATTCCGGAGCATCGGGATCCTTGGAAGTGCTCTCCAGAGCCTTCAGAGCGGAACCACGGATGATCGGGGTGTTGTCGCCATCGAAATCCTGGCTGTCCAGCAGTTCGCGAACTTCCATTTCGACCAGGTCGAGCAGCTCTTCGTCGTCAACCATATCGCACTTGTTCAGGAACACAACGATCTTGGGCACGCCAACCTGACGAGCCAGCAGGATGTGCTCACGGGTCTGCGGCATCGGGCCATCGGTTGCAGCAACAACCAGGATAGCGCCGTCCATCTGAGCAGCACCGGTGATCATGTTCTTGATGTAGTCAGCATGGCCCGGGCAGTCAACGTGGGCATAGTGACGCTTCGCGGTGTGGTACTCAACGTGAGCGGTGTTGATCGTGATACCACGAGCCTTCTCTTCAGGAGCCTTATCGATGCTGGAGTAATCCATGAAATCGGCGTCGCCCTTCAGAGCCAGAACCTTGGTGATAGCGGCAGTCAGAGTGGTCTTGCCGTGGTCAACGTGACCGATGGTACCGATGTTGACATGCTCCAAAGAGCGGTCAAATTTTTCCTTTTCAGCCATTGGAAGTATCCTCCTTTAATTCAAACAGATAAAATAGCCTGTTGTAAGGCTATCATACTAGATTTTTCAAGAAAAATCAAGTATTTTGCGCGAATTTGTGCAGAATCAGCCCTTATTGCGCTCGGTCATGATCTTATCTGCAACACTCTTGGGAACCTGCTGGTAATCAGCCGGCTCCATGGAGTACTGGCCACGGCCCTGGGTCTTGGAACGCAGGTCAGTAGCGTAACCGAACATCTCGGACAGAGGAACCATAGCGGTGACACGGGCAGTGCCATCGGTGGATTCCTGGTTCTGGATCGCGCCGCGGCGGCTGTTCAAGTCGCCAATGACGTTGCCCATATACTCGTCAGGAACAACAACGTCAACCTTCATGATGGGCTCCATAATGACGGGATCAGCCTTCTTCATAGCATCCTTGAATGCCATGGAGCCGGCGATGGAGAACGCCATTTCAGAGGAGTCAACTTCATGATAGGAGCCATCCCACAGAGTGACCTTGACATCCACGACGGGATAGCCAGCCAGAATGCCGGACTTCATCGCGCCCTGGATACCGTTGTCAACAGCGGGGATGTATTCCTTCGGGATAGCGCCGCCAACAATACCGTTGACAAACTCATAACCCTTACCCGGGTTGGGCTCAATCTTGATCTTAACGTGACCATACTGGCCCTTACCACCGGACTGACGTGCGTACTTGGTTTCCTGGTTAGCATCCTTGCGGATGGTTTCACGGTAGGCAACCTGAGGTGCGCCAACGTTAGCTTCGACCTTAAATTCGCGGAGCAGACGGTCCACGATGATTTCCAGGTGGAGCTCGCCCATGCCGGCGATGATGGTCTGACCGGTTTCTTCATCGGTCCAGGTACGGAAAGTCGGGTCCTCTTCAGCCAGCTTAGACAGGGCAATGCCCATCTTCTCGCTGCCAGCCTTGGTCTTGGGCTCGATGGCAACGCGGATAACCGGCTCGGGGAAGTTCATGGACTCGAGGATGATGGGATGCTTCTCATCGCACAGGGTATCACCAGTGGTGGTGTTCTTCAGACCGACAGCAGCGGCGATATCGCCAGCGTAGCAGATGTCGATATCCTTACGGTTGTTTGCATGCATCTGCAGGATACGGCCGATACGCTCGTCCTGATCCTTAACAGAGTTGTAAACAGTGGTGCCAGCCTCAACGGTACCAGAGTACACGCGGAAGAAGCACAGCTTACCGACATACGGGTCAGTCATAATCTTGAATGCCAGTGCAGAGAACGGCTGATCATCGGAAGAAGTGCGATCTTCTTCCTCGCCAGTCTCCGGGTTGGTGCCCTTGATGGCCGCAACGTCGGTCGGAGCGGGCATATAATCAACGATTGCATCCAACAGTTTCTGAACGCCACGGTTCTTGTAAGAAGAGCCGCAGACAACAGGAACGATCTCGTTGGAAATAGTAGCCTTACGCAGAGCAGCCTTGATTTCTCCCTTGGTCAGCTCTTCGCCGTCCAGGTACTTCATCATCAGCTCTTCGTCGGTCTCAGCAACAGCTTCGATCAGCTTGTCATGATATTCCTGAGCCTGTTCTTTCAGGTCTTCAGGAATTTCCTCAACGCGCACATCATTGCCCATATCATCATAGTAGATATCGGCTTTCATGTCGATCAGATCGATGATGCCGCGGAAAGTGTCTTCCTGGCCGACAGGCAGCTGGATAGGCACACCGTTGGCATGCAGACGATCATGCATCATCTGTACGCAGCGGAAGAAGTCAGCACCCATGGTATCCATCTTGTTGACGTAAACCATGCGGGGAACCTTGTACTCGTCAGCCTGGCGCCAAACGGTTTCAGACTGAGGCTCAACGCCACCCTTTGCGGCCAGAACGGTAACAGAACCGTCCAGAACACGCAGAGAACGCTGAACTTCAACAGTAAAGTCAACGTGGCCCGGGGTGTCGATGATGTTGATACGATGACGGTTCTTTTTGAACAGAGCCGGATCGTGCTGGGTCTCGGTGTGGCTCCAGTAGCAGGTGGTTGCAGCGGAAGTGATGGTGATACCACGTTCCTGTTCCTGCTCCATCCAGTCCATCGTAGCAGCGCCGTCATGAACTTCGCCGATCTTATGGTTAATACCGGTGTAGTACAGAATGCGCTCGGTGGTGGTGGTCTTGCCTGCGTCGATGTGGGCCATGATACCGATATTTCGGGTCATTTGCAGGGATACGTCTCTCGGCGTTGCCATGGCTTAAACCTCCTCAGTAAGCAGATCAATAACGGTAATGCGCGAAAGCCTTGTTGGCTTCTGCCATCTTGTGGGTATCTTCGCGCTTCTTGACGGCGCCGCCAACGTTGTTGGTAGCGTCAATGATCTCGGCGGCCAGGCGAGCGGACATGGTCTTTTCACCACGGCTGCGGCTGTACAGAGTCAGCCAGCGCAGGCCGAGGGTCTCGCGGCGGGCGGGGCTGACCTCCAGGGGGACCTGGTAGGTG
>OIAB01000158.1_pt1 | contig 19897 bp, 16 predicted proteins | sample 1580651 | NCBI WGS metagenome assembly OIAB01 (sample SAMEA3882540, study PRJEB24775) | human gut metagenome | biome: human-associated habitat; feature: intestine environment; material: feces | place: Netherlands | collected 2009/2010
CTTTTTGCCGATGTAACTGCCGCCGCCCGACCCGCAGGTGCGGGTAATGGCCACGGCAAAGTAGGGATAGTTCGGATACATAACACTTCCTCCTTACTGCCCCAAATAGGCTTTTTTGACGCGAGCGTCGTTCAGCAGCTCCTGCGCATCGCCGGAAAGCGTGATGGTGCCGGTTTCCAGCACGTAGGCACGGTCAGAGATGGCCAGCGCCATCTTGGCGTTCTGCTCCACCAGCAGAATCGTAATGCCCTGCTTGTTCACCTCCCGGATGATGGCAAAAATTTCCTTTACCAACAGCGGGGACAGACCCATGGACGGCTCATCCATCAAAATCATCTTCGGCTTTCCCATCAGGGCGCGGCCCACGGCCAGCATCTGCTGCTCGCCGCCGGAGAGCGTGCCCGCGAGCTGTTTGGCGCGCTCTTTCAGGCGCGGGAAGCGCGCATAGACCCGCTCGATGTCCTCCGCGATCGCTTTTTTGTCCTTGCGGAAGTACGCGCCCATGGAAAGGTTTTCCGCAACGGTCATGCGCGTGAACACCTGCCGGCCCTCCGGCACGTGCGCAAGACCCATGGTGACGATGCGGCTGGGGTCCGTCTTGCGCAGGTCGTGCCCGTCGTAGATCACGGAGCCGCTCTTGATGGGCACGAGCCCGGTGATGGCGTGCAGCGTGGTGGTCTTGCCGGCGCCGTTGGCGCCGATGAGCGAGACGATCTCGCCGTCGTTGACCTCCATGCTGATGCCGCGCAGCGCCTGCACGGCGCCGTAGGACACCTCCAGATCTTCAATCTTCAGCATCGTCGTCCGCCTCCTCTTCGCCGAGATACGCCTCGATGACCTCCTGGTTGCTCGCGATCTCCTCCGGGAGCCCGGCGGCGATCGTCTGGCCGAAGTTGATGACCTGAATGCGCTCACAGACGCGCATGACCAGGCTCATATCGTGCTCAATGAGCAGAATGGCCACATGGAACGTATCGCGGATGGTATGGATGCACGAGAGCAGCTCCGCCGTCTCGGTCGGGTTCATGCCGGCTGCCGGCTCGTCGAGCAGCAGCAGCTTCATGTTCGTTGCCAGCGCGCGGGCGATCTCCAGCTTGCGCTGCTGGCCGTAGGGCAGGCTGGACGCGAGCTGTCCGGCCTTGTCGTCCAGATGGACGATGCGCAGGTATTCCATCGCCTTTTCGGTCAGCTCCTGCTCCGTGTTCCAGTACTTTTTCGTGCGCAGGAGACTGTCGGCGAGGTTGTAGTGAATGTCCTTCGTGAAGGCAATCTTTACGTTATCGAGCACTGTCATGGCCTTGAACAGGCGGATGTTCTGGAACGTGCGGGCAATGCCGGCCTCCACGACCTGATAGGTCTGCTTGCCGTTGAGCTTCTGCCCGCAGAGATAAAATGCGCCCTCCGTCGGCACATACACGCCGGTGAGCAGGTTGAAGACCGTGGTCTTGCCGGCGCCGTTCGGGCCGATGAGGCCCATGAGCTCACCCTCATGGATCTCCATGTTGAAGTCCGACACGGCCTTCAGGCCGCCGAACGTAATGCCGAGGTGCTCCGCTTTGAGCACAACGGGTCTGGTATCGGTCATGCGTCGGCGCCTCCCTTCCTGGCCTTGGCCTTTCTCTTCTCGGCCAGACGGCCGTCAAACAGCAGCCGGTCGAGCGAAAACTCGTAGGTGCCCAGAATGCCTCTGGGACGGAAAATGATGATGACCAGCAGCACGAGTGCATAGATCAGCATCGGGAACTGGAACAGCGTCTGCACGAAGCCCGGCAGCGCCGATACCCATGCGCCGTTTTTGATCTCGTAGTTGAGCAGATACATGGCGATGGCCGCCAGCACCGAGCCGGTCATGGAGCCCATGCCGCCGAGGACCACGATGACGACGATGAAGGTCGAGTTCCAGATCGAAGCGCTGGTGAACGTGAAGCTCGCCGTCGTGAGCGAGGAAAAGCACGTGGCATACAGTCCGCCGGCAAGGCCCGCAAAGAACGCCGAGATGACGAACGTGAGGATCTTGTAATACGTCGTGTTCACGCCGGAAGCGGACGCGGCGATCTCATCGTCGCGGATGGCCTCGATGGCGCGGCCGTACTTCGAGCGGATGAACATGCACATGAGCGCGATGCACAAAATGGTGATGCCAAGCACAAGCCACACGTACTTTGCCTGCAGCGAGGTCGACAGGCCGAGCCCGTTGGCATAGAGCGAGGAGCTCGCCGTGCCGTTTGCAAGGCCCTCGCCTCCGGCGAAGGGCAGGTTTGCAATGACGTTTTCAACAATGAGGCCGAAGCCGAGCGTCACGATGGCCAGATAGTCACCGTGCAGCCGCAGCGCCGGGATGCCCACGAGCAGACCGAGCAGCCCTGCGAAAATGGCACCGAGCAGACAGCAGCCGAGAATGACCAGAATGAGCTGGCCGGGGGCTGCTTTGGATGCCTCGAACAGGCCCGCGCGCTCGAGCGCAAGCGAGGTCAGCGCAGCGGTGTAGGCGCCGACGCCGGCAAAACCCATGTGGCCGAGCGTGAGCTGGCCCAGGTAGCCAAGCGTGAGATTGAGCGACGTGCCGAGCAGGATGAAAATGCACATCTGCCAGATGATCGGCACCAGCACGCGGCGATAAGTATTCTGCGGGAGCACCTGACCGAGCAGCAGCACCACGGCAAAGAGCAGCACGATCAGGCCGCAGTTGATGCCGGTACCGCGCAGTTTCGTTTTTTGCAGCGTATTCATACCTTCTCACCTACATTCTTTCCGAGGATGCCGGCCGGCTTGACCAGCAGCATCACAATCAGGATCAGAAACACAACGGCGTTGGCGAGCGACGAGCTGATGTAGGCCGTCACGAGCGCTTCGATGATACCGACGACGATGCCGCCGAGCATGGCGCCCGGGATCAGGCCGATGCCGCCCATGACCGCCGCCACGAACGCCTTGAGGCCCAGCATGGAGCCCATCGTCGTCGTCACGGTGTGGTACTGCGCGCAGTACATCAGCGCCGCAATGGCCGCGAGGCCTGAGCCGATGGCGAACGTCGTCACGATCGTGCGGTTGACGTTGATGCCCACGAGCGTGGACGCCTCCTTATTCTCGGACACGGCGCGCATGGCGCGGCCGAGCTTCGTCTTCTGCACGAAGATCTGCAGCGCCGCCATGACAACGGCTGCGATGACGATCGTGATCACGGCCGCCATGTTCACGGACACGCCGCCGAGGGACATCGGCGCCGTACTGAAGATCTCATCGGAGATCACGCGCGGGTTCGGGCCCATGGCCGGAATGGCCTGCGCGAGGTTTTCCAGCAGCAGGCTCATGGCGATGGCTGTGATGAGGGCCGACATGCTCGTGCCCTTGCGGCGCACGGGCCGGTAGGCCACCAGCTCGACCAAAACACCCACGAGCGCGCAGATCACAATGGCCGCGATCACGCCCGTCCACGCCGGCAGACCCATGCTGTGCAGCAGGATCGGCACGGTGAAATACAGCGTATAGCCGCCGACCATGATGAAGTCGCCGTGTGCAAAGTTGATAAGTCGGATGATACCGTAAACCATCGTGTAGCCCAGTGCCACGAGCGCATAGACGCTGCCGAGGCGGAGCCCGATGATCAGTTGCTGTAAAAAGTCAGTCATATTCTCTCCCTGCCTTTCTGGTTCACGCGCAGGCCAGCCGCGCCGGAATGATCGCGCGCGAAAGCGCCGGGCGGCGCTTTCGCGCGGAGGCATTGCTTTTGGTTTTGTCCGGTTCCGGCTGCACAGCCGGGGCAGATCAGCTCTGCGTCTTGACGAACTTCTGCACGAGCTTGCCGTCGGAGGGCGTAAAGGTCAGGATGGCCACGCTCTTTTCCGGGGTGCCGGTCTCGTCGAGGGTCATGTCGCCGGTAACGCCGACATAGTGCATGCCGCTCATCGCGTCGCGGATGGCATCGTGGTCGATGCTGCCGGCCTTCTCAATGGCCTGCTTGACCATGTACATGGCGTCATAGGCCAGTGCGCCGAGGGCGTTCATGGATTCGGAGCCGTACTTGGCGGTATAGTTCTTAACGTAGTTCTGGACGATCTCGGAGCTGTCCTCCGGGGAGTAGTGGTTGGTGAAGTAGACGTTTTCGTAAGCGCTCAGATCGCCGGTGGTGTAGTCCTGCGTGCCGTCAAAGCCGTCGCAGCCCATGATCGCGCCCTTGAAGCCGGCCTCACGTGCCTGCGGGATGATTTTCGGGCCGACTGCATCGTAGTAGTACGGAGCGAAGAGCATATCCGCGCCGGAGGCGGCGATGGTCGCCAGCTGCGAGGAGAAGTCCACGGCGCCGGTATCGGACGAGGACTGCTCGCAGACGATCTCGATGCCGTATTTCTCGGCCGCCTTCACGAACGAATCGTGCAGGCCGGAGGAGTAGGTGTCGCCGGTCGCATACAGCACGGCGGCTTTTGTCCAGCCCTGATCCTTGGCGTAGGCCGCGACCATCTCGCCCTGGAAGCTGTCCTTGAAGCAGGAACGGAAAACGTAGTCATCCTTGGTGGTGATGGAGTCTGCCGTGGAGCTCGGCGTCACGAGCACGATGCCCTCATCGTCAGCCAGACTCGTAATCGCGGACGTGCAGCTCGAGAGCGTTGCGCCGATGATGGCCGACGCGCCCTCGCTGAGCAGTGAGTTGAAGCCGGAAACGGCCTCGGCCGGGGTGCCCTGGTCGTCCTTGGTGGAGAGCTTCACGGTCGCGCCGAGGATGCCGCCGGCAGCGTTGATCTCATCGATTGCCAGCTGGATGGAGTTCGTGATGGCCAGGCCGTAGGCCGCCTGCGCGCCGGTCACCGGGGTAATGTTGCCGATGATGATCGTCTTGCCCGACAGGTCGCCGGACGCCGAATCATCTTTTGTATCACCGCCGCCTCCGCATGCGGCCAGAGAAAGCACCATCATCACAGAAAGCAGCAGTGCCGTCAGTCGTTTCAGTTTCATGTTCATATCCTCCTGTTCTTGATTTTTCGCCCGCGCCGGTGGGTCCGTTTACCGGTTTTTGTGTTTTTTCCGTTTTTTGTGGGCGAAGGAAATAAAAAAAGACAAGGGAGCGCACCTTCGCTTTTCGAAGATGTGCTCCCTTGCACGCTTTTATTATAGCGGAAATCGCAAACGGAAATCAACGGCGATAACCGCCAAACTATTTGCTTTTTTGATAGATATCTTTAGCAAAATTCATAAACCATTCGCTTTCGACGCCGTTTCCGGCTCGAAGGCGTCCGTCTGCCCTGCTTCCGCCAGACTGTGCCGCAGGCACGTCCGGCAGGGCTCGGCGTCCCAGTCGCAGTACATATACTTACAGGCAAAGCACAGCGTTTTGGCCGACGGATGTGCCCGGCGCGTCTCCGGGACAGGCGTCCCGGGCTGCGGCTCCGCCGCCTTCTGGTACCGGTCGACACCCCGCTGCACCAGCTGCGTGGCTCGCAGGCAGTCCGCGCACGGCTGCAGATCCCGGTCGTGGAATTTATACTTGCAGGCAATGCATAATGTCTTGTTTTCCGCCACAGAAATCACTCCCATTCTCAGTTGCCGGCTTCGGACCCAATTCCGGTAAATTCAGTATAAGCCGCCGCTTTGCGAATGTAAAGTGTGAGATGCACCCGAATTTTTCGGTTTCTTTTCGTCTTTTTGTGTTTAAATGGCGAAATATTCTTGCGTGTGGCCGCCCGCGTTTGTGAAAAGCGGAAAAAGTGCATTTGCCCGCTTGACAGGCGATGATATTTGGGCGTATGCGTGAGCCGTCAAAAGCCACATGATCACGTCACCTTCTTCAAGCACCGGGATGCAGCATTGCGCTCCCCGTTCCTGAAAGTGTAGACAACTCCATTTTTATGCAGCGTATTATATCACATCTTCCCAGCATTTTCTACCATAACATTGACACGCAGGCCACTTTCGCACTGTAGGATCACAATACATCTTGGGTAAGAGAATTTGATATGATATATTTATATTGAAAAAAATATTTTAGTTTGATAATATTTATATTAAATGAAAGAAAAAATTATAATTAGACGAGAATGAGGTTATACGCATGGATTTTATGTGGATGGGGCGGTACAGAGCTCTTGTTTCTGAACTGATGAGATTTTCAAATGTTGCCGTAAAGGATAGCACGGAAAAGCATGATATTGGTGATGGAATTTTAATTAACAATGCAGAATGGCAGATACTGGAATACATTGTTGAACACAATTCAGATGAAGAGAAAATGATTTTAATTTCTGATAAACTTGGAATTCCACAGGCGTCTTTCTCAAAAGCAGCAAAAAAACTTACCGATTTTGGATTGCTTGAAAGATTCCAGAGATCAGATAACAAGAAGGACATTATACTAAAGCCTACGGACAGGGCAAGGTCAATTTATATTGAAAATATAGAAAATGTTGTCAGTGAAAGATTTGTTGGTTTTTTTTCTGCATTGGATAGTATAGACGATGCTGACATAAATACGATAATAGATGCTTTTGTTGTACTTAATAATGATATTGAAAAAGGAATTGCCAAGGAAAAAACAACTAAAAAAAGTATACTTATAAAAAAAGATAAGAACGGATGCTCCTGATATGAAGCATCCGTTCTATTATTTTGCATTTTTAAACATTAAACAAAACTGAAATTAGATTTTGTCCATAGTACTCGTCTGCAATGCCTGCTGAGCATACCAAAGACCAAGCAAGGAGCATAGAGTTGATAATTGCACCTATCCACACATTGTTTGTTGTTTTGTACATCTTACGTGTGATAAATGTCGTAACCGGTACAAAAAGAAGCATGGAGTAAGAAAGTGTGAAGTCACTTATTGCAGCGCCTTTCCAATTTACAAACCACATGATGAAGCAGAATAAGCATAGACCCCAAACTCCGATGGAATTGACAAAAATGGTCTTTGCCATATCTTTACGTGGATTTAAACTGTTACCCGCGGAGTAATTGATTGCACAGCCCATGCACAGATAGCAAGGCAGGAACAAGATTACATATGGTAAAGCGACCAACCAATGTTCGGCTTTCATTTCACTGAACATCATTTGCCAGAAACGGAAGTCCTGGTTGAACAGATACATAATAATTATAAGCTGTAAGTATGCAAATGCAATTACGATTGCACCAAGCAACAATGACTTTAAAATACCGGAAATTTTTATACCAAAGCAATCTTTGAACAAGGTGATTTTTCCGCTGTTTTTCTTTTCTAAAACAACTTTAATTGTAACTATTATGAGAGATGCAACTGCAAGCCAAATTACAAACCATACCGCAATTGCACTTGTTGTAACGAGTCTGAGAACATTTGGCAATATTCTCGTTCCGAACGGGTTTGCCCATACCGGTCCGCCGCTGTTTGCTTTGTAAAGAGCGAGGACGGTAAGTATGACAGATAGTATTGAAAGAATGGTTTCCTCCGGCTTTTTAAGGAATGTCTCCGTAGTAGTTTTTTCAGCTATGCATGAAGAGAAGAATGGCTTCTTAAGAAGCAAATGAGTCAGGACAACAATACTCATTAACATCGCAAGCATAGCTACACAGTTAAAACATGCACGAATAAGCCAAGTAGAATTTCCTGATGTGCTATCGGGAGTGTTTAATGTTTCTTTCAATATTGCAGCGGTATCCGCATTTGTTGCATTCGAAAAGTAATTTTTAGAATGTGATTCATTGTTATAGCATACAATACGTGCAGTGCGATTGGAAATAGCTTCTTTAAGCTCGTTTGAATTTTCAAGTGTTGTTTCTCCGAGCTTGCCTATTTCATGGTATGATGCGCCGTTGTTTTCAGAACTAAACCACATATCTATGGGCTTGGGGTCTCCGAGGATTGTTTGAGTTCCGTCTTTGCTCCACATAGCCCCCGCTCCAAGAGAATCGTATCTACCGTTTACATATGTTACATTCACCTGACATTCTCTGGTTACATCATGTCCGCCGACGGTTACTGTTGCCGGAGCGGGACCTCCTGTTGCACCTGTGAGAACAAGCGTATTTATACGTGTGGAGCTTTCTTTTTCTGCTTGATCAGCAAGTGATAAATAGTATTTGAACTGCTCGTCGTCAAGGCGCTCCTCTGCAAGCTTGTCTGCGCTTTGAGAGATTTCATCTTCTGTAAATTTTAGTCCGAAAATATCTGATAAAATATTTATTTTCTTGTCGTTCAGAGTAAAGTATCCGCAGTCCATTGTAGCCGCAACGGAAATTCGTGCACTACCATATGAATGTCCGAACATGGCAATTCTTGTCTGATCAACATACTTTAAAGTTCTGACAAAGTTCAATGCATCTATCATGCCAAATGGACTGTCTCCAAAATTAAAGTGGTCGGCTCCGTTTCCGGTTTCATCACTTACCGGCTGCTCACTCATTCCCATACCGTACGCATTGACATTCAGTACAACGTATCCACGCTTGGCAAGATCTTCGGCAAGACCTCTTACCACATTTTTTGTTGCTCCTCGTCCGTGTGCTAATAGCACGCAGGGTAATTTGTCGGAATCTGAAACGTTTCTTTTTACATAAAGATCTATGTCAAGTTCAGCACCGCGCGAGTCAATAGTTAACGTGCTTATCTTGACTGATCCAAAGTTTGTCGAAATCAGTTGTGCAAACAAACTTGCCAATAATACAATGCAAAGTAGTATTGCAAGAGTTTTGCGACAGCCTTTTTCAGTGGATAGATTTAATTTTTTGCCCATTTACCTTTCTCCTTATAATGTATTTACATTCCAGCGGAATGTAAATACATTATAACAAAATTAATTTTCTGTTCAATATTAAATCCTGCCAAATATAATGCTCCGGTTTTGTATATTTCATATATACCGAGGGACGGCATACAATCTATCAGACATAGTCGTACCTGTCCTTCACTTGGCTGAGATAGTTTTTCATCACGCTCTCTCTGCTCATTGCAGTCACAAGGCTCATCTCCAACGCTGAAAGGTCAAGGTTTGACGGAACAAGGTCAACCTTTTCTTCGTGGCCGAGAATGCCGGAGAACGGGTCTTGCTGTTCTTCCCGCATTACCGCTGATAGCTTATTGGAAAGGGTCTGCGGCAAGCTGTCCGTGTCCTGCCAACCGAGGCAGGTAGTAAGGGTCGCCCTGCGGGTCAGCGTCCACGAGAAGCACCTTTTTGCCCTGCATAGCCAATCCTACGCCGAGGTTTACTGCCGTGGTGGTTTTCCCCACGCCGCCTTTTTGGTTGCATATCGCTATGGTTTTACAGTTTGGCATTTCGCTTTTCCTCCTTCTTATTAGATTTGGATCGCTCGATCCACCAAAACACAGGAAGCGAATCCTGTGCTTTGGTGGTCGCATTTAACTCGATCTCATCCCCAAAATGCGTAAAAGGAAATCAACAGGCGTTCGGCTGCTGACCGAACTCATGGGAATCTCACCTCTGCCGGGTACTCCGCCAGCCCCATAGGGAAGCATCATTGTCCCTGAATCGTTTCATTGCCTTATCCGTAGCAAGCGGATATTTCAGAATGGTTCGGAATCGCTACCAACCTTGCTTTCCGTGATAACCCTTGCGGGCAGGAAGTTTGTGGCGCACCTTCATCCGGCTGGGGCCTTCGCCCCCGATCAGGAATGTACCTGTTGAATGTGTATTCGGTTTTCAAGGTTCACGAGGGCGTTTGTTTTGTCCCTCAATAGGTAGGCAGCGAGAAGGCTCATTTTTCAACCCCCTGAGCGAAAAAATTTCAAAAAATTTTTTGAGAACGAAAAAAGCCGCTGATTTTGTAGAGAAACCAACGGCTTGATTTGCGGTGTGTTCAGCTGAAAATGAGCAAAAAATAACGGTCACACAATCCAAAGGGACTGTGTGACCGTATTTATATCAGTTGTTTTGCCTACGCTGCTGCGTCAACTTTTTATTGGCGCTGATCGCGGATGGCAGCCTGAGCGGCGGCGAGGCGGGCAATAGGCACGCGGAACGGCGAGCAGGACACGTAGTCCAGGCCGACCTTGTGGCAGAACGCGATGGACGACGGATCGCCGCCGTGCTCGCCGCAGATGCCGAGTTCGAGCCCTGGGTTCGTCTGGCGGCCGAGCTTGCAGGCCATCTCCACGAGCTTGCCGACACCATTGACGTCGAGATGCTGGAACGGGTCGTTCTCGTAGATCTTCGTGTCGTAATACGCGCCGAGGAACTTCGCGGCGTCGTCGCGGCTGAAGCCGAAGGTCATCTGCGTCAGGTCGTTCGTGCCGAAGCTGAAGAAGTCCGCTTCCTTGGCGATCTCGTCGGCCGTGAGCGCAGCGCGCGGGATCTCGATCATGGTGCCGACGTGGTACTTCATGTCCACGCCCGCCTCCTGGATGAGCGCGTCCGCCGTGCGGACAACGATGTCCTTGATGAACTTGAGCTCCTTGCGCTCGCCGACCAGCGGGATCATGATGTACGGCGTGATCATCGTGCCGGTCTCGGCGCTGACCTTGAGCGCCGCCTTGATGACGGCGTTGGTCTGCATCTCGGCGATCTCCGGATAGGTGACGCACAGGCGGCAGCCGCGGTGGCCCATCATGGGGTTGAACTCGTGCAGGGACACGACGACATCCTGCAGCTCGTCAAACGTCATGCCCATCTCCTGCGCCAGCTCCTCGATGTCCGCCTTCTGGGTGGGCAGGAACTCGTGCAGCGGGGGATCGAGATAGCGGATGGTCATCGGGCGGGTGCCCATGATGCGGTACATGGCCTCAAAGTCGCCCTGCTGGAACGGCTCGACCTTCGCCAGTGCGACCTTGCGCTCCTCAACGGTGCGGGCGCAGATCATCTCGCGGACGGCCTTGATGCGATCCTCGGCGAAGAACATGTGCTCGGTGCGGCACAGGCCGATGCCCTCGGCGCCGAGATCGACCGCCTGCTGCGCGTCGCGCGGGTTGTCGGCGTTGGCCTCGACGTTCAGGCGGCGGGCCGCATCGGCCCAGCCCATGAGGCGGTTGAAATTCTTGTTGCCGGTGGCGGCGACGGTCGGGATCTGGCCGGCGTAGATGTTGCCGGTGCTGCCGTCGAGGGAGATCCAGTCGCCCTCCGTGAAGCGGCGGCCGTTAATCTCAAAGATCTTGTCGGCATAGCTGATATGAACACTGTTGTCATTGCCGCAGCCGGAGACGCAGCAGGTGCCCATGCCGCGGGCGACGACGGCCGCGTGGCTGGTCATGCCGCCGCGCACGGTCAGGATGCCCTGCGAGACCTGCATACCCACGATGTCCTCGGGGCTGGTCTCGAGGCGGACGAGCACGACCTTCGGCATGGTCTTGTTCTTGACGGCTTCCTCGGCCTCCTCGGCGGAGAACACGATCTGGCCGCAGGCGGAGCCGGGGGATGCGGCAAGACCCTTGCCGATGGCGTCGGCCCGCTTGAGCGCCTCGGCGTCAAACTGCGGGTGCAGGAGCGTATCGAGCTGCTTGGGCTCGACGCGCAGCACGGCCTCGCGCTCGGTGATCATGCCCTCGTCAACGAGGTCGCACGCGATCTGCAGCGCCGCCTGCGCGGTGCGCTTGCCGTTGCGGGTCTGGAGCATGTAGAGCTTGCCGTCCTCGATGGTGAACTCCATGTCCTGCATATCCTTAAAGTAGTGCTCGAGCCGGTTGGCGATGGCGACGAACTCGTCATACACCTCCGGCATCTGCTCCTGCAGGTGACTGATCGGGCTCGGCGTGCGCACACCGGCGACGACGTCCTCGCCCTGTGCGTTGATGAGGTACTCGCCCATGATCTTCTTCGCGCCCGTGGCCGGGTCGCGCGTGAAGGCCACGCCCGTGCCGGAGCGGTCGCCGGAGTTGCCGAACGCCATCTGCTGGACGTTGACGGCGGTGCCCCACTCATAGGGGATCTCGTTCATCTTGCGGTAGACGTTCGCGCGCGGGTTATCCCAGCTGCGGAACACGGCCTTAACCGCCTCGATGAGCTGCTCGTTCGGGTCCTGCGGGAAGGGCTTGTGCTCATTGTCCTCATAGATCTTCTTGAAGATGACGACAAGCTGCTTGAGATCGTCCGCGTCCAGATCGACGTCGTTCGTGACGCCCTTGGCAGCCTTCATCTTGTCGATCTCTTCCTCAAACAGGCTCTTGGACACGCCCATGACGACGTCCGCAAACATCTGCACAAAGCGGCGGTAGCTGTCGTAGGCAAAGCGGGGGTTGCCGGTCTTCTTGGCCAGGCCCTCGACGGACGCATCATTCAGCCCCAGGTTGAGGATCGTGTCCATCATACCGGGCATGGACTGGCGCGCGCCGGAACGCACGGACACCAGCAGCGGGTTTTCCACATCGCCGAGCTTCTTGCCGGTCAGCTCCTCAAGGCCCTTGACGTGCGCGAAAATGTCCGCCTGGATCTCCGCATTGATCTGGCGGCCGTCCGCGTAGTACTGCGTGCAGGCCTCGGTCGTGATGGTGAAGCCCTGCGGCACCGGCATGCCGGCCGCGGTCATCTCCGCAAGGCCGGAGCCCTTGCCGCCGAGCGTATTGCGCATCGCGGTCTTGTCACCGCCGAACGCCTGGCTGCCTTCGCTGAAATAATACAGATACTTTTTGCTCATTCCATTACCTCCAACTGTTCGATTTTCGCTGGGATAAGTTTCCGTTCTATTTCGTTTATATTATATCAAATTCACCGGCACACTGCCAGAACGAATGTGTGCAAAGCTGTCCAAATCTTCACAATATCCGGAAGCGGTTTTTATGCACTTTGCAAGATTATGCCCATATTCGTAGAATTTTCCGAAATCAAATGCGGGATTTATGAATTTTTGTGAATGATGACAGACAAAAGATGCAAAAATGTCCTTCCCGGCTTTTTCTCACACACACCTGCGAGTGACACAGTTTTGCAATTTTCGCAGTCCTGATGCATTATAACTACGTTGTAAAACATTAGAGTAACATGCAGAAACTATGCGCGAAGCACAAAAACAGGCTTTCATTTCACGAGGTTATGTGCTATAATATATGCAACGACAATTTTCGAATTTCCGTCTGTTTTGCGTCATTCGTCGGAGTTTGTGATGATAAGAAAGCATGAAAACTGATATACTTTGGAGGGAAAACATGATGAAACACAGCAAACGTTTTCTGTGCCTGCTGCTGACGCTCATTCTGGCCGCGAGCCTGTGCGTCTTCCCGGCAGCAGCCGCAGATCAGACCTGCCCGAGCAGCCAGGACGATCCGGTCGTGTTTGTGCACGGCCTGATGGGCTGGGGCCAGCGCGCCGGCATCAACGCCGTGATACCCTACTGGGGCATGACCACCGGCAGCCTGACAAGCTACCTCAACTCGCTCGGCTATGAGACGTACTCGGCCACCGTCGGCCCGATCTCCAGCGCATGGGACCGCGCGTGCGAGCTCTATGCCCAGCTGACCGGAACGACGGTCGATTACGGTGCGGCGCACGCTGCGGCGCACGACCACGCGCGCTACGGCATCACCTATGATCAGCCGCTCTTCTCCGGCTGACCTCATCCCGCTGCTGAGTGTTCTGGTGCTGGCCTATATCCTCTGCGCGATCCAGCTCTCTGTGGTGGAAGGCGTACTCGTCAAGCTGGTCGGCAAGCTGGACCCGGTCCGCTTCTTCAAGGGCATCTGGCCCGCAGCCACCGTGGCCTTTACCTCTCAGAGCAGCGTGGGCACCATCCCTGTCACCGTCAACCAGCTGACCAAGAAGCTGGGCGTCGATGAGAATGTCGCCGCCTTTGGCGCAAGTCTGGGCGCAAACCTCGGTATGCCGGGCTGCGCCGGCATCTGGCCCACCCTGCTGGCGGTCTTCACCATCCATCTGCTGGGCATTGAATACACCCCGGTGCAGTACGCTTTCCTTGTCGTGCTGGCTGTGGTCGTCTCCATCGGCACCGTCGGCGTGCCCGGCACGGCCACCATCACCGCCACGGCCCTCTTTGCCGCCGCCGGTCTGCCGGTGGAAGCCATCATCCTGCTTTCCCCCATTTCCAGCATCGTTGATATGGCGCGTACCGCCACCAACGTCGTCGGCGCTGCGGCCGCTACCACCCTTGTGGCCGCCACCGAAGGTCAGCTGGATGAGGCTGTGTACAATGGCGCGGCCGAAGTGCCTGCCGCTGAGGCAGTCTGAGCATTTTCCAAATATAGCAGTTTGCGTTTTTAATGCACAAGCAACATCCGCAAACTGCATATCGCAAAGCGGCCGTTTTGATAGGCACTATTTTTGAAAATTGCGATAAAATAAAGTCTGGGCCGCCCGCCGCACCAAAAAGTGCGGCGGGCGGTTTTCTTTACAAAAGAAAGAGGAACGACCGTAGTGTGCATGACGGGAGGACAGATGACACTCGTTTCATCTGAACTGTGCTCTGAGTGAGTACAGTTCAAGGGGAAAACTATACAAAATTCAAATCGAAATTTCGGTATATTGTTGGTCAAACCACAGAAATCGTCCTTTGGGAGATGTAAATTTGAAAAAAACCCTTTTCTTTCGGCGGAAGACGCGGTATAATGCGGCCAAGTCACAAGGGTGTGCGAAAAGCTCCAGAGGGGGAGCGGAACACCTTGTGCATTTTTTTGAAACAGTCGCTTTAATGGATTAAAGCGGTGTTAGAGAGGGGAAAAGATATTATGAGATTCGATCGTCGTATTTCGCGCCGCAGCTTTCTGGCAGCAGCAGGCGTGTCCGCAGCAGCTCTGGCCCTGACGGCCTGCGGCGGCTCCAGCTCTACGGCAGCTTCCACGGCTGCCTCCACCGGTGCTTCCAGCGCAGCTGGCACTGCCGCAGGCGGCACCCTGAACATCATGCTGGAGACCGAAGTCCAGTCTCTGGACCCGCAGATCGCCACCGACGGAACCTCTTTTGAGGTCATCGCAGACTACACCGACGGTCTGATGCAGATGGATACCGACGGCGCAGCGGTTCCGGCCCTTGCCGAGAGCTACGACATCAGCGAGGACGGCAAGACCTATACCTTCCACCTGCGCGATGCAAAGTGGTCCAACGGCGACGCCGTCACCGCAGCCGACTTTGTGTTCGGCTGGCAGCGGGCGGTTGACCCTGCAAACGCTTCCGAGTATTCCTATATGCTGTCGGATATTGGTCAGGTGGTCAACGCTGCCGAGATCATTGCAGGAGAAAAGCCCGTCACCGATCTGGGCGTGACCGCTGTGGATGACAAGACGCTGGAAGTCCAGCTGAATGTTCCCGTCAGCTACTTCCTGAGCCTGATGTACTTCCCCACCTTCTACCCGGTCAACGAGGCCTTCTTCAACACCTGCGCGGACACCTTCGGTACCAGCCCCGACACGGTGCTGTCCAACGGTGCTTTCGTCCTGACCGACTATCAGCCCGCTGCGACCGCATTCGAGCTGGTCAAGAACACCGACTATTACGATGCCGACAGCGTCGCGCTGGATGGCCTGTCCTATCAGGTCATCAAGGACAGCCAGCAGGCTCTGATGAGCTATCAGACCGGTACTCTGGACATCACCCTGCTGAATGGTGAGCAGGTCGATCAGGTCAAGGACGATCCCGAGTTCATCAGCGTGGGCGCTGGCTATCTGTGGTACATCAGCCCCAACATCAACAGTGTGCCTGAGCTGGCAAACGAGAATCTGCGCAAGGCCCTCACCTTCGCTCTGGACCGCGACGCCATCACCGGCGACGTCCTGAAGGATGGCTCCGCCCCCTGCTACACCGCCGTTCCTCCTCAGTTCGCAACCGGCCCGGACGGCAGCGACTTCAGCGCTGACCAGACCAAGTATGCGGATTACTGCGCATTCGATGCAGCCAAGGCCGCTGAGTACTACGAGACTGCAAAGAGCGAGCTGGGCAAGAACAGCTTCTCCTTCGATATGGTCGTTGACGCCGACGATGCACCTCAGAAGGTGGCACAGGTCGTCAAGGAGCAGCTGGAGACCACGCTGGAGGGCCTGACCATCAACCTGACCGTGGAGCCCAAGAAGCAGCGCGTGCAGGATATGCAGGACGGCAACTTCCAGCTGGGCCTGACCCGCTGGGGTCCCGACTACGCCGACCCCATGACCTATCTGGGTATGTGGGTCACTGGCAACTCCAACAACTACGGTCTGTGGAGCGACGCCGAGTATGACTCCATCATTGAGGAGTGCACCACCGGCGACCTCTGCACCGACCCCGAGGGCCGCTGGGCCGCTCTGTACGATGCAGAAGCCATCGTTCTGGAGCAGGCCGTCATCTTCCCGCTGTACGGCCAGTGCAACGCCGAGATGGTCTCTTCTGCCGTTACCGGCGTAGAGTTCCACCCTGTGGCACTGAACCGCGTGTACAAGCGCACCGTGAAGAACGCTTAAATAAGAATCGCTGAATCAAGGCCGCACAGTGGCCCGCAAAAGCCACTGTGCGCCTTTTTGGCATTATACCTGTCCGCAGCGGGCGCACGACTGACCGCCGCTGCGGCCATAAAAGGGGGTTCACCTGACGTGAAAAAATATACGCTCAAGCGTGTCCTCACCTCGCTGTTTACGCTGCTGGCCATCCTGCTGGTGCTGTTCATCCTGATGCAGCTGATGCCCGGCTCGCCGTTCAACGACGAAAAGCTGACAGCCGATATGAGAGCCGCGCTCTACGCAAAATACGGCCTTGACCAGCCGATCTATGTCCAGTTCTTCCGCTATGTGGGCAATATGCTTCGGGGCTACTTCGGCGTAAGCTACAACATTTCGAAGAACACGCCCATCTCCCAGCTCATCCAGTCCCGTCTGCCCATCTCCATCCAGATCGGCGGCATGGCGGTCACGCTGGGCGCTCTGGTGGGCCTCGTACTGGGCATCATCGCCGCCCTCAAGAGGGACACCATCTTTGACACCATCGCCACCATCATCTCGGTCATCGGCGTGTCGGTGCCGTCCTACGTCTTCGCACTGGCCCTGAGCTACACCTTCGGCTTCCGGCTCCGCTGGCTCCCGATGCTGTTCTCGGCCAAGGACATCTTTGGTTCCAGCGTTCTGCCCAGCGTGTCGCTGTCCATGTTCACGATGGCCTCCATCGCCCGCTTTACCCGAAGCGAGATGATCGAGGTGCTGGACTCCGACTATATGCTGCTGGCCGAGAGCAAGGGCATCTCCGGCCCGGCGCTCATCTTCCGCCACGCCCTGCGCAACGCCCTCATCCCCATCATCACCGTGCTGGCGCCCCTCATTGTGGACCTGATGACCGGCTCGCTGGTGGTCGAGAAGATCTTTGCCATCCCCGGCGTGGGCAGCCTGTTGGTGACGGCCATCCAGTCCAACGATTACAACGTGGTCATTGGTCTGAGCTTCATCTACAGCGCCATGTACATTGGCATCATGCTGGTCGTTGATTTGCTGTACGGCATCATCGACCCGCGCATCCGTCTGGCAAAGGGGGACGACTGATATGGCAGAAAAAGCGATCCGACTGGGCGGCGAAAGCACCGCCGCAGCCATCACGCAGGCCGTGCAGGAGCTATACCCGGAGCACAGCTTCACAGCCGAAGAGTTTGCCCGGAAAGATAACGCCGCCGAGATCGCGGTGGATACCAACTTTGCGGCCCAGAGCTTCTGGAAAGATGTCCGCATCCGCTTCTTCCGCAAGAAGAGCGCTGTGCTGGGCCTGATCATGATCTTCGTCATCCTGCTGCTGGCCATCTTTGGCCCGGGCATGAATGACTACACCTACTCCGGCCAGGATCTGAGCCAGAAAAACTTTGCGCCCCGCGTGCCCGGCATCGAGCAGTTCGGCATTCTGGACGGCAGCGAGAAGATGAGCACCACCACCGGCACGAAGATCGTCAACAACTATGTCGAAAAAGGCAAGGATGGCGTCTACTACTGGTTCGGAAGCGACCTGTACGGCCGCGACATCTGGACCCGTACTTGGGAAGGTGCCCGCGTCTCCCTCATCATCGCCGTGGCCGCTGCGGTCATTGACATGGTCATCGGCATGAGCTACGGCCTTGTCTCGGGCTATTTCGGCGGCAAGGTGGATATGCTGATGCAGCGCTTCCTCGAGATCGCCAACGGCATCCCCCGTCTGGTCATCGTCACGCTGCTGCTTCTGGTGCTGCAGCCCGGCATGGTGACCATCATCTTTGCCCTGATGCTCACCGAGTGGGTGGGTATGAGCCGGATCGCCCGCGCTGAGATGCTCAAGCTGAAGGATCAGGAGTTCGTTCTGGCCTCCCGCACGCTGGGCGCAGGCAGCTTCTTCATCATCTTCAAGGAAGTGCTGCCCAACATCATCGGACCCATCATCACGCAGGTCATGTTCAGCATCCCGACGGCCATCTTTACCGAGGCCTTCCTTTCCTTTGTGGGTCTGGGCATCCCGGTGCCCCAGTGCTCGCTGGGTTCCCTCATCAGTGAGCTGTACAACAGCTTCACCACCCACCCCTATCAGATCATTCCGCCCATTGTGGTGATGAGCCTGCTGATGCTCAGCTTCAACCTGCTGGCCGACGGCCTGCGCGAGGCACTTGACCCCAAGATGAAGAGTATGTAAGGAGGCGCACAGCATGCCTGATGCAAAAAGAGAACAGGTCTTGTCGGTGCGAGACCTTGATATTACCTTTAAGACCACCGCCGGCCCCGTCCATGCCATTCGGGGCGTGAACATCGACCTCTACAAGGGCGAGACGGTGGCGCTGGTGGGTGAGTCCGGCTCCGGCAAGTCCGTTACCATGAAGGCGGCTATGGGTATCCTCGCCCAGAACGCCAAGGTGAACAGCGGCAGCATCCAGTTCAGCTACCACCACGCCGACGGCAGCCCGGAGACGGTTGACCTGCTGCAGAAGGACAAGAAGTGGATCCGCCGCCACATCAACGGCAAGCGGATCGCCATGGTCTTTCAGGACCCCATGACCAGCCTTGACCCCACCATGACCATCGGCAAGCAGATCATGGAGGGGATGCTCTGGCACTTCAAGATGCCCAAGGCCGAGGCCTACAAAAAGGCTCTCAAGCTGCTGGAAGAGGTGGGCATCACCGACGCCGAAAAGCGGATGAAGAGCTACCCCCACCAGCTGTCCGGCGGTATGCGGCAGCGCGTGGTCATCGCCATCGCGCTGTCCTGCGACCCCGACCTGCTCATCTGCGACGAGCCGACCACCGCACTGGATGTGACCATTCAGGCGAAGATTTTGGAGCTTATCCGCAGCATCCAGAAGGAGCGCGGCATCTCGGTCATCTACATCACCCACGACCTCGGCGTCGTGGCAAAGGTGGCCGACTATGTGGATGTCATGTACGCGGGCAAGATCGTGGAGACCGGCACCATTGATGAGATCTTCTACGACCCCCGCCACCCCTACACATGGGGCCTGCTGTCGGCCATGCCCGACCTTGACACGGCTGACGAGCGGCTCTACACCATCCCCGGCTCGCCGCCGAACCTGCTGCACGAAAAGGCCGGCGACGCCTTTGCACCCCGCAACAAGTACGCGCTGAAGATCGACGACGAGATCGACCCGCCCATGTTCAAGATCAGCGACACCCACTTTGCAGCGACTTGGCTGCTGGACCCCCGTGCCCCCAAGGTGGAGATGCCGCCGGAGCTGAAGGAACGTGTGGCCCGGATGCGCGCAGAAGCAAAAAAGATCGAGGAGGCGGAGTAAATGGCAGCACAAAGCGCTACCCCTCTGCTGAAGGTCGAGGGGCTGAAGCAGTATTTCAAGGTGAACAAAAACTTCACGGTCAAGGCCGTGGACGATGTCAGCTTTGAGATCTATCCCGGCGAGACCTATGGTTTGGTGGGCGAGTCCGGCTCGGGCAAATCCACCATCGGCCGGAGCATCATCCGGCTGTATGACCCCACCGCAGGCAGGATCACATTCGACGGGCAGGACATCAGCGGCCATCTGAGCCACGCCCAGAACAACACCCTGCGCACCCAGATGCAGATGATCTTCCAGGACCCGATGGCATCCCTGAACCCCCGCA
>OIAB01000170.1_pt1 | contig 18848 bp, 9 predicted proteins | sample 1580651 | NCBI WGS metagenome assembly OIAB01 (sample SAMEA3882540, study PRJEB24775) | human gut metagenome | biome: human-associated habitat; feature: intestine environment; material: feces | place: Netherlands | collected 2009/2010
GCTGTAGCAACAAAAGCTGAAAATGCTGTAATTGAACAGTCTGTTCAAAACTTCTTAAAAGTGCTAGATGAGAATTATGCTGGCTATTATTCTATGATAAATGATAGAGTAATGATTGATATTAAAGCATTGACTGATGCTCCTATGAATGATGACTTAAAGTCTTATGCGATGGAAACAGCACAACAAATCAATGAACTTTTAGACCAGATTGATGATAACAATGACAAATTAAAAGATAGATTAGATGAAGTAGAACAGATTAGAAAAGATGCTAGAGATAAAGTAATTGACTTACAAGACAAAGTGGTAGAAGTTCTAAAAGAAAAATATCAAGAAGAAATTGACGCTACCAAAGACAAATATAATGCTTTAGAGGAAGCAGATAACGATTATCTAGATGCTCTTGAGGAAGCTATTGAAAAGCAACGTAAACTTAGAGATAGAGAAAATTCTTATGAGGATTTAGCGCAAAAAGAGCGTAAATTAGCTTTATTAAAACGTGATACATCTGGCACTAATCAAAAAAATGTTTTATCTTTAGAAGATGAAGTTCAGCAAGATAGAGAAAAATTATTAGATGATGAAGTAGATTCTTTAATTGACTCTATGAAAGAAATGTATGAAACGCAAAAAGAAGCAAGAGATGCTGAAATCGAGTATTTAGAAGATGTTCTTGATGCCGCTGATTTATATAAAGAAGCCGCTGAAATTATTAGTAATTGGGCTTCTCAAGAAGATATGACAAGTTGGTTCTTTGAAAATAATCCAGAAGTAGAAAGCATGACAGTTGAAAAACTCGAACAATATAGAGATGAGTTAGAAGAACTTTATAATGCCAGAGAAGTTTATATGACAACTTCAACAGTTGATTTTACTAATGCTTTACAAACCACACAAGGAGAAGTGGAAGCTACTATTTCTGCTATTAGTGAGACTTTAACAGATGAAGCTGACCGTTCATTAGGGGAAGTCCAAGAAAAGGTGGCAGATGCGCAAGAGAAAGCAAGAGAAGCATTACAAGATGCTTTAGATGCTTTGGCTGATGCACAAAGTTCTGTTGCTGATGCTATGGCTGACACCGCTAACACTTCTATGAATTATATGAAACAAGTTTCAGATTATTATTCAAGCTTATTGGCTTCCATGATGGCAAATCAAGCATCTCAAACTGTTATTGCTATGGGTGCTCAAGGACTAACCACCGCAGAAAATGAAGAACTTAAAGCTTTACAGAATAAAAAGACCAAAACAGCTGACGATAAAAAACGAATTCAAGAACTACAGAATATGAAAGTCCTGCTGAAAATTATGCAGGTATGCTTGAAAAGATAACTAATATCATAAACGAAATGGTGGTAAAACACATAGTATTTCTCAGACCGCCGCAAATCCTATTACAGGAATTACGGGACAGTCTTTAACTAGTGCCGTTTCTAGTATTAAGATTAAGGCACAAAGAGAACAAGATTGGAAAAACACTATATCGCAGCATAAAAGTTCTAAAGATTCTAATGGAAAGCAAAGAAACTATGTCTTTTCTACTGGAACAGACTCTTATTATTTTAGCACACAACGAGAAATGCAAGATTGGTATAACAAATGGAAAAATAGCGGCAAAATTAGTGGACTTACAAAAGATTCCAAAGGTAATTTTGCGGCAAAAGCAAAGAAAAGAACAGGAAAGCATGGTTTTTCAAATCTTTCTGGTTTCAAATATGCTGACGGCGGCTTAGTAAACTATACTGGCCCGGCTTGGGTAGATGGAACACAGAATAAACCGGAAGCTTTCTTGAATGCCGAAGATACAAAACGTATTGGACAAGCGGCAGAATTACTAGCTAATTTACCTATCTTTAATAACACAAGTAATGCTAATAACGCAGTTTCCGCAACTTATGGAGATACAAACGTCTCTGTCAACATTACAGTAGAGAGCATTGCTAATGATTATGATGTAGATAGAATGATGAAACGAGTAGAAGAAAAAATAACGAGTGCTGCCAAACCAATTGGAACTTCGGTTATTTTAAAGAAATAACTTTTAGACCTCTTGCCTTAATCCGGCGAGGGGTCTTTTTTGTAGGAGGTAAAAGGATGAAAGATTTTGTTGGTTTTCGCTTTGGAAACATTCATACAAAAGATTTAAATTTATTAGTTGTTTCTTCAAGTGATAGATATAATAAAAATTTGTTGCCTGACCCAACAGACTATACAACAGATGTAGTTGGTTCTGATGGCACATATTACTTTGGTCAGACTTATGACAAAAGAGAATTTTCATGTAATATTGCTTTTGATAACATTTCAGAAGAAAACTGGAGAAAAATTTCACAAGTCTTTTCCACAGACAAATTAAAGGATTTAGTTTTTGATGAACTTCCTTATAAGACTTATAGAGCAAAATTATCATCGAAGCCAGATTTTAATTTTATTTGTTTTACTGATAGACATACAGGTGAAAGAGTATACAAGGGTGAAGGAACTTTAAATTTTATTTGTTATTTTCCTTATGCTTTTGGTTTTAATAAATATATTGTTCGGGCGGCAGATTATTATTTAAAGACACCACCCGAAAGAATTATTTTAACTAACACTATTGAAGAAAATCCTTATAAAAAGAAAAAACAAAAAATTTATAATAAAAGTACTAAAGAATATTATAATGTTGAAAACAATATGGGAACTCCATGGAAAGGGGGTTATCCAACTATTGAGCAAGTTCAAGCTGGCGAACTATATTTTAATACTCCTGATGGAGAAAAAACAATTATTGATGTAAGAGGATATTGGGATAATGTGCCTGAATGGGCAAAATCTTCTAAACTATTGACGACACCAACTTTAGATTATGACCAAGAGCTTATCTATTTGCCGCAATATTCCAAAACGAATTATATTAACATGGATACGGGATTAAATAATGAAAATGCTTTAATCGGTAGCAGATTACTAGTTTATAATCCGGGTGATATTCCAGTAGATTTTGAATTAAAATTAGATAATAACGAAAGAAGTTTTTGGACTAATAGGGGGAATCATTTTCAAATTAGACGCTATAATGTTCAAAGATTACCTATTCCAGCAGCAGTAGATTGGACTGGTTTAACCACTGAAAGTCCAATTGATGAAGATACAAAAAAATACGGAGACGTTTATTTTAAAAAGCCTAATGTTCTACCATGGCTTTTACCTAATGGAATTATAGTGGGACGACCAGACCCAAGATTATTAGGAAAAGCACATCCTAAACATTGCTATATAGCAGAACCTATTCCAAGAGAAAAATTGGCTCATTATATAAAATTATTCTATTGGCAATCTTCGTTGCTAAAGGATAATAACGAGAATCCTTTATTAGAATTTGAAGAAGGTGTTGAATATGCCAATAGATATGAAGAACTTTATGACTTATGTATTGATGATATGGAACGCTATGAATTATATTGGAAAACATTAAAAGAAGCTATATTAGATAAATATAAAGATGCTGCTGTTTTTCAAAATAATACTTATACGCATAATGATTTTATAAGAGATTATCTATATAATCCACCAGAATATATTACAAGAAGTAAAGATTTATATTATGGACAAGATGATTTTAATTTATCAATTATGCCGCAGTGGATTACAAACGACTATTTTGATATTACCACAGATGATATTAAAAATGCAACGCTATACCTTGACACAGAAAAAGAGATGTTGTATAATATAGATAACCCAGAGTATAAAAAAGAAGATAAAAAAACTTATTCTAATTTTTATACATATAAGCCTAAAAAAACAATTTATAATGAAAACATAAAACAAGGACATTGGTTTAAACTGCCGCCGGGGTGGTCTTTGATTGAAGTTGCTCCTGTATGTGATGAAGATTTGTGGGGCGGAAAGCGTTGGTTAGATGCCAGACCTTTTGATTGGGGTTATGGCGGCGATGATGGTAAATATAAATATATCCAGCAAAGATTTGATTCAGTTTATTATCTGGCAGCAAAAGAATATCTACTTAAACTAAAAAAACAGATAACCGATTTAAATACAAATGCAAAAATTGACGAAGCGTTAAAATTCCGACACTGGTTTGATGATGAAATTGCAGCATTACCAAAAGATGATAAATTTGGCTATCAGTTATACAAACGCAGAGAACAACAATTGGAATATGGCTTTTTAAAAACTCTGCAACAATATTGGAGAGTTAATGCCGCACCAGCAATGGGAATTAAAGGCGACATTAACGAATGGTGGTGGTATGCTTGTAATTATATTTGGGATTTATTTCCACCACTCTATTGGGGCTTAGCAGATATATTAAATAAAGCACAAATTAAATATACGCCACTGTTTTATTAATAAGAGGTGAGAGAAAAGGTATGTCAATTCAAAAACATCCATATGAATTGAGCATTTGGGAAGAACACTTAGGTAACAATGGTATTAAGAGTGAAAGACGTTTAGCGACTATTGGTAGTTCTAACATGACTTATGGCGGCAAAGCGACCGAAATTGAATTAAAAAAAGAAATTAAAGGAACTAATACATTAACTTTTAAAATGCCATCTAAGTTTTTTGACTCAGAGAAAGGAGAATATGTTAAAAATGAATTTATTGATATGCTTTATAATGAGCAAAAAGTAAAGTTATTTTATAAAGATAGTTGGCTAGAATTTTATGTAAAGCAAATCTCAGAAGAAAAGAATTTTAAGAGTTTAATGAAGACTTTTACTTGTCAAGATAGTTTTATTGATGAATTATCTAGAACAGGTTATGGGATTACTTTTGATGAGGAATTATATAACAATGTAGATGAATTAGGTATTTTTATGAACACGATTCTTGAAGATAGTGTATGGGATTACAAACCCGAATTAAACACTGGTGATTTTACAGAATTTAAAGAAGAACGCTTTTATAAAATTCCTTTATCACAATTTGGTGGAAAGATTAAAGCCTATCCAATTACTTTAAATGTAAAGCCAGAAAATTTTAATAAAGAAAGTGAATATTATAAAAGTGTTATTGAAAAAGATGGTAAGTTTGATGAACTAAAAGAAGCAACTTTAACAAATATTTTTACAGACGAAGAACGTGCATTGGAATTGGGCGATGATTCAGCAAGAGAAAAAGAAATTTTTTGGGACAATTATTATAAAGATAATGGCTTCAAATTATTAGATGACAGCAAAATGATAGAACTAAGCGGCGATTATATCTATGTTCCATATAGCGATTTGTCTTTTATTTATGGTAATGTTTATACAAATGCTTATAAGGCTACAGAAGAACCAGCTTTATATGGTAATTATGAAGAAAACAAAAATAATAAGCAATATGCTTTACAACCAAAATCAAAAAGTCCTACAGATTTAATTCAATTTATTTTCTTTAAGGACGGCGACAAAATTTTAATTGATGAATCTGGAACAGTAGTAAATAATGATTGTTATTATGTTATTAAGGTTTCTCAATGGAATGAAGCATTAAAAGAACAATTAAAAAACAAAGACACTTTAATCTATTGGGCTACTGCGGCAATTCCAGAAGAGTCTAAACTAACAACTAAATATGAACTAAAAACAGATGGTGATATAACTTATTCTGTTAATGTTAAGCCAAATACCCGAACTATTGATGATTTTACATGGTATCCTGTTTATTATGATGGATACATGGAAGAATTGGGCGACAACGAAGTTTATGCGGCAAGAAAAATTTCTATTACTGATAGAACTGAATTTAATTTAAATTCAGAAATCTATTGTAAAATTTATAATAACAAAGCAGAAGAATATGAAAATATCTATTCCGAAAAAGAAATTAATGAAATTATAAAAACTGATGTAGGTAAAGATTTTAGAGTATGTTCAAAAGATGATACAAGGATTATTTTACCTACTTTGGCAAAAAATTTAGTTCAAAATGGCGAAAAAATTACTAAAGAAACAGGCTGGGAATCGCTTACACAAAATGATACAAGTGAATATAATATCGGTTCTTATGCTAACCTTTTAGAAGTAAGTGTTAAATCCACAAACGAACTAACGGAAGAAGCTACTGGCGAAACTATTGATGAAAATATTAGTGATTTTTATTTAGAAATTTTAAGCCCGAATATTGTAAAAGGCTATGATATGGATTTAGAAGGAACTGTTTCATCTGATTATTGTTTGAACTTTGGGCTGTCTGCTAATGAAATTAACATTGAAAAAGATAAAGTTTATGCTATTCGAATTAGCACAGGAAACTGGATTATTACAGATTATTCAATTACTTTTAGAAATAATACAGAAAACACCGTTCATAGAGCTAATGAGGACGAAAAAGAATTATATACTAAGGCTTTAGAATCTTATAATGATTTTCTTCTAAGTTGCGATTTAAAAGAATTAACAACAGAAAGTTCAGAGGATGATTTTAAAAATTATTTAAAGAATGCTATTGCTGAATATGATAAGAATATTTCAGAATTATATTCGAAATGGGCAAATTGTAATGCCGAAGACGATTATAATTATTTAATTTATAGAGCTTACACAAATGAAAAAAAAGACATTCCAAAAGACAAACAAAATTCTTATGTTGAATTGACAGCGGATGCCTATAAAACATGGGCTACTGCAGCAATTATTGAGAATAAGGTTTTTACTAAAAATTATAATGTCGATTTAGATAAAATCATTATTGGTCAAGGTTCTGTTGATATTAATGGTAATTATACTTTAAGTGGTGTTAGCAATAGACAAGATACGGATAAATTTATTTCTTTTGCTGATATTTTTGAAGATATGAATACTTTAACTTTTGTTCCATTCAATGATAAAAGCAATTCTGATGCACCTTTAACAACAACTTTACATTATAAGAAAAAGAACGGCACTTGGACATGGGATGAAATAGAAAGCCCAGAAGCAGATGTTCCAGATAACGCTTATTTATTATTTAAAGCAAAGGCTAATATTACTACACCATACATTGGAATTCGTTCTGATTCTGAGCCTATGACTGTTTCTATTGATTCAACAAAAGCTATTAATTACGGAGAAACCGATTATAGCGGAGTTAAATTAGAATTATGGTCTGAGGGTGAAGACAGCAACAGTTATTTAGTTGATAAAGCGGAAGTTAAGATTTATAAAGTAGATAATAAGAATTTCTCAGATAAATTTCTTGAAGCTGTTGGATGGAAAATTGAGGATTCCGGCAGCTCAGGTGGACAAGGAGATAATGATGGAAGCATTAAAGCAAAAGGAATTGATGTTTCTTATGCTCAAGGAAAAGTTGATTGGAAAAAAGTAAAAGAATCTGGAAAGGTAGATTTTGTAATAATTCGTGCTGGATATGGGAAAGATTCCGTTGATGAACAATTTAATAACAATACTCTTGGCTGTGCTGAAAATGGTATTCCTTATGGTATATATTGGTATAGCTATGCTCAGACAGCCGAGGATGCTGTAGAAGAAGCAAAAAAATGTATTAAAACTATAAAAGATAAGAACTTAACTTATCCAGTTTTCTATGATGTAGAAGAAAGCAGCAATATTAATAGTATAAATGAATTAAGTGTTGCTTTTTGTGAATACATGAAATCACAAGGCTATTCATGTGGTATTTATTCTTTTGCTAGTGGATTGGAAAGTGTTCTATCTACTGAAAACAAAGAAAAATATCCAATTTGGGCAGCACAATTTGGAACTAATGGAAAACTTACAGCGTATACAGGAAAATATGTTATGTTTCAATATAGTTGCACAGGTAGAATTGATGGCATTACAGGAAATGTTGATTTAGACTATTGTTATGAAACTTATAAAAAATCAACAACAAAAAAGGTTCAATCTCAGCAATTAATGTTATTCGCCGCAAATGATGATAATGAGAAAGAAGATGAAAACAAAAAGGATGAAAATACAGAGACTTACGACTATACATTAAATGATGGAGATTTGCTTACAGATGCTAAACCTGTATGGAAAGGCACAACTTCAAGCATAGACCCATTATTCTTTAATGTTATGCTGCCAAAAAATAATGATACAAAATCTATGGCTTATGCTTTGTTTATTAATGACTATTATTATGGGATTTTTTGGTTAGAGCAAACTAAAAAAGAAACAGAAGATAAAGATGAAGAAGAATCTGGAGGTGAAAGTTCATAATGGCAAGTGTATCGGTTAATTATAATTCGAGACAGTTAGAAGGTGCTATGTCTGCTGTAAAAAGAGGTTCAGGATTATTACTTATTAGTCCTAAGCCCTACACAAAAACTGGTAATGCTGCCACCGCCTTCGTGGTAAAACAAGGAAGATTATCCCAAAGTCAAATTAAAAGTTTATGTGCTACTGCTATTACTCAAAATGGTTTGTTTCCTATTGGAACGAATCAATATTACCATGTCTCAGCTGATAAAACAAATGCTAATGGTTCTATGAGAACAGGTATCTTATCAATGAGTATGATTCAATTTAACAATATTATTTTAAACAATATTTATACTGCTTTATGGACAACAGCACGAGACACTAAACATATTTACTACACAAACGATTTAGGCTTAACAAAACGTCAAGTTGGAGCAACCTCAAGATTAGGAAATGGCTTTTATTTTAAAGCAGGTTATTATGATGGCGGCAAAGCTATTCTAAATGGGGATTACGCTATTTTTAGTGTTAATCCCTCTAATGCTGGAGAAAAGAAAGCAATAGGCAATGTGAATCAAATTAGAAATTATCTTAGTTCTGCTATGAGTGCTGATGCTACTGCAGCAAGAGCAAAGAATTTCATGATGGTTAAATTAATAAAAGATGATGCAACACAATATAATTATAAACTTTGTGCTGGTGGACTATCTCATGGTGTATCTTTGGCTCAAATTCAATCTTGGTTAAATGATAATGATTCATCTTCTGGTAATTCAGAAGAACCAGATGGCGGTTCTAATTATGGCGGCATTAGTTTAGATGGAAATTATTCAAGTGCCTATGATACTGTATCTGTTTTTGGTGGCTTAGTAAATCCTGAATCTTCTATTACAGCTTTAGAGTATATAAACGATTTTAGTAATTATAAATTAGTTTTTAAACCCGGTAAAGACGCAAGAACAACAAAAAAGCCTTTGTATGAAAAGCCAGAAGAAGGTGTTGTGATTGATGAAAAAAAGCTAATTATTAAAGCACAAATTCCAAAAGGACAAGTCCCGACTTCTATGACTTTATCAAATAAATATTATAATTATGTAAAGATTGACCAAGCGAATTATTCTCCAGAAGAGTTCTTTACTTATTTAGACCAAGTTCTTAATTTGGATTTTACTGGAGAACATATATGGAAAAAAGATTCACCACCACTAATAAAATTAAATCATGAAGCTGATAAAGATTCGTTAGTTGAAAGCAAATGGGAAAAGTATCCAATAGAATGGAGATTAATTCCTATGACTTCTTTTGCGGTTGATAAAAAATGGTATAATACATTAAAAGAGGAAGATGTAGTATTAGAAAATATCTTAAAAAATAAAGAATCTAAAGCAATTGGGCTGAAAGATTTTTTCTTAAAAGATTCAGAAGAAAGAATTAAAAATAAACTCTTATTTTTTGATGTCTATTATGAAGAGGAAAAGATTAAAACAAAAATTTCAGATGTCAGAGATTTTACTGTTTTCTTAAATAAAATTGCTGAAATATTAGAATTTGGTGAAAGGAAAACATTAGAATGCGTTTTAAAATTTGAGCAAAAACGAAAGTCTGTAAATCTTTATGAATTAAAATTATTTGAAGCTTTTACACGTGGACACGATTTTATTCAAGAAGACTATACTACTGTTAGACCACAAGAACAAGATGTAAATGGCAATCGTTTAATGGATTTCGATGATAACTATTTTGTTTATAAATATACTGGTAGAGATTTTGATATATTAAATGGGCGGCAGTCTAATAAATTGTTTGAATTGCCGGATTCAAAAGGCGTTTATTGCTCTTTAGTTCATGAAAAAGATTTACTAACAGAAACTGATATTACCTTAGGAGAAACCTATGGTGTTCAAAAATACTTTGTAGAAGCAATGAAATTTCTAAATCCAAAAACCAATAAATATGAATACAAAGATACCTTTAAAGTAAAAGATTATTTGGAAGCCACTGACCCAACTATTTATACTGAAGATGATATTGAAATTATCACGACAAAAATTGATTTAACACAGTGCCAATATTATGATGCCACAAAAGCAACCTATCAAAATGGTTGGTGCGATTGTTCTTTTGGCGGCAACTTTGACAAAGAATGTATTTATCAAAAATTGGGCTACTGTCCATATAGATTTCAAACCGAAAAACACCCAAGAAGAATCAGAACCTTATCACAAGAAAAATCAAATCGTTTTAATTTAATTCAGGAACTATCTAAAGTTTTTGAAATTTATCCACAGTTTTATATAGAATTTGATAAAAACGGCAAAATTCTTTTAGACGAGAATGGTAAAATGAAAAAGCACGTTTTCTTTATGACTGAAAAAGGCGGTATTCAACAAATCGGTTTTAGATATGAAAAAAACTTGGCTAATATATCAAGAACTGTAGATTCTTCTTCTTTAACAACAAAACTCTATGTAGAAAATGTTGATAGTGAATTATCTAAAACAGGAATGTGTTCTATTGAAACAGCTGAAGATAATGTTGGTAAAAATTCTTATATTATGGACTTTTCTTACTACACTCAAAAAGGGTTGTTAAATGCTGAACAAGTTGTAAGGGATTTATATGGAATTGATAAAGGAGATTTCGCTTTCTTACCTACTATTGGTTACTATAATGAAAAGTATGATGATTTAACTAATTTAATCATTAATATGACTGGCGAAGCAATGAAAGAATTAAAAGCGGCGAATATTGTTAGTGATGAAGGTATCACAACGGCGTTAGAAGAACGGCAAAAAATTTCACAAAGAATGTATCAATTTAAAGTTAAACAGTTGAGCAAAGATACTACAGATGACGAACCCAATGACTATACTACATCGGATTCTTATAAAAATTATTTATTAAAACTAAAAGAACAAGCAACAATTCTTTGGGGACTTGTAGAGGATTTATTCTTTAGCAATAACTATTTTAATTTAATTCATAGAGAAAAGAATGAAAAAGGCGATTATACTTATGAATTCCAAAGTGTTGAATATGGAAATAAATATGAAAAAGATTTAACTGTCTTTGGGGTTCAAAAAGAATTATTAACCAAATATGCCGACTCTTATTGCCGGGGAGAATTATTCTGGCGGCTAATGATAGAAGGATTTGAAAATGAAAATTACATACCACCTTTTGAAAGCTGGGAAGACTTCAGACAAGAAATAATTCAAAAAAATCTTTATATTACAAATGGTAAAGCCGGGCAATATAAGAGTATGTATGAACAGGTAAAAATTTGGAAATTAAAGCGTTCAGAATGGTTAAACAAGATTAATGATATTAGTGATAAATTTTATAGAAAATACGAACCTTATATCAAAGAAGGAACTTGGACTGATAGTGATTATTTAACTGATAATGAATATTATTGGGCGGCAGTTAGTGTATTAGCCGATTCTTGTAAGCCACAATTAACCTATAATATTTCTGTTATTGATTTAAGTTCTCTTGACGAAGACTATACTTTTGAATTAGCTGATACTACTTTTATTGAAGATATTGATTTCTTTGGGATTAATGAAAAAACTGGTTTACCTAATAGACAAAAAGTTTTAATTTCAGCTATTAATTATAATTTAGATAATCCGCAGCAAAATTCAATTGAAGTTCAAAACTATACTTCTGCTTTTGAGGATTTGTTTGAATCAATTACTGCTTCTGTTCAATCGTTAAGTTTTAACGAAAACACTTACAAAAGAGCAGCAAATTTCACAGCAACAAAATACATTTCAAAAGAAAGTTTACAAGGAACTCTATTTGAAGGAGATTTAACTCTCATTAATACAAATGATGATAATATCACTGTAAATGAAGAGGGAACAACTGGTAAAGGAATTGATAATAAATCCTCTCAATATAAATTAACTGGTGAGGGATTATATTTTTCCAAAGATGGCGGACAAACATGGGATACGGGTGTTGGCCCAAATGGTATTAATGCCGACTATATTAAATTTGGACAATTAGACGCTTCAAAAATTCAAATAGTTGATGGAAATTATATTTATTTCTTATGGGACAAAGATGGTATTTCAGCTTATCGCAGTCCTGCCACAAGCACTTCTGGTTTAGTAGACTTTACAAGATTTAACAAATATGGTTTAAGTCTTATTGAAAATAATAATGTAAGGCTAAGAGCAGGCTATGAATTCCGTTCTGGTGATGCTGTTAATTTAACTGGCGATTATCGTCAAGAGAATGAATTAACAAATCAAAATGTTGGTTTTTATTTATATAATGATAGTGGACAAGCAATTTTTAAAACTGAAACCGCTTCAGATTATGCAGATGTTAAAGGCGATTATTCTGCTAGATTAAGTCTTACAGGCGAGATGTTTATTACCAATAAGGTTCTTGAATCAGATAACAATGGACAAACAATTTCAGCAAAGCCAGAGTATCAATATTCTGGCGGTTATTACATCTATGAATCTACAATTGTTTCTTTAAGTGAAAACTCAGCTCTTACAGAAATTGTAAAGCAATATACTGATGGTAAAAATTATAGCATTTTAAGTGATAATTATGATAGTGAGGGGAATTTAATTCCAGATACCGACCATGAAGCTGGTTTAGACAAACCAAAAGATAATGTTTCTTTGCTTGTTGACGAAGAACCGGAAGAAAAGAAATATTATATTACCGTATATAAAGTTAATAATATTTCTGACGGCAATTCTATTTATTATTATTTTAACAACGATAGAACACGAATTACAAGAGTGGATGAAGGACAAGTTATAGAAATTGTTTTATCTTATAGTATTTATCGTATTGAATTTTTAGAATCTGAATTAGAAAATGGAAAAATTAAGCCTGAATTGTTAGACCAAAAATTTTCTGATAGTACACCAATTGGTATTTATAATACTTCCTTATATAGAGTAAAAGATGGAGAAAATAATTTAATTAAGGCAGGTTATCCAGTAAAGGCATTACTTCTTCAAGGAAATGAACCAAATGCTCATATTGAAACAGCAGATGATATTCAAGTAGAAACAATAACGTGCTGGAATATTAAAGACCTTGAAGTCGGGCAAGCTACTGATATTAAAACTGATTATTCGCTTTATAAAATAAACGGGAATTACGAAGGTGTAAGCTATCAATATTGGGCGGCAAAAGAATTAACAGGAAAGCAAATAGAACTAACCACTTCTGAAGTTAAAACAGACGAAGTTGGTATTTTTATTAATAATAAAACGGCTATTCATGGTGGTTCAGAAGTCATAAGAAACGAAGAAAGCTCAGAAATAGTTGAAGAAGAAAACAAAAAAGAAAATAAAAAGCAAACAGAAGAAAAAAGCAAAATTGAAACAGCTCAAACTTATGGTGCTTCAAATTCTTCAATAGTTGATATTGATTCAACAGACTTTGTAATTATCGGTGATTCTATTACAGTTGGATTGTCCACAACTCCATTAAAAGAAAGGGCAATCGGTATTGGTAGTGCTTCTGTTGATAGTCATAATAGAGTTCCGCATACTGCTTATTATGATAATGATGCTATTAAAAAAGCTAAAAATTTAGCATTCTTTTTTGGCGTTAATGATGTTAATATAGGTTATTCAAAAGAAGAATTTTTCAAATTATATCAAGAAGCTATTGATACTATTCTCGCAAAAAACAACTTAAAACTATCTAATGTAAACATTTATATTATGTCAATGATTTACATTACTTCTGATGCTAGCGGCTATAGTGTAGAAAAAAATAACAAGTTCCAAACCGAATATCTTGAAGCTTTTGCTAAGTCTAAAAATTACAAATATATAGATGTTTATAATAAAACACAAAATATCCCTAGAACCGATGGCATTCATTGTACAGGACAGGGGTATGTTCAACTATACAATATTATTAAGGACGCTTTTGCTAACACCACAACAAATACCACAAACTATAATGAGAATAAACCAACAGACGCTTCTATTATTTCCTCAAGAGAAACAATTCTTGCGGGTGCTGAACGTATTTTTATGTCCGCATTATCTGGCGAAAGCAATGGCGATATAGTATATAAAAACATTTTGTCAATTTTAAAGAATGGCTGTTTGTATATTGGTGGCACAGTGTCTGATTATTATGGTAGAAAATTAAATATGTCTAGCTTTGGATTGATGCCAGATGAAGTAAGAATTAACAATGCTAAAATCGTTATGGCTAATGATGGTAAAGTATGGATGGATTTTCACAATCTTTATGCTATTGACCAAAACGGCAATCTTACAGATACTTCTTTATGGGATTTATTAGAACAGTTATCGAATGGTATTTCTTCCATTGGTGGTGGAGGAGCTTCTACTGATACCTCAGGTTTAACCGAAGGATACTACCTAATTGACCCAATTAAAGATTAAGGAGTGATAAAATGAGTAATTATTTCGCACATCCATTAGGAAGTTATGCTCAACACTATATTGATGATGATGCTACTCCATGTCAAAGACCGCATACATATACTGACCATGGTTTTAGTAAAATGGATTTTGGTGTAGGTGGTGGACAAAAAGTCTATTCAATGACTAATGGAATTATTCAAAATGTTGGCTGGTTTGGCGGCGATGGTGTAAGTAAATATGGTTGTGTTGTTAGGACAACTGATTGCGGCTACTCAAGAATGCAAGCTAAATTACAAGGTGGAACAGCGGATGAATATCCTGTTTTTTTCACCTATATTGAAATGGAACAAATCTCTCCAGAATTAAAAGCTGGAGAGAAAATTAAAAAAGGAACTTATATAGGCATTACAAATAGTGAATATGCTGGCTCGAATCTACACTTTGATATTCAACCCTATGAAAGATATGGTGGTGGAGGTAACTCAGACAAAGCTCAACATTGGTATGGTGCTATTACTTTGGATGAATTTGATGCTTATGGACACAAAGGAAGCAATTATTCTTTAAGAGACCATTTAGATTCTCATTTTACTATGGATGATAAGGGAAACTTGAAAGACTATACTGGAAAATATATTGGTATTCCTGATAGTAATGGTATTTATTATCCTTATGGCTCAAGTGGCGAAATTTTAAAAGTAAATACACAAACTTTAAATGGATTAGACCCAGATATTAGAATCAGTAGATGGTATTCTTATGCTTTCATGATGCAAACACCTATCTATTCTAGCGGAATTAAAGACACTGGCAGTGGTTCTGCTGCCGATTTAAAAATTAATATTTCAGATGAATGGATAAAATTGATGGTTGGTGTAGTAGCTGCTGAATGTGGTTGGACAGGACTTGGAGTTTCACAAGCAGTTCTAATAGTAGCAAGAAATTGGGCTTATGGGCTAAGTAATAGTCAGTTAAATAATGACAGTAGTGCCGCCGCACAAGCTATTATGAATTGGGGGCACGGACTTTCTAAAGAAGGATTAATGAGTAAATATGAATCTTTTAAAGATAAAGAAATAGAAGGAATTAATACTGTTGAATTCGTAAAAATGATAATGAGTGGCACACACTATAAATATGCTGAAAATTGGAATGGAAAGAACACAGATGGAACAACAGGCATTACATATTATAATGGCTGTTCCGCAGCCGATATTGAAGATATAACAGGCTTTCCCGGAGGGAACAGTAATTATCAAAACTTATGGGTATGCCACATCTTCTTTGGAAATCGTTTTACTGGTTGGAGCTTTAGGGGAGATATTCCAAAAGACAAAAAGAAACCATCAGAACTTTTAGGATTGAGGTGATTAAATGAGTAGATATTATTATCATCCATTAGGAGAGTATGCTCAAAAGTATATAGATGGAAATGCCGCACCAAATCAATTGCCGCATACATATGATAAAAATGAGGAAGGTAAAACCCATGGCTGGTCAAAATTAGACTGGGGCGTTGGCCCAGATGTCCCAGTTTATTCAATGACCGATGGAGTTATTTTTAGTGTATTTGGAACAACCACTGGTGGTGGAAAGGGGTATTTTGTCAACATTAGAACGGACAGACAAGACGGCACAGGAAAAACAGTTTGTATTAGATATATAGAATTAGGCGGACTTTCTGAATTGACTGCTCCTTTGGTTGGCGTAGAAGCAGGTCCCGGCAAATTCTCTGGTAATGTATCTTCTGGTGAGATTAATGTTCCGGTTAAAATGGGCGATTTAATTGGCTACACAAATAATTGGTATAATAATTATTCTAATGTCCATATAGATTTCTTTTATGAAGGTAGTTCTATAGAAGATTATTATAAAGGTGTAGAATATGTTCCACATTGCGATGAAAATACCAAATTAGATTCAGCTTTTAATCTAAAAGATTTAAGCAGTGGCGTAAAAGCTGTTTATTGTAATGGTAATATTGTTGGTTGCGAGAATGGCTATGTTCCACAGCAACCTGACCCCTCTAGTATTTATACCGTTTATCCATGCCTTTCTTATATGGTTTGCTTACAAAAACCTATAAAAATGGAAGGTAGTGTTAATGGTTCTATTGGGACAGGCAATGCCCCTGAGGGTTATTATAAAGATACAATTCCAATTACTGATGAGGAGTTAAATAATGCCTGCAACTGCATTTTGGGTGAAATTCCACTTAGTGTAGATGGTGTAGAAGCCTCTAGAAGTGGCTGTTTACTTTACGCTAAACTCATAAGAAGACGTTGGTTCACAAAAGCAGTCAATCCGGGCAATAGCATTATGAGTATTTTGCAGAATGGTGGTTTTTATGGCTGGGGCGGCAATTCTATTAGCTCTTCAAAAGTTTCTGGTATGAATTACACTATAAATGAATTCAAAGAAAAAGTTAAACAAAATATTTGTAACCCCGGTTTATATGATATTACTATAGACAAATGTATAAAAATAGCAAACGAAGGCCCTTTCTATAATTATGGCTATAGTCCTTCTGGATACAATACCAATTCAGCTAGAATAGAAAGTGAATTAGAACAAAAAATTATTGCTAAACAATTGCCAAGTCATAGTAATTCTCCTTCTTTTAGTATTCCATTAGATAATTTTTTGGGATGCGTTGGTAATACAGGATATTGGAGTGATACAAGTGCTAGTTAAAAGAATAGGAATTCAAAAGATTGAAAATCTAATTCTTTCTTTATCAAAAGAAAAGTTCAATATAAAAACTCAATATAAATTAATCAAAATTCATAAAGCAATCAAAAATGAGCAAGAAATTTACCAAGAACAAATTCAATTAAATTTTGAACCATTTTTGGAAAAGGATGAGAATGGTATTCCAAAAGTAAATGAATCTGGCGGCTACAAAATTAAAAAAGATAAAATTACCGAATGCTATTTACTTATGAATAAAATGAACAATCTTGAGGTTCAATTGCCGGATTTGTTCTTTTCTTTCGATGAACTAGAAGAACTAGATTTAACTTTAGAACAGCTAGAAACATTAGAGCCGTTTATAAAAAATTAACAAATTGGACAAGACGTATTCTGTTTAAAACACAGAAATTTTTACGTCTTGTCCTTTTTTATTATCCTAAAGTCTTGACAAATCTACAAAATAATTGAACGGAGGTGAAAGTGGTAATGGCTTATAATTTTAATACACAACCACAATATCAGCAACAGCAGGCGGCAAATAATAATATGCCGCAATTCCAACAGCAGAATATTCAACCTTTATTCCCACAACCACAGGGAAATGTTTATAATATTAATTCCACTTTAGAGGTGGCAAATGTTCCAGTAAGTGGTGGAATGTCAGTAGCTTTATGTCTTAACGAAGGATTTATGTATATAAAATCTTTACAAAACGGAAATCCTCTGTTTTGGGCTTATAAAATTACACCTTATGACAATTCTGCTCCACAGCAGCAACAAGAAGAACAGACAAAAGATAACAATAATAATAACGAAATTATTGAACAATTTAAAAAATATGATAATCGGTTTCAATCCATTGAGGGAAAAGTATTTGAAATTCAGAACATTTTAAAACAAAAATTAGAACCAAATCAAAATGAAAAAGGAGTTGAGTGGAAATTATGATGAATCCTATGAATTTAGTTAGCTTGTTAAAAGGTAGGAATCCACAAGAATTAGTTATGTCAATGATTCAGGGCAATAATATTAATGACCCAATGATTAATGATTTAATTAAATATGCTCAAAATAATGATATAGAAAATGTAAATAAAATTGCCGAGAATTATTTTAATCAGCGTGGTATGAATTTTCAAAAAGAATTGAATAATCTCATGTCAATGCTGAAATAATAAATTTATACTTAAAAGGAGGAATTAAACAATGGGAGAAAACGGACTCAGTGTAGCAACGCTCTAGCTCTTCAGAACAAGAATGGAACTACGAATGGTGATGGCTTCCTAAATGGCGGTCAAGGTGCTTGGTGGGTAATTATTCTAATCCTATTCTTTGCTTTTGCTGGTTGGGGCAATCGTGGTGGAAACAATAACGGAAATAATGATGGAGGTGTAAATACCGTGTTTGTTCCTACTGGTGGTGGTCTTTTTGGCGGCAATAGTGGGTATAATAATTGTTGCACTCCAGCGACCCAGCAAAGCTTAACCGATGCCTTTAACTTTAATCAGTTAGATAATGGTATTCGTGGTGTTCAGAATGGCTTATGTGATGGCTTCTATTCCACAAGCTTAGGTATTTCTAACTTGGGTAATGCTATTAGTCAGACGGCAAACGCAAATGC
>OIAB01000198.1_pt1 | contig 16297 bp, 17 predicted proteins | sample 1580651 | NCBI WGS metagenome assembly OIAB01 (sample SAMEA3882540, study PRJEB24775) | human gut metagenome | biome: human-associated habitat; feature: intestine environment; material: feces | place: Netherlands | collected 2009/2010
CGTGGCGCTCTGCTTGCGCTTACGGTCGATGGAGACCATGAGCTGGTCGCGCTTGTCGACCTCGAACTCAAGCCAGGCACCGCGGGACGGGATGATCTGGGCCTTGTAGATCTGCTTGCCCGAATCCATCTCGGAGCTGTAGTACACGCCCGGGGAGCGGACGATCTGGCTGACCACCACGCGCTCAGCGCCGTTGATGACGAAGGTGCCGCTGGGCGTCATGATCGGGAAATCGCCCATGAAGATCTCCTGTTCCTTGATCTCCTCGGTCTCCTTGTTGCGCAGGCGGACGCTGACCTTCAGCGGTGCCGCATACGTGGCGTCGCGCGCTTTGCACTCTTCCTCGGTGTACTTCGGGTTCTCGTCCATGGAATAATCCACGAAGCGCAGCTCGAGGTTGCCGGAGTAGTCGGTGATGACGTCCACATCCTTGAACACATCACGCAGGCCCTCTTCGAGGAACCACTTGTACGAATTCTTCTGGATCTCCAGAAGATTCGGCATGCTCTGGATCTCCTCGTGACGGGCAAAGCTCATTCGTTCGGTTTTTCCATAGGTGACTGCCTTTGGCATGGCGAACACTCCTTCTTTTGAGATTGTGAACACCCGGTTGGGTTGTAAAATACTTTTTTGACCTGTTGCATTTTTGCAGCGCATCCGGTAAAATGTGCTTGTAGGTTGTGGGAGTAGTCCCTCCCGCTCCTAAAGACACATAGCGTGATATTTTACCATTTCAACGCACAGGTTGTCAAGCACTATTTTGTGAATTTTCCGCCGGCAGGAGCGCGTCGCCCTGCCGCTTTTTTGTATCTTCGGAGGGATGGCCATGGATGTCCGGATCTGTCTGCTGCTGGCCGCCGAGGCCGGGCTGGCGCTGGTGCTGCTGTGGAGCGCCGGCGTGCTCCGGAAACCGGCGCACGTCCTGTGCGCGGCGCTGCTGCTGGCGGCGGCGTTCGTGCTGCGCGGGCTGTGCCTGAATTATGAGACGAGCGACTACACGCAGTTTCTGACCGTGTGGGTCGATTTCTTCCGCACGCACGGCGGGCTTGCCGCGCTGCGGGAGCCTGTGGGAAATTATAATGTACCGTACCTGACGTTTCTGGCGCTCATCAGCGGTAGCTCCCTGTCCGATCTGCACCTGATCAAGCTGTTCAGCATCTTTTTTGACGCCGTGCTCGCGTGGTCGGTCATGCAGCTCGTGGGACTGTTCCGGCGCGAAGCAGCATGGAAGCTCACGGCGTTCTTTCTTGTGCTCTTCTGGCCGACGGTCGTGCTCAACGGCGCGCTCTGGGGCCAGTGCGACAGCGTGTACGCCTCCCTCGCCGTGCTGAGCGTCTATCTCGTGCTGGCTGGCCACCCCCTGCTCGGTGTAATCAGCATTGGGGCGGCGTTCTCGTTTAAGCTACAGGCCGTGTTCGTCATGCCGGTGTTTCTGCTCTTCTGGCTCACGCGGCGCGTCAGGCTGCGGCACGCGCTGGCCTTCCCCGCCACGTGCGTGGTCATGGTGCTGCCGGCCGTCATCGCCGGGCGCGGATTGTGGGATGCGCTGACCATCCCGTTTCAGCAGACGGGCAGCATCGGCACCGGGCTCAACTACAACGCCTCGTCCGTCTTTGCGCTCGTCACGGATGTGCGCGAGCCCGATCTCGCCGCAAAGCTCGGCATCGGTGCGGCCGCGCTCGTGATCGTGCTGCTGGCTGTCTGGTTCTGGCTGCGCCGGAACGATTGCTCCGACCGGGCGCTCGTGCTGGCAGCGGCACTGCTCGCGGTCGCGATCCCCTTTTTCCTGCCGCACATGCACGACCGATATTTCTTCGCCGCCGATGTGCTCACGCTCGCGCTGGCAGCCGCGTGGCCGCAGCTGACGCTGCCTGCGGTGCTGTGCGAGTTTGCCTCCCTGCTCGGCTACCACGCCTATCTGCGCATGCGCTACCTGCTGCCGATGGCCGACGGCGCGCTCGCGCTCATCGCCGCGCTTATCATTCTGGCAGCCGCACTGGCGCTGGAGCTGCGGCAGAGTGCGCCGCTGGACGATAAAATGAAAAAATCGACCTGAGTCGAAAATTTGTGGTTGACATTCCGCGCTTTTCTGTTATAATAATTCATGCGTTTGAAAAGTGCATATGCGGGAGTGCTGGAATCGGTAGACAGGCAGGCTTGAGGTGCCTGTGTCCAACCATAGACGTGTGGGTTCAAGTCCCATCTCCCGCACCAAATCCCCGAGAGCTTCGGCTCCCGGGGATTTTTCTGTCTGCGGCAAATATCACAGCAAAAAGCGCCGGTCTCCCGCGGGAGACCGGCGCCGGTTTTTTACGCACCGAAGCACGTGAACATGATGACAAGATACGCGATATACAGTCCGCCGATGAAAAAGCCGACCCAGCGTTTGAACCTGCCCTGCACGAGCGCCGGGATGAGCGCACCTGCGCACACGACAAGACACGCCGGAATGTCCAGCAGCATGCCCTGCCGCTCGACCGGCAGAGGCTTGCCGAGGATGAGCGCGCACAGCGGCATGATGAGCGTGAGGTCCATGATGTTCGCGCCGATGATGTTGCCCACCGACAGGGACGACTGCTTTTTGCGGATGGCCGTAATGGTCGTGACAAGCTCCGGCAGCGAGGTGCCGATGGCAATCATGGTCGCACCGATGATGGCATCCGGCACGCCAACCATCTGCGCGAGTGCGGTACCGTTGTCGATCAGCAGCCGCGCGCCAAGCACGATGGCCGCAGCGCCGAGCACGAACTTGCCGATGTTGAGCGCGATTGTCCGGCCGTCCGTTTTCGGACGCTCGTCGGCCTCCGGCCCTTCGAGCGTCTGCTCACGCCGCGCGGCAACGAGACTCTCGGCGATGAAGCACGCGAAAATGACGAGGATCAAAACACTCTCGAGTATGGACAGCTGCCCATCGCGCGTGAAGCCGAACAGAATCGCGATCGCCGCCAGCAGCAGCACCGCCTTGACGGCATACTGCCGGCGCGGCATGGTGCACTCCATACAGATCAGCGACAGGCACATGATCAGGCCGGTATTGGCCGTGACGGAGCCGACGGCATTGCCCACGGCGATGTCCGCGTTGCCCTCGAGGGCCGAAAACACGGACACGAGCATCTCCGGCATGGTCGTGGCAAAGCTCACGACCGTCGCGCCGATGATGAATTTTGGGATGCCGGAGGCCTCCGCGATCCACGTGGCAGCGTCAACAAAAATGTCGCCGCCTTTGATGATGCACACAAGGCCCGCCGCAAACAGCAGCAGGACAAGAAAGAGGGTACTGCCGGTAAAATCGAGGTTCATAACGCATTCTCCTTCGTGATCGCACAAAAAAAGAGACCTTTGGCACGATCATAAATATGATGTGCTAAAAGTCTCATTACCTATCACAATAGGCGCATGACCACCGGCGGGAGCCGGGAGATTGTTGGCCATGCATTTGCAACTACTCCCTTTTAACGAGAAAGCATCATAGCACACCGCGCCGGGCTTGTCAAGCAATTCCACTCGTGAACCGCCGCTCAGCGCACCAGCTTCATGAGCAGACGCTCAAACTCGCCGAGCATGCCCACGGAATCGGCAAAGATCATGCTCTTTTCGTACATGCGGCGGTAAGCATCCACGTTCTCGTCCGTGCGTGCGGTGTAAATGATGGGGATGACGAGCAGGCCCCGGCGGCGCGCCGCCTGCACGGCCGTGCGCACATCGTCGATTGCCTCCGCCTCACTGAAATAGCCGGACGGCAGCCCGTCGGAGAGCACCATGAGGATCTTGCGGCGTTCAGTGCGCTTGGCCAGATCCAGCGCGGCGGCGCGGATGGAATAACCGTCCTTGTTGCCGTTGCCGGCGGCGATCTGCTCCATGGCCGCGCGGGACATGACGCTGCCGGTGGGGTTGTTGGGCGAGTTGATCATGAGCGCCTTGGTATGCGGGGTGATGAGCCGCTCGATCGTCTCGGGCTGCATCTCAAAATTGTGCTCAAGATCCGTCGGGACGCGCACGGGCTCACCGCCGCAGTAGCGCACCTGCGCCACGTAGTTGAGCCACTGGGGATCCTGGATGAGGATCTCGTCGCCGGGGTCGAGCAGCACCAGAAACAGCAGGGACAGTGCGCCCATGCCGCCGTTGGTGATGATGATCTCGGTTGCGGGGTCGTAGCCGACGCCCTTCAGGTTCGATTTTTCCGCGATGGCGCGGCGCAGGTCCAGCGTGCCGGCGTTCGGCGTATAGTGCGTGATGCCCTTTTCGAGCGCCTCGCAGCCGGCGCGGCACACGAGCTCGGGCGTGGCCATGTCCGGCTCGCCGATGCCCATGCTGATGACGTTGTCTATCGTGGCGGCCTTGTCAAACATGGCGCGGATGGCGCCCTGCCGGAGCGTTTTGGCCTTGGCATTGATCCAGTTCATCGGACTCGCCCCCTCTCAGCGCTGCACGCGGCCGGTGCCGTCGCCGCTGGCCAGCTTCTCGACGTCAGAAACGCTGACGCGGTTAAAATCGCCGATGACGCTGTGCTTGAGGCAGGAGGCCGCGACCGCAAACTCCAGCGCCTGCTGGCGGTCGGTATAGTGGTTCAGGCCGTAGATCAGGCCGCCGGCGAACGAGTCGCCGCCGCCGACACGGTCGATGATGTCACGGATCTCATATTTTTTCGACACGTAGAAGTGCTCGCCGTCATTCAGGCAGGCCGCCCAGCCGTTGTGGTCGGCACTGTGGCTCTCGCGCAGGGTGATGGCGATCAGCTTCATGTTCGGGAACGCGGCCAGCACCTTATTGCCGAGCACGCGGTACTTCTCGCGGTCGAGCGCACCGGATTCGACATCCACATCCGCCGTGATGCCGAGCGACTTCTGCACATCCTCCTCATTGGCGATGGCGACGTCCACGGACTCGGCGAGCTTGTTCATGACCTCGGAAGCGGCCTTGCCGTACTTCCAGAGATTCTTGCGGTAGTTGAGGTCGCAGGAAACGGTGATGCCGCGCTTTTTTGCCTCGGCGACCGACTCGAGCGACAGCTCCATGGCCGTCTCGGAGATGGCCGGAGTGATGCCGGTGATGTGGAACCAGTCCACACCGTCGAACGCCTTGTCCCAGTCGATGTCGCCGGGCTTGGCCAGCGCGATGGCGGAATAGGCGCGGTCATAGACGACTTTGCTCGGCAGCTGGTTCGCGCCGCCCTCGAGATAGTAAATGCCCATGCGGCCCTCGCCGCGCAGGATGCGGGACGTGTCCACGCCGAAATAGCGCAGCTCGCGGATGCACGCCTCGGCAATGTCGTTTTTCGGCAGGACGGTCAGAAACGCTGCGTCCATGCCGTAGTTTGCCAGCGAAACCGCCACATTTGCCTCGCCGCCGCCGAAGGTCGCCTCCAGGCTCGGGCTCTGGAAAAAGCGCTCGTGGCCGGGGGCCTTCAGGCGCAGCATGATCTCACCAAACGTCAGTACTTTCATCTGATCTTCTCCTTATTTCTGCAGCAGATGGATCGCAAAGCCGCCGAACTCCTCTTTGAGGTAGATGGCCGTCATGCGGTCGCCTTTATACTTTGCGGTGGCCGGGTCACAAACGAAGCCGCGCTTTTCCAGCTCGGCCACGGCGACCGGCAGCGCATTGGTACGGATGGCAATATGGCCGTTCTCGCCCAGGTACATCGACTTCATGACCTCAATGCCGGTCGAGGCGAAGTTGGAGGAATTGCCGGCCTTGACCGGCAGGCCAAACGCCTGATTCAGCGACTGGCAGACAGCCATGGAGGCGTCCGCGCTCTCGCAGTTGATGCCGACATGCGCGACCTCGAAGCCGAGCAGCGCTTCCTTCGCCTGCGCGCACAGCGCGGTGATCTTGTCAAAATTGCCGGCCGCGATGTCCGCCTTCGGGCAGACCCAGCTGCCGCCGACCGCGTGGACATAGGGCGCCGCGATGAACTCGCCCAGGTTCTGCGCGTTCACGCCGCCGGTCGGGATGAAGCGGATGCCGCCAAACGGGCCGGACAGAGACTTTATCGCCGTCAGGCCGCCGTAGACATTCGCGGGGAAAAACTTCACCACATGCAGGCCCAGTTTCATAGCCGCCATGATCTCCGTCGGCGTGACGCAGCCGGGCGTCACGGCGATGCCGCGCTCCACGCACCAGGACACGACCTCCGGGTCAAAGCCCGGCGCCACGATGAACTTTGCACCGCACGCCACCGCCTGCTCACACTGCGCGAGCGTGATGACCGTACCCGCGCCGACAAGCATGTCCGGGCACTGCTCACTCACCGCGCGGATCGAATCCGCCGCCGCCGCCGTGCGGAACGTGATCTCCATCACATCCACACCGCCGGCCAGCAGCGCTTTGGCAGTGGGGACTGCATCTTTCGCATCGTCCAGCACGACGACCGGCACGACGCCGCTTCGCTCAAGTCTTGTTAACACGTCCATCAAGTTACACAGTCCTTTCACATAAAATCAAAGATTTTTGTATTTTTTGTATTTCAAATCGACATTATAAATTTATTTAATCATTGTTTGACGCATTCGTCAATAAATTTTTAATATGTCTTGTACAAAATCATAGTTTTTTTACTAAATCACCCGAAATTAGAACATTTTTTGTGGAAAATGTCGGTTTTTTAAAGTCCGATTTTTATATAATTTTCAGTATATGGAATTTCGTGGGTGCTTTTTGAAGAATGCACTATCCTTTTGCGTGAAAATGTGGTATATTGTGTGGTATATTAAATTTCAGGATTCAAAATAATTTTTTGAGGGAGAATGACCAACGCATGCTTTCTTATCAGGAAAACAAGGAATGGCTGCATAAACTCATGGATCTGCTGGAGGCGCACTTTGGGCCGGACGTCGAGTTCGTGCTCCACGACCTGACACTGGACTACGAGCACACGATCGTGGACATCCGCAACGGGCACATCACCGGCCGCGAGATCGGCGGCACCGGCGACATTCTGGGTCTGGAATACATTCGCAACGCGTCCGAGGACAACGGAACGTACTACAACTTCATCGAATACACCAAAGAAGGCAAGACCCTGCGCTCGTCCACCCTGTTTCTGCGGGATGAAAACGGCAACCCCTCCGTGTGCATCGCCATCAACGAGGACATCACCAAAAGTCTGGAGCTGGAACGCTATCTCCACGGCCGCAACCGGGTCGACGCCGAGCAGCCGAACGAGGACAAGTACCGCGGCAACGTCAATGATATGCTGCAGCATCTGATGGATCAGGCACAGCTCATGGTGGGCAAAAACTCCGCGCACATGACCAAAGAGGACAAGATCCGCTACCTGGAGTTTCTCGATAAGCACGGCGCATTTCTCATCACCTACTCCAACGCGCAGGTGTGCAAAGCGCTGAATATTTCGCAGTTTTCGCTCTACAATTACCTGCGCATGATCCGCAGTGGCAGCAAGGATGGCGCGGGCGAGCAGCTCCCCATGGGCAAATAACGTACAAACAAAAAAACCGGCAGACAGCAAGCAGCTGTCTGCCGGTTTTCACGTCCGGGACATAAAAAAACCTCCGTGCCGGACGGCACGGAGGTTTTTGTGTGTAAGGTTCGATTACTTGAGTTCGACAGAAGCGCCGACTTCCTCGAGCTTCTTCTTGAGCTCCTCGGCCTCGTCCTTGGAGACCTGCTCCTTGATGGCGCAGGGGACGCCCTCGACCTTCGCCTTGGCTTCCGCCAGGCCCAGGTTGGTGATCTCACGGACGGCCTTGATGACCTTGATCTTCTGATCGCCGAAGCCGGTCAGAACGACGTCAAACTCGGTCTTCTCCTCGGCGGCAGCAGCAGCGCCGGCCACCGGAGCGGCGGCAACAGCGGCAGCGGCGGAAACGCCGAACACATCTTCGATCTCGTGCACGAGCTCGGACAGCTCGAGGACGGACATAGCCTTGATCTCTTCGATCATAGCAGTGACTTTTTCGCTAGCCATGGTAATTTTCCTCCTAAATAGTTAAGTGAAGTGGTCGCCTTATTCGGCGGCGGGAGCTTCGGCCTCGGCAGGTGCGGCGGCGCCGCCCATCTGCTCGACGACCTGATTCAGGCAGACGGCCAGACCCGTGATGGGGGCCAGCATCGTGCCCAGGACCTTGGAGTACAGCGCATCCTTGTTCTGGAGCTGCGCGATCTCCGCGATCTCAGCGTCACTGAGGACCTTGCCCTCGAGGAACGCGCCCTTGACGATGAACTTCTCGTCCTTCGCCATCTTCTCGCTCATGTCGTGGATCATGCGGATCGGGACGATCGGATCAGCCGTGCTGGTTGCGAGCGAAGTCGTACCATTGAGCAGATCACTCATTGCCTCGAGACCGGCGTCCTTGAGCGCGAAGCGGGTCAGGGTGTTTTTGACGACGGAATACTCCACGTCATTCTGACGCAGCTCGGTGCGCAGCTTGGTGTCTTCATCGACGGTGATGCCCTTGTAGTCGACGAACACGCCGGCGCTGGCGCCCTTGAGCCGCTCGGCCAGAGCGGCGACGATCGCCTGCTTCTCGCTGAGAACTTTTGCGTTCGGCATAGTGTGATTTCACCTCCGTGTGAAAGATACACGCCCAAAAAAATTCCGCGGCCAAAGCCCCGGAAACAGAAAAAGAAACATCGTGATGGATGCATCCTCGGCAGGATTTCCGCGGTCAAGCCACCTGCTGTCTTTGGAGCGCTCTAATAGAATACCAGACTCTGCCGCGCGTGTCAAGCATTTTTCGCGCGAAGATGCGGCTTTTAAAAATGAGATGGCCCCCGGAGGAGTACCGGAGGCCATCGCAAAAAAATCCCACAAAAAAACTTTTACCCTAAACTGCTGTGATTAGTCTAGCATGTTTCCTCGCATGTGTCAAGCCTTTTTATGACAATTTCCGGTCTGCTGTGCAGGTGCACAGCGCTGCGGCCGCGTCACCAGTCCATGGTCGCGATGCCCTCGCCGAGCGACATGCCGCAGCAGCCGTGGCCGGGATAGAGCGTGAGATCAGGCGGCAGTGCGCGCAGAAACGGCACGGTGCGCTCCATGAGCACAGCAGCGTCGCCCCCGCGCAGGCGCGTGACGACGGCGTTGCCCGGCACGAGCGAGTCGCCGCTGAAAAAGGCGTCCGGCCCGATGCGGTAGCACGCGCTGCCGCGCGAGTGGCCGGGCGTGGCATAGCCCTCGAGATGCAGCGCGCCCCAGTCGAGCGCGATGTGATCGCCGAAGGTCATGTCCGGGGCATAGGTCTCGGTCTTGAGCTGCAGCGTGCGCAGAAAGTCGCGTGCCTCTGCCCCGCGCGACACGCTCAGCGCCGCGAGCAGCACGGGCGTCGTGTTGCCGGGATTGCGCAGCCAGGGGGTGCAGTTTTCCTGCCAGAGGGTGCGCGCCGAGAGCGCGCGCTGCATCCGGCCGAGGCCGGAGATGTGGTCGACATGCTCATGCGTGAGCACGAGCAGCACGTGGTACCCCTGCAGGCGCTGCATGGTCGTCTCGTCCGGCCAGGGGTCGAGGACGATCGCGTCGCGCCCCTGCGTGACGACGTACATATTCGAGCCGATGGGCGGAAAGGGAATGCGTTGGATCTGCATAGGCCGTCAGTCCTCCCGCGGCAGCGCAAGCAGCCGGCGGCTGAGCGGCAGCTCGGACGGGCGGCTGTTTTCCAGTGTGACAGTGCCGCGGCTGCCGCCGCGGACCCAGCCGCGGCGCACGAGCTGACGCAGCGTTTCGCGGGCGGTGCCGTCGCTGCCGTCATAGAGCGCGACACCGCCGCCGAGGGCGGCGCGGATGGCCCGGCGGGCAAACGGGAAATGCGTGCAGCCGAGCACGGCCGCGTCCACGCGGCCGGCATAGGGGCCGAGCTGCCGCGCGAGGTAGGCCGTGAGCGCGGGCGAATCGAGCTCGCCCCGCTCGACGAACTCCACCAGCTCCGGGCACGGCAGCGGCGTGATCTCGGCGCAGCCGGCACACTGCTGCATGAGTGCGGCGAACTTCTCCTCCCGCAGTGTCAGGGGCGTGGCCAGCACGAGCACGCGCCGGTGGTGCGCCACGGCGGGCTTGAGCGCCGGCTCGATGCCGATGACGGGGATATCCGGAAAGGCGGCGCGCAGCGGGCCGATGGCCGCGCTCGTAGCCGTGTTGCAGGCGATGACGGCGGCCTTGATGCCGCGGTCATACAGCCGGGCGATGACGTCCTGCGTCAGGCGGCGGACCTCCGCCGCCGGGCGCACGCCGTAGGGGGCATTGGCCGAGTCGCCGAAATAGAGAAAGTCCTCCCCCGGCATGCGCTGCACGAGCGCACGCAGGACACTGATGCCGCCGAGGCCGGAATCAAACACCGCGATCGGAAGCTCCGTCCGCTCCATGGCATGCCCCTCCTTTCCGGGATGCAGTACAGAATGCATCTATTGTACCACATTCGGCGCACTTTTCAAGTCAGGCAGCAACACGCCCATGGAGGCCGCCGCCGTCATGCACACGGCGCCCATCGTGGCCGCCGCGCCGAAGGACGTGCCCATGAGCACGGACACGGCGCACGTGAGCAGAAACGACGTGATGACGAGCGTGCCCGGGTGGATGAGATCGACCGCATAGCAGATCAGCAGCGGCACCGTGCCGCACGCGCGCCAGAGCGCCGTGAGCACGCCGATGAGCAGAAAGACGATGAGGACATTTTTGGCCGTCCGGACGCCCGACCAGAGCATACCGCCGACCGCGCGCAGACCATACCCCTGCCGCAGCGCCCAGCCCACGAACAGCACCAGCCCCACGAGCAGCGCCGCAACGATCGGCCCGCCGAGCGCCACGCACACGAGCAGCTCCAGGCAGAAAAGACACAAAACGACCATGGTGACCTCCGAATCAAAATGATTTTTTATTATAGACCGAGGTTTTTCCATTGTAAAACTGTTGTTTTTGATATGTTCTACAAATAGAAACTGTAGATTCCGGATGTGGCGGCATGAACTTTTCGTCCTTTGATTACTTTCTCGCGCTCGCACGCGGCGTGGGTGCGTGCTTCTGCCCTGAGAATCTGGCGCGGCTGCTGTTGGCCGCGCAGCCGCACGGCCGGCTGGAGATGCTGCGCATGCCGGACACGATGGCCTACCCCATCAGCTTCGGCTACACAAAGCACGCCTACCCATGGAGCGTGCTGGCGGACTTCATCCACATCGCCCGCGCGCAGTATCCGCAGCCGGCATGAAAACATCCCCCGGAGCAGACGCTCCGGGGGGATGTGCCTATCTATGCTTACTTGTTCCAGGGGTTGGCCGGATCGGGATCCGTCGGGTCCCAGCCGCGGTTCGGGCTGGAGATGTCCAGCCACGGGGCCGACGGCTTCGGCACCGGGAGGGACGAGGCATTGTAGATCGACACCGTGGTGCCGAGGGGGCAGTTGTCGTAGATCCACTTGGCATCCGCCACCGTCAGGCGCACGCAGCCGTGCGAGCAGACCGTGCCGAGCTGGTTATACAGCCGGTAGGACAGGTCGTTCTTATTCGGGCTGTTGTACGGTGAGGAGTGGAAGAGATAGTTGCCCGTGATCTGCGTGCAGTACTGGCCCCAGCAGCCCATGAGCGGGTGCCACGCCGCCTTGAACGGCGTGCGGAACGTGCCGATGGGCGTGGTCTGGCCGGGGCCGCAGACGAAGGCATGGTAGAGGATGGAGTAATCGCCGCTCATGTCCAGACCGTACACGAGCACCGTGCACTGGTTGCGCACGACCTCGAGCTTATACGGGTACTGCGCGCTGAGGAGCTGATCATACTCCGCGTCCGTGTAGTTGTTGACCGGGACGACGAACGTGGTGCGGATCACGTCCGTGCCGCACAGGAAGAGGATCTCAACCGTGTGCTGGGTGGGCATATCGCGCTTCCAGACGGACTCTTCCACATGGAAGCCCGGCGTGATGGACTTGCCGTCGAGCGTGTAGTGGCGCGTGCGCTGCTGCACGCCGTCCACATACCAGATGAGGGTCGCCTCGCCCGGTGTGGTCTGATACTCCGACGGGAAGTAGCGGTAGGTCACATACAGGTCAATCGCGCGGCACTCCGGCGAGAGCGCGGGCACGGGGTCTGTCGTGAGTGTGTCAACGCCACGGAGCATAGGGTCATACTCCGCATCGGTCTTGTCGGCCGCGAGCGAGACGGTGCAGCCGCGCGCGAGCAGACGCACAAGGCCGGCATGGCCGGTGCCCGCGACGGTCGTGCCCTCGGCCGCGACGGCGAGCGTGTCGACCGTGCCGCCGACGGTGACGGTGCCGTTCGGGTCGGTGCGCACGACGAGCGTGCCGGTGATGTTCATGCCGCCGAGGTCACGCCCGGCAGGGCCGCCGAGGTAAAGGGTGCCGGTGAAGGTGCCCGCCGTCAGGGGCTGCGTGCCGGTATAGACGACGCGGCCGGAGGCCGGGAGCGCGGCGGCATCGGAGCAGAACTGCAGGCCGAGCTCATAGAGCATCTGCGCGATCTCGGCGCGGGTGATGCCGGCCGTGGGGCTCAGGCGGCCCGCGTCACCGCTGACGATGCCGGCCCTGACCAGACCGGCCACCGAGGCGACCGCCCAGTCGCTGACGGCGGAAGCGTCCGAGAACGCGGCAATATCGGCGGCCGTGCCGTCCGCCACGGCGAAAGCGCGGGCGATGACGGACATGGCCTCCTGGCGCGTGATGCTGCGGTCCGGGCCCATGGTGCCGTCACCACAGCCGCTGAAGATGTTCATCTGCGCAGCGGTGCTCAGCTCCGGATAGTACCAGGCAGCAGCGTCCACGTCCGAAAACTGCGTGATGTCCTTGCCCACCGTGCAGCCGAACACGCGCACGAGCATGGCGGCCATCTGGGCGCGCGGGGCGTTGTTGCCCGGCAGCATGTCGCCGCTCGCATCACCGACCAAAATGCCGTGATCGCGGGCAAAATCCATCGCCGCCTGATACCACGGGCCGGTCGGTGTGGGCTCCGGCGTCGGCTCCGGGCTGGGTTCCGTGGGTGCGGTCGGTGCGGTCGGCTCCGTTGCTGGGGCCGAGGGCTCCGTCGTGGGGGCCGTGGGCTGCACGGGGTCGGGCTCTGCGGCGATGACCGGCACGACGGCCAGCGTCAGCACGCACGCGAGCACAAGCAGCAGGGACAAAAAGCGTTTGCGCATGGTTTTCTCCTCCATATTTTCCTGTAGAGTGTGCGATGGTTTCATTATACCGGACGGCGGTGATTTTTCAACATTTTTCGCAGCGATTTCAACTTTTTTAAGTTTCTGTGACGCGCAAAAAAAGCAGCGCGCCGGGCGGCACGCTGCAAGTTTACATAATTTAGTTTACATAATTATAAGTTCAGCAGCTCCGCCACGTCGTCCTCCCCGTAGACGCGGATGCCGTGCGCAGACAAAAGCGCGGCGGCGACCCCATCGCCGGGCGTGAGCGTGCCGGTGAAGGTGCCGTCATAGATCTCGCCCTTGCCGCACGAGGGGCTGCGCTGCTTGAGCAGGGCGGCCGTGCAGCCGAAGCGCTGCGCGAGAGCGAGCGTCTGCTGCGCGCCGCGGGTATAAGCGCCCGTGACGTCGGCGCCGGTGCGCATGACGACGCGGCTGCCCTGCCGCTCGGACGGCGCGCGCGGCGTCGGCAGGCCGCCGAGCTGCTCCGGACAGGCGGGCACGAGCGTGTGCCGGGCCATGAGTGCGCGCAAAACGTCCTCCGGAAGGCCCTTCGACGCGCCGTCATACCGGCAGGCGATGCCGAGCAGGCAGGCACTGACGAGAATGTTCATCGCACCGCCCGCTTTCCGCGGCTCCACGTGAAGCCGAAGATCATGCCGAGCACGCCGCCGGCAATGTGCGTGAGCTGGGCGAGGCCGGCCGTGCCGGTGACGGCCTGAAAAATCTCGCTGCCGAGGTAAAGGATGAGCACGAGGATGAGCGTGAGCGGGATGGTGCCGGTGCGCATGCCGGCAAACGACGCGAGCACGATGAGCATGAACACGACGCCGGAAGCGCCCATGAGCGCGCTGTTCGGGAAGAAGAACCAGAGCACCAGCCCCGTGACGAGCGCCGTGAGCGCGATGGCAAGCAGAATGCGCTTGCCGCCGAAGCGCTCCTCCGCCGTGGGGCCGACGACGAGCAGCATGACGATGTTGCTGCAATAGGCGGCGAAATCCGGATGGCCGAGCACGTGCAGGAAAAAGCGCGGGTAGGTCAGCCAGTCCGTCAGCGACGAACGGTAGACGCAAAAGAGGTTCTGCGTCGTCCAGCCGTCGGTGAGCTTGCCGAGGCCGAGCGCGAGCAGGCTCAGCAGCGCGAACGTGAGGATGACGGGCGAATTATACAGGATCGTGATGGAATGTTTCTTCATATGTACCTCTCAAAACCAAACGCGCGCAGGTCCTCCGGAACCGGCGCGGTAATGTGCAGGGGCTGCCCGGTGACGGGCTGCGTAAGATCGGCCGCGGCCGAATGCAGCGCGGGGCGCGCGAGCAGGGACGCATCGCCGCCGTAGAGCGCATCGCCGAGCAGCGGATGGCCGAGCGCGGCGAAGTGGACGCGGATCTGGTGCGTGCGGCCGGTGCGCGGCAGGACACGCAGGAGCGTGTACCCGTCCCGCTCGGCGAGCACGGTGTAGTCCGTGACGGACGGCTGACCGTCCGGCGCGGTGATGCGGCGGGTGGTGCCGTCGTCCGCGCGGGCGATGGGCAGGTCAATGGTGCCGCTTACCGGCAGGCCGGTGCCGCAGGCGGCGGCAAGATACGTGCGCCGGAAGCCATCGGTGTGCAGCACGCGGCGCAGCCGGTGCATCGCTCCCGCGGGGCCAGCTGCGGCGCGGTATTCATCTCGGTCATGGCGGCCACCTCCTGACTCGATTTCTCCCGCACCGCGGTCGAGCCGGTTGACGGGGTGAAAAACAGCGTCGGGGCCGAGATAGGCGGCGAGGGCGTTGGCGACCGTGGGGTCGCCGCGGTCGTACCCGCCGTGCACGGCCATGCCGGCGGGCTTGTTGAGCGCGAGCAGGTCGGCGTCTTCATACAAAATGTCCAGCGGCACGGCCACGGGCGTGAAGCGGCCGCCGGAGCGCTTGTCATCGATGCGCACGGTGAGCGTATCCCCCGCCGCGACGCGGTCGACGGTGCGGGCGTGCGCGCCGTTGAGGCAGATGCCGTCCGGCACGGTCTTGACGCGGGCGATGGCCCCGTCGGCCATGCGCAGTTCACGCCGGAGCAGGCTTTTGACCGTGCGTCCCGCCTGCTCCGGCGTGACGGTGAGCGTCAGCCGGCGCATTCCTGCGCGGCCAGCGCGGCCTCGTACGCGGCGCGGGTGCGGCTGTCAAAGCAGACCATGCGCACGCGCGTGATCTCGGGATGGTCGGCAAGATAGGCCGTGATCTCGCGCACGGCGATCTCCGCCGCCTGGTTCAGCGGGAAGTGGTAGATGCCCGTGCTGATGGACGGGAAATCGACCGTGTGGCAGCCGTTCTCGCTCGCAAGGCGGAGGCTGTTGCGGTAGCAATTGGCCAGCAGCTCGGGCTCGCCGTGCTGTCCGTCGCGCCAGCGGGGGCCGGGCGTGTGGATGACGTGGCGCGCCGGCAGGCGGTAGCCGCGGGTGATCTTCGCCTCTCCGGTTCGGCAGCCGTTGAGGCCGCGGCACTCGTTGAGCAGGCCGGTGCCGGCGGCCATGTGGATGGCCCCGTCCACCCCGCCGCCGCCGAGCAGCGAGCAGTTGGCGGCGTTGACGATGGCGTCGACGTCCGACTTCGTGATGTCGCCCTGAATGACTTCAAAACGGTTCATGCGGTTACCTCCTTACCGTCGATGGTGACGGTGATGTGATCGTCCTGCGCGTCGATGCCGATGTCCCCGGCGGCCTTGCGCTGGGTGACGATGGCCGTGGCGATGGCGTCCTCCACCTCGCGCTGGATGGTGCGGCGCAGGTTGCGCGCGCCGTAGGTCTCGCTGTAGCCCTTGCGGACGAGGTAGTCGATGACGGCGGGCGTCCAGTGCAGGGTCATGCCGCGCTCGGCCATGGCGGTGCGCACTTCGTCGAGCATGAGGGCAGCGATAGCGCGGAAGTTTTCCTCCGTGAGATGGTTGAAGTAGACGATCTCGTCGATGCGGTTGAGAAACTCCGGACGCAGGAACTCGTTGAGGGCGCGCTGCGCGCGCTCGCGGCTCTGATCGTCCGTGCTCAGACCGAAGCCGAGCGCGCCGGTGTGCGTGTTGCTGCCGGCGTTCGTGGTCATGATGATGACCGTGTTTTCAAAGTTCACGGTGCGGCCCTGCGCGTCCGTGATGCGGCCGTCGTCGAGGATCTGCAGCAGCAGGTTCATGACGTCCGGGTGCGCCTTTTCAATCTCGTCGAAGAGGACGACGGAGT
>OIAB01000213.1_pt1 | contig 15244 bp, 12 predicted proteins | sample 1580651 | NCBI WGS metagenome assembly OIAB01 (sample SAMEA3882540, study PRJEB24775) | human gut metagenome | biome: human-associated habitat; feature: intestine environment; material: feces | place: Netherlands | collected 2009/2010
ATACGGTCGATTTTATGGGGTATTCGGTCAGCATTTCGTTATAATCAACACGGTTTTATTTCTTATGGTTTATCTATCAGCGCAAGACGATGTCAGATGGAGGTCTGAATGTACAAGCGCACTAAGATTGTATGCACCATGGGTCCCGCCTGCGATAGCGACGAGACCATCCGCGAGATGATCAAGGCGGGCATGAACGTCGCCCGTTTTAACTTCTCGCACGGCTCCTACGACGAGCACCACGGTCGCATCGAGCGCGTCCGCCGTATTTCCAAGGAGCTCGGTCTGCCCGTCGGCATCCTGCTCGACACCAAGGGCCCCGAGGTCCGCACCGGCCTTCTGGTCGACGGCAAGAAGGTTGCCGTCAAGACCGGCGATAAGATCGTCGTCACCGCTCAGCCTACGTCCGAGGATTTCCACGGCACCGCTGAGCACATCTCCCTCGACTACCTGGCTCTGCCCTCCGAGGTCGAGAAGGGCTCCCTCATCCTGATCGATGACGGCCTGGTTGCCCTCGAGGTCGAGTCCGTCGACGGCCAGGACATGACCTGCGTCGTCAAGAATGACGGCCTGATCGGCGAGCGCAAGGGCGTCAACATGCCCAACGTCAACATCTCGCTGCCCGCCATCACCGAGCGCGATCGTCAGGACATCCTCTTTGGCCTGACCGAGAACATCGACTACATCGCCGCTTCCTTCATCCGTGACGGCGAGTCCGTCCGCGGCATCCGCGAGCTTTGCCGCGAGAACGGTGGCGAGCACGTGACGATCTTCCCGAAGATCGAGTGCGCCCTGGGCGTCGAGAACTTCGACGAGATCCTCGAGGCTTCCGACGGCATCATGGTCGCCCGTGGCGACCTGGGCATCGAGATCAAGCCCGAGCTCGTTCCCCACATCCAGAAGGAGATCATCGCCAAGTGCAACGCGGCCTACAAGCCCGTTATCACCGCTACGCAGATGCTCGACTCCATGATTCGCAATCCGCGCCCGACCCGCGCGGAAGCCAGCGACGTGGCGAACGCCATCATCGACGGCACGGACGCCATCATGCTCTCCGGCGAGACGGCCGCGGGCGAGCACCCCGTCGAGGCGCTGAGCGCCATGGCCCGCATCGCCGAATACACCGAGGCGCACATCAACTATGCCAAGCGCTTCCCCAAGACGCAGTTTGAGATCCACGACACGCTCGACGCCATCAGCCACGCCACGTGCGGCATGGCCATCGACATCGGCGCGAAGGTCATCACCGTCTGCTCCATCACGGGGCGCACCGCGCGGCTGATCTCGCGCTTCCGCGGCCCGACGGACATCATCGGCCTGACCACGAACGAGCGCGCCTACCGCAAGCTTGCCCTCTCGTGGGGCATCACACCCGTTATGAGCGAGGTGTACGAGAGCACCGACGTGCTGTTTTACCACGCGCTGCAGGTCAGCCGGAAGGTGATGCAGCTCGAAAAGGGCGACAAGGTCATCATCACCGGCGGCATCATCAACGGCCGCAGCGGCAACACGAACACCATCAAGGTCGAGTACGCGTAAGGCCGCACACGCACAGATGTCCCGGCAAGCCCCGGCGCAAACGTCTGCACACAACGGGCGCAAAAACCAGACGCACGGGCAGCGCAGAGCCGGACGGATGGTGCACGGCCAAATCACGCAGGAATCGGTCTGCGCAGTGGAAATATCCCTGCGCAAACCGTGCACGAAGCGGCATCCGGCGCGCCGCACCAAACGGACGGTATCCGGCACGCCGCACCAAACGGACGGTATCCGGCACGCCACACCAAACGGACGGTATCCGGCACGCCACAGTCGAGCGCACCCGAAAGCCCTCCGAAAACATACATATCTCCCCTGCCCCGCGCGAGAAATTTGCGCGGGGCAGATTTTTGCGTATTTTATTTACATAATATTATTTACATAACGATAATAAGATATAAAAATATATTGTAATATCAATATTTATTACTTATTTTAGTTGTCATAATTTTGTTGTCATAACTGTATATATGTGAGCTGTCATGTCTGTTGAGATATTTACATAATTTAGTTTACATAAATTTTGCTTTCTAAAAATATTCTATGATATTGCAAGCATTTCTGCACAGTTGGTTTTCATAATGTAGTTACCATAACTGCATATTTTCATTTTCGGTTTACATAATTGTGATTCCAGAGTAGAAAAACAGCGCGGGAATCGCAATTCCCGCGCTGTTTCGGTTGTCATAACGCCGTGATGCTTTACGCGACCACGTCCTCAAACTGGCTGTTGTAGAGCGCGGCATAGAACCCGCCGCGCGCGAGCAGCTCCGCGTGCGTGCCCTGCTCGACGATGCTGCCGTCGCGCATGACGAGGATGCAGTCGGCATTGCGGATGGTGCTCAGGCGGTGCGCGATGACAAAGCTCGTGCGGCCGCGCATGAGGTGGTCCATGGCCTCCTGAATGAGCTGCTCGGTGCGGGTGTCGACCGAGCTGGTCGCCTCGTCGAGGATGAGGATGGGGGCGTTGGCCAGCACAGCGCGCGCGATGGTCAGCAGCTGCTTCTGCCCCTGGGAGACGTTCGTCGCCTCCTCGTTGAGCTCCATCTGGTAGCCGCCGGGCAGCGTGCGGATGAAGGCGTCGGCGCGCGCGGCCTTCGCGGCCGCGATGACCTCGGCGTCCGTCGCCTCGGGGCGGCCGTAGCGGATGTTTTCCATGATCGTGCCCTTGAAGAGCCACGTGTCCTGCAGCACCATGCCGAAGGCGCGCCGCAGGTCGCCGCGCGCATAGTCGCGCACGTCGCGCCCGTCGACGAGGATGGTGCCGGCGTCCACATCGTAAAAGCGCATGAGCAGCTTGACCATCGTGGTCTTTCCGGCGCCGGTCGGGCCGACGATGGCGACGGTCTCGCCCGCCGGCACGTCGCAGCTCCAGTCGTGGATGACCGGCTGCTCGGGATCGTAGCCGAAGCGCACGTGCCGGAACGACACGTCGCCGCGGATGTGGTCCGCCGGGGCGGGCAGGGCAGGGTCGGCCGGCTCCTCGGGCTCGGCAAGGAAGGCGAACACGCGCTCGGCCGCAGCTGCCATGGTCTGCAGCTGGGTGCTGATCTGCGCCAGCTGCGTGATCGGCTGCATGAAGCTCGACATGTAGCTGATGAATGCCTGAATGTCGCCGATCGTGATGGTGCCGTGCGCGGCGAGCGAGCCGCCGAGCACGACCACGCACACGTAGCCGAGCTTGCTGACAAACGTCGTCACGGGCGACATGAGCCCGGACAGAAACTGGCTCTTCCACGCCGAGCGGTAGAGCCGCGCGTTGATGGCGTCAAACTCCTTTTGCGTCGCGCCCTCGCGGTTGAAGGCGCAGACGACGTTATGCCCGGCGTAGGTCTCCTCGACCTTGCCGTTGATGTCGCCGAGGTTTTTCTGCTGGGCGACGAAGTAGCGCTGGCTGCGCTTGACGATGCGGCTCGTGAGCACGCCCGTGACCGGCAGCATGATGAGCGCGATGAGCGTCATGAGCCAGCTGATGCGCAGCATCATGACCAGCACGCCGATGAGCATGGTGACGTTCGTGACGAGCTGCGTGACCGACTGCGCCATGCCGGAGGACATGGTGTCGACGTCGTTGGTGATGCGCGAGAGCACGTCGCCGACGGTGTTGCGCTCAAAGTAACGCATGGGCATGCGGTGGATCTTGCTGCTGATCTCGCCGCGCAGGCGGTAGGCGAGCTTCTGCGTGATGCCGGCAAGAATCCACGACTGGAAGAAGCTGCACGCCGCGCTGACGAGATAGAGCGCGAGCACGGTCAGCAGGATCTTGCCGATCTTGCCGAAGTCGATGCTGCCGAGGCCCGAGAGCTTGCGCCCGAGGCCGGTGGCCAGCTCCGTCGTGGCCGTCGAGAGAATTTTCGGCCCGACGATGCCGAAGGCCGTGCTCGCCAGCGCGAGCACGAGCACGAGCGCAAGCCCCAGCCGGTAGCGGCCGAGGTAGCGGAAGAGCTGCCCGATCGTGCCCTTGAAGTTTTTCGGTTTTTCCGGGATACGGCCCGGTCCGCGTCTGTGGCCCGCCATGGTCAGCCCTCCTCTCCGAGTTCCGCGGCGCTGAGCTGGCTGAGCGCGATCTCGCGGTAAGTTTCGCAGCTGCGCAGCAGCGTGCTGTGCGTGCCGCAGCCGACGATGCGCCCGCCGTCGAGCACGAGGATCTGGTCCGCGTGCAGGATGGTGCTCAGGCGCTGCGCCACGATGATGACCGTGGCGTCGTGCGTCTGCTTGGCCAGCGCCTGACGCAGCGCGGCGTCCGTCTGATAGTCGAGCGCGGAGAAGCTGTCGTCAAACAGGTATACCTGCGGGTGCTTGGCGATGGCGCGCGCGATGGACAGGCGCTGCCGCTGCCCGCCGGACACGTTCGCCCCGCCCTGCGCCACCGGCGTGAGGAAGTGGTGCGGCCGCGACCAGATGAAGTCCTCGGCCCACGTCCAGGCCGGAGGCCCGGAGCGTGGTGTGGGCATACTCCCGGAAAAACTGGTCCAGCCGGGGCGTGGCGGCGGCGCGGATGGCGTCGGCCTCCGAGACGTCGCCGGCGAACTCGAGGTTCGAGAGAATGTCGCCCGTGAAGAGCACGCCCTTTTGCGGCACGTAGCCGAGCATGGCGCGCAGGCCGGCCTGGGGCAGGCGGCGCACGTTCACGCCGCCGATGCTGACCGTGCCGCCGGTCGCATCATAAAAGCGCGGGATGAGGTTCAGCAGCGTCGATTTGCCGCAGCCGGTCGAGCCGACGATGGCCGTGACCTCGCCGGGCCGCGCCGTGAAGCTGATGTCGTGCAGCACATCGTCCTCCGCGCCGGGATAGCGGAACGACACGTGGTCAAACGTGACGGTCGCGTCCGCGGGCACGGGCTCGGGGCTGCGCGGGTCGCGCACGCTCGCGCGCGTGCGCAGGATCTCGTCCACGCGCGTGGCCGATACCTCGGCGCGCGGCAGGAGCACCGCCACGATCGTGATCATCATGAAGGCCATGATGATGAGCGAGGCGTAGGTCGAAAAGGCGATCATGTCGCCGATCTGCATGTTGCCGGCGTTGATGCTTTTCGCGCCGAACCACTCGATCATGACCGTGACGCCATACATGATGAGCGTCATGACCGGGCCCATGAACGCCATGGTCCGGTTGACGAACAGCTGCGTGTCCCGGAGCGCTGCGCTCGCAGCGCCGAAGCGTTCCTCCTCGTGCCGCTCGCGGTGGAACGCGCGGATGACCGGCAGGCCGGTCAGCACCTCGCGGCTGACGAGGTTGACATCGTCCACGCGCTGCTGCATGGTGCGAAACTGCGGCATGGCGATCTTCATGAGCACGCCGACAAGCAGCAGCATCGCCGCGACGGCCAGCGCGATGATCCAGCCGAGGCCGGTCTTCGTGCGCGCGACCATGACGATGCCGCCGAGGCCGATGATCGGCGCATAGAGCACGACGCGCACGATCAGCACGCACACCGCCTGGATCTGCATGACGTCGTTCGTGCTGCGCGTGATGAGCGAGGCCGTCGAGAACTTGTCCATCTCGGCGGACGAGAACGACAGCACCTTGCGGAACACCTGCGCGCGCAGGTCGCGCCCGATGGCGGCGGACATCCGCGCGCCGACAAAGTTGCAGAGCACGGCCGCTGCGATCATGCCGAGCGTGAGCAGGAGCATTTTCCCGCCGGTGCGCAGCAGATAGCTGTTGCGGATGTGGTCCACGTTCAGCCCCGCGACGGCGTACTCCGTCTTGAGAAACTGTACGGCCGCGCTGCGCAGGACGCTGTCGGTGAGCGTGCCCATGCCGCTGAGGGCCTCCTCGCCGCGCGCGAGGATCTCCTCGTGCGTGATGAGGCCGCCCTGCATCTGCTGCCGCAGGGCGAGCACGGTGTTCGCCCCCTGCTCCGACAGGCGCGCATACATGACCAGCGGCCGGATGAAGATGCGCTCCAGCTCCGGCAGCTGCGCCGTGTCGTTGAGTGTCCAGACGCCGTTATCCTCCGTGTAGGCGGCGCTGACCGTGGCAGCGTCGTCGTCCGACAAAAACAGGCGCACGCCGTCCATGGTCTTATCCGTGAGCGCGAGGGGTGCTGCGTATTCGATGCCGCCGCTCTGGATGCCGGTGTCCACGATGCGGCTCGTGTACGCCGGCAGCGACAGCTCGCAAAACGACTGCGCCGCGAGCAGCAGTACGATCAGCGCCACGGCCGGAATGTGCCCGCGCAGGTATTTTAGCACCCGCATGGCGTGTCCTCCTTCTGCTCTTCATAGATCTGCTGGGCGATTTCTCCCGCCCGGTCGCTCAGACGCAGCAGCTCGCGCGTGTCCGCCTCGCCCATACGGCGGTAGACCTCCGACAGGCACGCGACCGCCTCGTTGAACGACGTCTGCACCTCGTTTCTGCCCTGCTCGGTCAGGCGCACGACGACGCGCCGGCGGTCGGCCGTGTCGCGCGCGCGGGTGATGGCGCCCTTGCGCTCGAGATTGTTGAGCATGGCCGCGATGCGCGCCGTGCTCAGGTCGAGCAGCGTGCTCAGCTCGCCGGCCGTGCGGCCGTCGGCCCCGGCGTTGAGGCAGCCGAGCAGGCGCATCTCGCCCTGCGAAAAGACCTGGCTGAGGTCCTCGCGACGCGCGTGGTTGAGGATCATCGCGCGCACCTGTTCGCGCGCGACCTGTTCAAAAAAATCCATGAGGGTTCGCTCCGTTTCTCCGGCCGGGGCCGGGTGAAAAATGGATATTTCACTAATACCGTTTCCTTTTACCATTAGATAATACAGGTCCTGCGCGCTTCTGTCAAGTATCACGCGGGACATTTTGGCGAAAATGTGCAAAAGCCGCCCCTCCGGAGAGGGGCGGCTCTTTGGGAACGATTGCATGTTCAGTCCGTGGGCTCGAAGGCGTGGTCGAACAGGTCGGTGACCTCCTTCGACGGGGCCTTGCTGCACAGCGACACGACGACCGCCGCGATCAGACCGCACAGGAAGCCGGGGATGATCTCATACAGGCCGGTGCTCGAGGACAGGAACGCATACCACACGGCGTCGACCACGAAGCCCACGCACACGCCGGCGACCGCGCCGGAATACGTCAGGCGGCGCCAGTAGAGCGAGAGCAGGATGACCGGGCCGAACGCGGAGCCGAAGCCCGCCCATGCGCACTCGACGAGCGCCATGATGCCGCCGCAGTTCGGGTCAGCCGCGATGAAGAACGCGACGATGGAGATGAGGATGACGATGATGCGGCCCGCCCACTGCATCTCATGGTCGGTGGCGTCCTTGCGGATGACCGGCTTATAGATATCGGACGCGAAGGCGCTGCTGCTCGCAAGCAGCTGAGAGTCGGCCGTGCTCATGGCCGCGGCCAGAATGGCCGAGAGCAGCACGCCGGAGATGAACGCCGGGAACAGGCGGCGCACCATGTGCACAAAGACGAGGTTCTCGTTGTCGATCTCGCCGAGGAACTGGCGGCCGATCAGGCCGACGACGGCGGACATGGCCAGAATGAGCACGATCCAGCTGCAGCCGATGATCTGGCTCTTGCGCATCTCATGCTCGGACTTGATGGACAGATAGCGCACAAGGATGTGCGGCATGCCGAAGTAGCCCAGGCCCCAGCCAAGACCGGAAATGATATCCGACATGCTCTTCCAGTTGAAGCCGCCGCCGGAGAGCACATTATAGTAGTTTTCCGGAACGGCCATGACCGGCGCGACAAAGTCTGCACCCTTCATGACGAACAGCGCGAGGATCGGCGTGAGCATGAGCGCGGCAAGCATGAGCATGCCCTGGAAGAAGTCCGTCCAGCACACGGCGTTGAAGCCGCCGAGAAACACGTACACGAGGATGATGGCCGTGGCGATGATCATGGCCGTCTTGGCGCTCATGCCCGTGACGGTGTTGAACAGCGTGCCGCAGGCCGAGATGCTCGAGGCGCTGTAAACACAGTAGACCACGACGAACACGATCGCCGAGATGATCTGCAGGCCCTTGTTCTTCGACTGGAAGCGATTGGTGAGAAACTGCGGGATCGTGATCGAATCGTTCGCGCGGATGGAATACCGGCGCAGACGCGGCGCGACAAACACCCACGCGCAGATCGTGCCGATGACCAGACCGACGGCGATCCACACCTTGCCGATGCCGTACAGATAGATCGAGCCGGGCAGACCCATGAGCACCCACGCACTCATATCCGACGCGCCGGCAGACAGCGCCGCGACCCAGCCGCCCATGCTGCGGCCGCCGAGGAAATACTCCTTCTCGCCCTCCACATGGCGGTCACGGATGAAGAAATACACACCGACGCCGATGACCAGCGCAAAATACAGTAATATGGCGATCCATTCACCGCTCGAAGCAGTGCCCATGATGTTTTGCCCCTTTCATTAGGAAACCTTATATCGTTTCCTGAAAAACAAGATGAGTGTATGATACGCCACTTTCGCCGCCGTGTCAACAATTTCTTCATAATTTCGGGCAAAAATCGGCGTTTTCTCTGCAATATCAGGAAAAATTTCTGCGCTTGACTTTTGGGAACCCGTGCGTATAATATAAGGTAATCTTATTTTTTATGAAAAATTCGGACAAGGAGCGTGTGCGTGTGACACTGCGGCAATATGAGGCGTTTTTAAAAACGGTGGAGTGCGCGGGCGTGTCGGCCGCGGCGCAGGCGCTGGGTGTGTCCCAGTCGGCGCTGACGCAGCTGCTGGCAGGGCTCGAGCGCGACTGCGGCTTTCCGCTGCTGGTGCGCAACCGCGGCGGCGTGCATCTGACCCCAGCGGGCAAGGCGCTGCTGCCGGCCGTGCAGCAGGTGTGCGCGGCGGATGCGCACCTGCGCGGCCGCATTCAGGAGGTGCGCGAGCGCGCGGGCGGCACGATCCGCATCGCGACATTCAAGAGCGTGGCGGTCAACTGGCTGCCGCCGATGATCAAGCAGTTTCAGGTGCAGCACCCGGAGGCGCGCTTTCGCCTGTTCGACGGGGCGTACGCCGAGGTGGATGCCTACGTGCGCAGCGGCACGGTGGACATGGGCTTCATCTCGCTGCCGAGCGAGCTGCCGGGTGAGATCGTGCCCGTGTGCAGCGACCGGCTGCTGGCCGTGCTGCCGGCGGGGCACCCGCTGGCGGACCGGGACGCCGTGCCGATCACGGCCTTCGGCACGGAGCCGGTCGTGAGTCTCGTGGACAGCACGAACCGCGATGCGCTGCGCGTGCTCGACGCCGCACACGTGCACCCCGATATCCGCTTTCAGACGGCGGACGACTACGCCATGATCTCCATGGTCGAGAGCGGGCTGGGCATCTGCATCGCGCACGAGCTCGTGCTGCGTTCGGACCATCACAACGTCGTCGTGCGCCCGCTCGACCCTCCGGCGCACCGCACCATCGCCATGGCCATCCCGCCGGAGAGCGAGGCAAGCCGCTCGTGCGCACGTTCGCTGCCTTTGTGCGCGCGTGGGCACAGGCCAACCCGTGAGGAGGCAGACCATGAACCGCAGCGAATGGAAGCAGTACATTCTCGAGACGTACCACGCCGTGTCCGACCGGCCGTGGCCGCGCTATCCAAACCACGAGGTGTTTCGCCACCCCGGCAACCGAAAATGGTTTGCGCTGATGATGGAGGTGCCGGGTGAAAAGCTCGGTCTGCCGGAGCGGGGAATGCTCGACATTCTCAACCTCAAGTGCGATCCGGTGCTGATCGCCTCCCTGCGGGGCACGCCCGGGCTGCTGCCGGCGTACCATATGAATAAGGAAAACTGGATCACCGCCGTGCTCGACGGCAGCGCCCCGGATGCACAGATCCAGACGCTGCTGGCCATGAGCTATGACATGACCGCGCCGGGGCGCGGCCGAACTGCGAAAAAGCGCAACGAAAATCAGGCAGCGGCGGCGCATTTGCGGTAAGATCGACGCATCGAACAGTCAGGAGGCACACAGCATGGCACAGTGGCACCGGAACATTCAGGACATCATCACCATCATCGATGCCTGCATCCGCGCGCAGCAGGATGAAGCGCTGACCCTGCGCGCGCTGGCACAAAAGCTCGGCTACTCCGAATACTACACGTCGCGCAAGTTCCGGGAGCTGGCCGGCATGACGCTCCGGGACTACCTGCGGCTGCGGCGGCTGGCGTTTGCCCTGCGCGACGTGCGCGACAGCGACGCGGGCATTCTCGACATCGCCGTGAAGTACGGCTTTTCCTCCAACGAGGCCTTCACGCACGCGTTCAAAAAAGCCTACGGCGTGAGCCCCAGCGCCTACCGGGCCGCACCCGGCCCCGTCGTGCTCCAGACCATCCTGCGGCCGTTCGACTGTTATCTGACGGAAGGAGCAGGCGATAGGAACGAGACACAAAACGCGGGCGAGGTCCAAACCTATTTCGTGCACATCCCGGCGCACAAGTTCCTGCACATCCGCAATTATGAGAGCATCGGCTACTGGGACTTCTGGCAGCGGCAGAGCGCGATCCCCGGGCAGGACTGCGAGACCATCTGCGGCCTGCTTGCGAGCATCCCGGGCAAGCTCGACGATGCGGGCGGTACCGGCGAGGATGCGGGCAGCGGCCAGCTCATGGCCTGGATCAACGAGCCGACGGGGCGCATCTGCAGCTGGGGCATCCCGCTGGCGGAGGCCTACGGCGTGCGCCTGCCGGCGGATTACGCCGGGCCGGTGCCGGCGCAGATGCAGCTCATGGACGTGCCCGCCGGGGAGTACCTCGTGTTCGAGCACGGGCCGTTCAATTTCGAGACGCAGAACGCCGCCGTGGAGGCAAAGGTCGAGCAGACCATGCGCGACTTTGACTATGCCGCCAGCGGCTACCGGCTCGACCTGACGCCGGACAGGGTGTTTTATTTCTACCACGACTGCGCGCGGTTTTTCAAATACGTGCGCCCGGTGTGCAGAGCCTGAACAGTATAAAAAAACCGGGGCGCTCCGACGGGAGCGTCCCGGTTGAGACTGTCAAAAAGTAATACTTTTTGACAGTCTCAAAGGCGGCAGCCGGATAGCTCCGGCTGCCGCCCGTTTTTGTTCGTGTCTTACCAGATGCCGAGCACGTGCTGCATCAGCAGGCTCATACCTGCGATGCCGACCCAGCAGCAAAAGCCCATGATGAGTGGCTTGCCGCCGGTTTTGACGAGCTTGACGATGTTCGTGTTCAGGCCGACGGCGCACATGGCCATCACGATCAGGAACTTGCTGAGCGTCTTGAGCGGGGTGAACACGCTTGCCGACACGCCGGCGCTCACGCAGATGGTCGTGACCACGGACGCGAGCAGGAAGTAGAGGATGAACATCGGGAAGATCTTCTTGAGATCGACCTTCGTGCCGTCGGTCTTGGCGCGCTTCGTGCGCACGAAGGCGAGCACGAGCGTGATCGGGATGATGGCGAGCGTGCGCGTGAGCTTGACGGTCACGGCCTTGTCGAGCGTCTGGCTGCCGAGTCCGTAGAGCGAGTCCCATGTGGAGGCCGCAGCTGTGACGGACGACGTGTCGTTGATGGCCGTGCCGGCGAAGATGCCGAACGCCTCGCCGTTCGTGGTCGAGAAGCCGAGCAGCGCGCCGAGTGCGGGGAAGAAGATGGCCGCGAGCATGTTGAAGAAGAAAATGACGGAGATCGCCTGCGCGACTTCCTCATCGTCCGCGTCGATGACGGACGCGGTCGCCGCGACGGCCGAGCCGCCGCAGATCGACGAGCCGACGCCCACGAGCGTCGAGATCTTGCCGGGGATGTGCAGCAGCTTGTGCAGCAGCCACGCCACGACGAGCGACGTCGTGATCGTCACGAGGATGATCGGCAGCGACTGCTTGCCGGTCTGCCAGATGACGGACAGGTTCATGCCGAAGCCGAGCAGGATGACGGCGTACTGCAGCACTTTCTTCGACACGAAGGAGATGCCGGGCTGCGCCGCACTCTTGTCGTGCCAGAGCAGAGTGATGATCATGCCGGCGAGGATGCCGAACACCGGGCCGCCGACGATCGGGAACCGCTGCCCGAGCAGCCAGCAGGGCACGGCCATGACGAGGCACACGAGGATGCCTTTCCAGTTTTTCCGGATGAAGTTCATAGTGGGGTGTGTTTTCCTTTCTTATGTTCTGCTGTCCGTGCGTGCCAGTGCCACGGCAGTTTCGATATGTTCCGTGTGCGGGAACATATCCACCGGCTGGATGCGCGTGACGCGGTAGCCGTGCCGGGTGAGATAGCCCAGATCGCGCGCGAGCGTCTCCGGATTGCACGACACGTACACCACCCGCTCCGGCCAGACGGCCGTGACGGCGGCGAGAAAGCGCTCGTCGCTGCCGGCGCGCGGCGGATCGAGGATGATGACGTCGGCGTGCTCGCCGGTCTTGGCCATGCCCTGCAGGAAGTCGCTCGCGTCGGCGGTGTAGAAACGGACGTTGTCCGCACGGTTCGCCTTCGCGTTGCTGATCGCGTCGCGCACGGCGTCGCGGTTGTTTTCCACGCCAATCACGCGCGCGGCGTTTCGGCTCGCGAAGATGCCGATCGTGCCGGTGCCGCAGTAGGCGTCCACGACGGTTTCCTTCCCGGTCAGCCCGGCGTAGTCAAGCGCCGTGCGGTAGAGCACCTCCGTCTGCACGGGGTTGATCTGGTAAAACGCGCGCGGCGAAATGCGGAACGTGAAGTCCCCGAGCTGCTCATGAATATATCCCGGGCCATAGAGCACCTCACTGTGGGGCCCGAGCACGAGGCTTGTCTGCCCGGCGTTGATGTTCTGCACGATGGTCGTGATGTCCGGGTGCCGCTGCAGCAGCGCGCGCACGAAGTTGCGCTTGCCGGGCAGCATGCCGTGCGCCGTCACGAGCACGACGAGAATTTCCCCGCTGCGCCAGCCGCGCCGCACGAGCACGTGCCGCAGCGTGCCGCGGCCGGTGTCCTCGTCATAGGGACGGATCTTGAAGCTCTTGAGCAGGCCGCGGATCGTGACGATGATCCGGTCTGCGACGGTGTCCTCGATCATGCAGTCGCTGACCGGCACGATCCGGTGTGAGGCCGACTGGTACACGCCCGAGATGATCTGCCCCTGCCGATTGACGCCGAAGGCGGCCTGCACCTTGTTGCGGTAGTGGTAGGGATCTTTCATGCCGATGATCTCCTCCACGTGGCCGAAGCGGCCGAGCAGGCGGATGGCTGTTGCCTGTTTGAGATGCAGCTGCTCGTCATACGACAGGTTCTGCAGCTGACAGCCGCCGCATTTTTTTGCGAGCGGGCATGCGCGCGCTGGGGTGTTTGCCATGGTCATGACCTCCGGTCTTGCGAACTCTTTTCTTTATCCTAGCACATCACTCGTCGCTTTTCCACACGGTTTTTGCGCGCGGCAGGTTCCACTCGAAGTGCGCCGCGGCGCAGCGGATGATGATGACGACGACCACACCGGTCAAAATGGCACCCGGGCCCTGCCAGATCTGCCGCAGGAGCAGATAGAGAATGCCGCCCGCGATGGACGCGCTGGCGTAGATGTGCTTGCGCAGAATGTAGGGCATGTCTCCGGCGAGCATATCGCGCAGCACGCCGCCGCCCGTGCCGGTCAGCAGGCCGACAAACACCAGCAGCAGCGGATCCGTGCACCCGGCGAGGGTGATGGCGGTGTTCATGCCCGTGATCGTGAAGATGCCGAGGCCGGCCGCGTCCATGAGGAGCATGAGCGCGTCGAACACGCGCTTGCTGCGGCCGATGATGCGCCGCACGAACGGGAAAAACAGCACGACCGACACGCCGAGTGCGACGAGCAGATAGATCGGGTCCTGAAACGCGCGCGGCGGGGTCAGCCCCACGACGAGATCGCGCAGGATGCCGCCGCCGACGGCCGTCGTGATGCCCAGCAGCCCCACGCCGAAGACGTCCATGTGCTTTTCGATGCCGAGCACCGCGCCGCTGACGGCGAACGCAACCGTCCCGGCCAGCTCAAGCAGAAAGAGAAAGGTTTCCATCGTCATGACCTCCGAAAAAAGAGTACACCCCTGCCATGGTGCAGGTGTGTACTCTGTCCTTTTACCTGAAAGATTGGCCGTGCGGCCTTGCTTCTTCGGTGCGGAATCGTCTCTCCAGAGCTCCGTCAGCCGCCGGTCCTTTTGCCTGAGAGTGTCACTCCTTCGGCGGCCGCAGCGCTCTCCCGGCAGCATCTTACGGCATACATCTGCCGACAGTATAGCAGATGCGGCGAAATTTGCAATGCCGAATTTTTTCGTGTACACTGTTTTAAAACATGACGGGAGGTGTGCGCATGAAACGCATGCTGCGGCTTCTGCTGTGCCTGGCGGCGCTGCTGACGGCCTGCGGGCAGAAGCCGGCGGCGCAGGCCGAGACGATCGACCCCGCCGTCGCGGCGGCGCAGCGGTATCAGTCCGTTGTGCAGGCGGTCGGCGACGGCACGAGCGCGGGCGTCAACCTCACGGACGCGCAGATCGCGCAGGCGGTGGCGCAGCTCTCAGTCGCCGGGCTTACGGCCGTGCACGTGGACGCAGCCGACCCGGTCGCGCATCCGGAGGCGGTGACCGCCTTTTGGGACGCACGCGCGGCAGGGGAGACGGCTGAGATTGCGCTCTATGAGGTCTGCCGCGACGGTGGGCTGCTGTGCCACACGCTGCGATTCGCGGACGGGACGGATACCGTCACACGCACGCGCGTCGTCTGGCGCGATGGAGCGTTTTCCGTGAGCTATGCCGATACCTACACCGTTACGTCCCTGATGCTCGACGGCGGGCGGCTGACCTATGTCTACGACATGCCCGACAACCCGCCGGGCACGGATCACGACGGCCACATCGACACGCAGGAGACGTTCACGATCGGCGAATCATAAAGCGGCGCGCCCCGTTCGGGGCGCGCCGTTTTTTCCCTATCTTATCTTATGCGCGGCGGACGCCGGTTGCTGCCGCGATGTGCAGCAGCGCGGCCTGCGCCAGCAGCTCCATGCCGTCGGCCGCCTGCGGATAGCGCGCGGCGAGCCCGAAGTGCGCAAACGCGGCGCATAGCTGTGCACTGTCAAGCACGACGCAGTCATTGCCGCGGGCAAGCTCCAGCTCGATGATCGAGCGCAGCACCTGCTCACTGCACGCTTTCTCCGGCTGCACACAGCCGAGCAGCGCCTGCACGGGCGCGTCGGGATAGCTGCAGTGCAGCCCGTAGCGCCGCGCGGCGAGGCCGTAGACATTGGCGGCGCGCACGCCGGGCGTACACAGCACGCTCGCGCGCTGCCGGAGCGCGCCGACCAGCTGCGGCAGCACCG